>ERZ778024.3109-NODE-3109-length-12630-cov-4.046441_pt1 | contig 12630 bp, 10 predicted proteins | sample MGYA00375754_ERZ778024 | MGnify/ENA primary metagenome ERZ778024 (study PRJEB29350, sample SAMN05389827) | bioreactor metagenome | isolation source: Thiocyanate bioreactor | place: South Africa: University of Cape Town | collected 2014-02-18 ... | reverse complement strand
TTACAGTAGAAAATGGTGATGTTGTTTCTTTCTGGTCAAGAAAAGGAACTTCAGGAAATTTGGATTTTGCAGATCGTTTGGAACTTAGAATGAGTACGGCTACTGCACACACAAACCCAACAGGAGGTCCTACAGATGTGGGCTCATTCACCACTCTTGGTGTTTCTGTCAATCCAAATTTAGCCACCGGATTTGTATATCCTAAAGTCTGGACAAAGTATAGTTTTACGGTTTCTGGACTTACAGGGCCAACAGCTGTAAAATTTGCTTTTAGGTATTTTGTTACCAATGGGGGGCCTACCGGTGCCAACTCAGATATTATTGGAATAGATACTTTTGAAGTTAGCAGAACATTAAGCCGAGATGATTTCTTTACAAACAATTTTAGCATCTATCCAAATCCAACAACAGGAGTTGTTAACTTAACTGGTAAAAATAATATAGCTATTAATACGATTCAGGTTACGGATCTGAATGGTAGAGTTGTAAAAACTTTTACTACAGATAATGTTTATGAAACCCAGATTAATATTACTGACCTAACTGCAGGAATGTACTTTCTTAATGTTCAGACAGATTCTGGATCAGGATCTTTTAAGGTTGTAAAGTATTAAATATTAATGGATTATATTTGTTGAAACTCCTGTCTTTAAGGCAGGAGTTTTTTGTTTGAAAATAAAATAAATGTTAAATTTTTATTTTTTGCATTGTCAATTCAAAAATAGTTCTGAAGTTTGTACCATCAAAAAGAAATAAAAATGAGAACTATTATTTGTCATACGTACTGCAAGATGTGGAAAATTTCCGCGGGAGGTACTATTGCCAAATTTTAAGTTTTTTAAAATATATAGCAAAAAAGCCTCTGTTGAATTACAGGGGCTTTTTTTTTGAAAATAATTCTTTGAGAAAATAAAATAAATGAACACGATGACAACGATTATTTGTAAAAAACACATGTGGATGTATTGCCACCTTAAATTCCATTGCCAAAAGCGAACGACGTAATCTCTTTATATATTCAAGTGTTGAAGTCCTTTTGGTAAACCGTCCAAAAGGACTTTTTTGTTTTAAGTCTCAATTATAAATCTCAAAAAAAAATAAAAATATGAAAGCAATAAATGTATTAGGATACTCAAGAAATAATGAGCAATTCGTAGTGAAAACACAAAATTCTGATGTCAGAATAAGCAGGAATGAAAAATTTCCGGAACTGGAAGGTCCAAGCCCGTTCGAATATATCCTTGCAGGATTCGCAGGATGTGTCAATGCGGTGAGCCAGCAGGTAGCTGCAGAATTAGGCATCAACCTAAAGTCGTTACAGGTAGAAATAACCGGAGTTATAAGTCAGGAAGAAAGAGTAGGCTTCAGCAAAATCGAAATCGTGCTAAAGCCAACAACAGATACTTCGCTTCAGGTACTCCAGAAGTGGTTAAAATTAGTACAGCAAAAAAGTCCGGTTTATGACAACCTGGTCAATTCAACACCGGTCGAGCTGATTTTATACAAAGAATATAATTATGCAGCATAAGGCATAAATCGCATTTGTTTAGTTTGTTTTATTTGTTTGTTTGTTGAAAGACTGCTTTTGATTGCCAGTCAAAAGCAGTTCTTTTAATCAAAAATCTTCAGAACCATGTCAGTTAAAAAAATAAATATCATTCTCTTTGGAATAGAAGAGACAGGGAGTTCCCTCATAACTGAGGTGCTTTCCAATCAGGAATCACTTCTTGAAAATAACAATCTTGATTTGAGATTGCCCGTAATAACCAATTCCACCGTAGCCTTCTTTGAAAAACCAACAGTAAGAAATTCCTGGGAAGCCAATTTTATCCAATTTGCAGTTCCTTTCAAAATAGCAGATATAATTAATTTCGTTCAGGAAAACGAACTCGAAAATCTTATTGCTGTCGATACCTCAAATACAGAAGACATCCTTCCTGATTATTTCGACCTGCTCCAGAATGATTTTGATATCATTAGTGCTAATCCATTGGTGCAGGCATTTTCGGCAGATTTCAAAATGGCATTAAACAATAGTATTAAAAAAACGGAAAAAGATTTTGTCTTCGTAAACCCAAATGAGAAGCATCTTTCCCCAAAACTGCTTGAACAAATCCTAAAGATGGCGGCCAAACAAAATTTTAGGATAGCGGTATAATTTCTGCAAACTATTGCAAAAACCAAACATATTGCATTACTTTGCAGTGTTCTTAAAAATATTGATTGTTATCACGAAAGGCGGAGGGATTAGACCCGATGAAGCCTTAGCAACCCTTTAAGCTTTAAAGAAGGTGCTACATTCTACCATATTATTGGATAGATAACACACGAAAAATCTACTTTTTTTCTCCCTTTTCCTGACAACATATCGATACTTTTTTTCAACCATTCATGGCCTGGGATTGTTTTTTCTATGCCATCGATTTTTGAAAAATACATTAGGACTTTTAGATTCATCAGAATCTTGAATAATTTAATAATAGTAAAAAATGTCAGGCATACAAAAAGCTATCAAAGAAAGAATTCTCATCCTTGACGGAGCAATGGGAACCATGCTCCAGCGGTATAATTTTTCGGAAGAAGATTTCCGTGGTGAAAGATTCAAAGAATTTCCATATCCGCTGAAAGGGAATAACGACCTCCTTTCATTAACCCAGCCAAAAGCAATACAGGAAGTCCACCGTCAATATTTTGAAGCCGGAGCAGATATTGTAGAAACCAATACTTTTTCGGGAACGACTATAGGTATGGCTGACTATCATCTCGAAGAACTGGTTTATGAGCTAAACTTTGAATCGGCGAGACTGGCCAGAGAAATAGCAGATGAGTTTACGGCAAAAAATCTGGATAAACCACGTTTCGTGGCGGGTTCTATAGGACCCACTAACAGAACGGCAAGCATGTCTCCGGATGTAAATGACCCTGGTTTTCGTGCCGTGACCTTTGATGAATTGCGCATTGCCTATAAACAGCAGGTCGAAGCCCTGATTGATGGAGGTTCCGATATTCTGCTAGTAGAAACCATATTTGATACCCTGAATGCAAAAGCAGCGCTGTTTGCCATCGAAGAAGTCAAAGAAGAAAGAAATATAGATATTCCGGTCATGGTTTCCGGCACGATAACAGATGCTTCAGGAAGAACACTCTCCGGTCAGACTGTAGAAGCATTCCTGATTTCCATTTCTCACATTCCGCTATTGAGCGTAGGATTTAATTGTGCTTTAGGAGCAGACCAGTTAAAACCTTATTTACAACGACTTTCGCACAATACCACATTCAATGTTTCGGCACATCCCAATGCAGGTTTGCCCAATGCTTTTGGGCAATATGACCAGACACCGGAAGATATGCAGGTTTTGATCCGGGAATATCTCGAAGATAATCTCATTAACATAATTGGAGGATGTTGCGGAACAACCCCGGAACATATCCGCCTGATTGCAGAAGTAGCAAAAGAATATTCACCCAGAATTGTAGAACCGGTTTAGACTGTAGAAAAGAATAAGAAAATGGCAGATGTCGATTGTAAAAAATACTTAAGATTATCAGGTCTTGAACCTTTAATCATAACACCCGAAAGCATTTTTGTAAACGTAGGAGAACGTACGAATGTTACCGGTTCCCGAAAATTTTTACGCCTGATAAAAGAAGAAAAATACGAAGAAGCACTGGATATTGCCAGGGCTCAGGTAGAAGGAGGCGCGCAGATTATTGACATTAATATGGATGAGGGAATGCTTGACGGTGTTCGCGCCATGACAATTTTCCTGAATCTGATCGCTTCTGAACCAGATATTTCCCGCGTTCCGGTAATGATTGACAGTTCAAAATGGGAAATTATCGAAGCAGGACTAAAAGTAGCCCAGGGGAAAAGTGTTGTCAACTCTATCAGTCTAAAAGAAGGAGAAGAGAATTTTATCCGCCAGGCAAAACTGATAAAAAAATATGGTGCAGCAGTCATTGTTATGGCTTTTGACGAGATAGGACAGGCAGATACCTATGAAAGAAGGATAGAAATCTGTAAGCGTTCGTATGATGTTTTGGTAAACAAGGTAGATTTTCCGGCAGAAGACATCATTTTTGACCCGAATATTTTTCCCGTTGCAACCGGAATGGAAGAACACCGCCGGAATGCAGTAGATTTCTTCAGGGCTACCAAATGGATTAAGGAAAATCTTCCCTATGCAAGTGTCAGCGGTGGTGTGAGCAATGTTTCATTCTCATTCCGCGGTAACGACAGGGTACGTGAAGCAATGCATTCGGCGTTTTTGTACCATGCTGTCAATCACGGTATGACTATGGGAATCGTAAATCCGGAAATGTTGGAAATCTATGATCAGATTCCCAAAGATTTGCTGGAATATGTTGAAGATGTCTTGCTTGACAGGAGAGATGATGCCACAGAAAGACTTTTGGCATTTGCAGAAAATATAAAAGGAGATACAAAAGAAGTTTCAGAAAAGCAGTCACAGGAATGGCGTTCGCTTCCACTTCAGGAAAGATTGACACACGCTTTGGTGAGAGGAGTTGATGAATTTATTGATGCTGATATTGAAGAAGCCAGACAATTGGCTACAAAGCCTATTGAAGTCATAGAAATCAATTTAATGACAGGAATGAATGTAGTAGGAGATTTATTCGGAAGCGGGAAAATGTTTTTGCCGCAAGTAGTAAAATCAGCACGTGTCATGAAAAAGGCGGTTGCTTATCTGTTGCCGTATATTGAAGCAGAAAAAGACGGAAGTTCCAGTTCAGCCGGAAAGGTTTTGATGGCAACCGTAAAAGGTGATGTTCATGACATAGGGAAAAACATAGTGGCGGTGGTTTTGGCTTGTAATAACTATGAAATCATTGACCTTGGTGTCATGGTACAGCCCGAGAAAATTATTCAGACAGCCATTGAGGAAAAAGTCGATATAATAGGACTAAGCGGATTAATCACACCTTCTCTGGATGAAATGGTTTATCTGGCAAAACAGATGGACAGGCAGAATGTCAAAATTCCTATAATGATTGGTGGAGCAACCACTTCAAGAGCCCATACAGCCGTAAAGATTGCTCCGGAATATAGGGAAACAGTCGTTCATGTCAACGATGCTTCGCGAGCTGTTACTGTAGCCGGAAATCTCATAAATAAGAACACCAATCAGGAATATTTCAAGAGCCTGCGTATGGAATATGATGAGCTTCGCGAAGGTTACCTAAGTCGAAGCCGTGATAAAAACTTCTTAAGCATAGACGAAGCCAGAAAAAATAAGCTGCAATTGGACTGGACTAATTTCACTCCGGTAAAACCAAACACAATAGGAACAAAAGTCATCGATGTAAAATTAGGAGAATTGGTCGATTATATCGATTGGACACCTTTTTTCAGAACATGGGACCTGCATGGAAAATTTCCGGAAATACTAAAAGATGAGATTGTTGGCGAACAAGCCAAAGTGTTGTTTGCGGATGCTCAGGAAATGTTGCGCCAGATTATACAGGAAAACTGGTTAGAATCAAAAGGTGTGTATGGAATATTTCCTGCCAACCAAATCAATGATGATGATATTGAATTACGGGATGAAAATGGAAAACTTCTGCAAACTTTCCTGACTTTAAGACAGCAGTCTGCAAAAACAAAAGGAGCACCCAATATTGCCCTGTCTGATTTTATAGCGCCAAAAGATTCCGGAATTACAGATTATATGGGAGCATTTTGTGTAACGACAGGTTTTGGAGTAGATGAAAAAGCAGCGGAATTCGAAAAAAATCTGGATGATTATAATTCCATTATGGTCAAAGCATTAGGTGACCGATTTGCAGAAGCCTTTGCCGAATACTTACATGAAAAAATAAGGAAAGAAATCTGGGGATATGCATCAGACGAAACATTGAGCAACGAAGCCCTGATTAAGGAAGAATATAAAGGAATACGTCCGGCACCAGGATATCCGGCTTGTCCGGACCATTTGGAAAAACCCACTATTTGGAAACTGTTAAATGTAGAGCAAAATATAGGAGTGACCTTAACAGAAAGTATGGCTATGTGGCCCGCTTCTTCGGTTTCAGGTTATTATTTCGGACATCCGGAAAGCAAGTATTTCGGACTCGGAAAAATTAAAAAAGACCAGGTCGAAGACTACGCAAAACGCAGAAATGTTTCCTATGAATATGCTGAAAAATGGCTAAACCCGAACATTGCGGATTAAATTAGTCGTCAAGTCATCAAGTTGTCAAGTCATCAAGTCGTCAAGTCAAAAATCTGAAAACAAAAATCAAAAAACGAAGATCAGAAATCTAAAATCTGAAATCAAAAACAAATGAAAGTAACAGAACATATAGAAAAAGCCAATGGCAAATCGCTTTTTTCTTTCGAAATACTACCACCATTAAAAGGACAAAACATCCAGTCAATTTTTGATAGCATTGACCCTTTAATGGAATTCAACCCGCCTTTTATTGATGTGACTTACCATCGTGAAGAATATGAATACAAGGAATTGCCAAGCGGACTGTTGGAAAAAAAGATTGTAAAAAAACGTCCCGGAACAGTAGGTATCTGTTCGGCCATACAAAACAAATACCAGGTAGATGCGATTCCTCATATCCTTTGTGGCGGATTTACGAAAGAAGACACGGAAAACTTCTTAATTGATTTGGATTTTCTCGGAATCCAAAATGTAGTTGCCTTGCGTGGCGATGCCGTGAAAAATGAAACCTATTTTAAGCCGGAAAAAGAAGGAAACCACTATGCTTCGGAGCTGGTAACACAAATTGCCAATCTGAATAACGGTATCTATCTGGATGACGAATTGCAAAATTCTTCAGCCACAAATTTTTGTATTGGCGTGGCGGGTTATCCTGAAAAACATATGGAGGCACCAAGTCTGGATAGCGATATTTATTTCCTAAAGCAGAAAATAAAAAACGGAGCTTCTTATATCATTACTCAGATGTTTTTTGATAACAAAAAATTCTTCGATTTTGTAGCCAAATGCAGAAAAGAGGGAATCACGGTTCCGATTATTCCGGGATTAAAGCCCATTTCAACCAAAAAACAATTGAATCTGGTGCCGCATCGGTTTAAGGTCGATATTCCTGACGAGCTTATTATGTCAATCGTTCGGGCTAAAGATGCAGATGCCGTGAAGCAAATAGGTATAGAATGGTGCATTAGCCAAAGTAAGGAGTTAATTAAAGAGGGAATACCCGTTTTGCATTATTATTCGATGGGGAAGTCGGAAAATATTAAGGCAATAGCCAGAGAGGTATTCTAAATTAGGTCTTGCAAGATTGTTTTAATTGGTTATTTTTGAGTCTTATAAAAAGTTTTGTATGCTGCAAAAATACCTGTCTCAAGAAAAAATCGCCTGGTTTTCTATTGTAATTGCCATTCTGGGAATTTTTATTCCCATGCTTACAATTGACTACAATACCGCTTCAAAAGAAATGGTATATACAATTGGCTTCATAAAATACATTTTCCAGTCAATTCATCTTACCATTTTTAATCTGGAAGATTTTTATACGTTCAAGTTAGGAACAGGTGACGGCATGTATATGCATTACAATCTGTTAAATGCATTTTTTTATGTTTTGCTGATTTTAGGGGCGGTGTTCTATTTGCGAAGTAAAGCCAAAGAAACAAGATTGCTACGCTTTGTTTATTCTGTAATATTCATAACAAAAGTTTCTTCTTTTATTTTGGGTCTTTTTTCCATTGTTTTAATGGAAAATACAACGAATTCTTTGGGCGTTTTCCTATATGTATTATGGTTCATGGACTACGTTGTTATGGCTTTCTATGCTTACCTCGCTTTTTCAATACTCAAGTACATTGAAATGGGAAAAACATTCGAAACCATTGAAAGAACCTATGAAACGCACACCAGTGTTACTCTGGTTGAGGCCGGACGTTGGAGAAGATTTTTCCATCTGATTATAGATGACTTCATAATGATTCTTGTATTTTCTGCCTCATTCGAATTCTTCATCAGAACAGAGAAGTTACAGACTTTTGTATCTGCTTTACAAAATGGATTAGGTGATAGAGTAGCTTTTATTATAATTTTTGCCTTTTTCAGAGTGTTCTATTATGCCATTTTTGAATCCGTTTTAGGAGTAACCGCCGCAAAAATGCTTACGGAAACCCGAGTTACAGATGAGGAAGGAAATAAACCACCTGTAAGTTCTATACTAAAAAGAACATTTTTAAGATTGGTCCCATTTGAAGCACTTACCTTTTTTACACCTTCCGGACTTCATGACAAATGGTCGGAAACCTATGTAATTAAAGAACAAAGAGCAGGAGTTAGCGGAGCATGGTATCTTTTAATTGTTCCGGTTACAATTGTGGTGGGATTACTCATCGTTTTTGGAATTTATAAATATGAATCCCTGCAGGCCGAAAAGAAAGAACAGGCTATTATTCAGCAGAATAAAGAAGTTTTTGCCCACAAACTAAAGAATCTGTCTACAAACGATTTTATAAAACTGGAATCACTGGACTATGCCAATTCCGATATCTATTTAAAAACAGAAGAAATAAAACCGGACGGAATAGTGTTCTCGATTCTTGATGCTCAAAAAGATTATTCAGAGGCAAAAGGGCCAAATTTTAACGAATACTCTGTGCCTGATTTTTTGGAAAAGATTTATGTTATTGAAAAAGAAGGTGCCAAAAAAGTGACCATTTCCAAAGGTCAGCTCGAAAAGGCAATCGAATTAAATGCAGGATACAGTTACTCAAATCAGGATACGGAAAATGCCTTAAATATTGGCGATGGTAAAAAATATTCGATAAAAAGTATTGAAACCTATTTTATGCCCCGTCTAACGCTCATTGATAATTATTCAAACGATAAAATAAAAAATGTCATAGTGACAAATGAAGGCTGGAAGGCAGAACTGATAAAAATTTCCAATGCGCAATTGTATTCCGGACAACCACCAATACTTTTATATAAACAGTCCCAGGCTGTAATTACGATTCCACAGGCTGAAAATTATAAATTTCAGATTACGATAAAAGATACCTTAGGAAGAATATTTTCCTATGAAATATCAAAAGAAAAAGAATTGGAAGCCGTAATTAAAAGGACAAAATAAGTGCTTAAGAAATTATATTTTTTTATTTTTTTGATTCCATTAGCTGCTTTTTCCCAGGAAATAAATGGGAAATATACAGTTGATGTCAATTATTTTTATGGAAACATTTTACCGCACAATAGTACTATTAAGCACCTTATTACGGAGCATCCGGAAGGTGTCCTGATAAGTTTTAACAGAAAAACATTTGGCCATAAAGAATGGGAATCTGAATATAATTTCCCGGATTATGGTGCGTCTTTTCATTATGAAAATACCAAAAATCCCGTTTTAGGTGATTTGTACGGGCTTTATGCACACTACAATTTTTATTTTTTAAACAGGAGCCTGATGTTTCGTGTTGGGGAAGGAATTTCGTATAATACTAATCCCTACGATAAAGATACCAATTTCAGGAATATGGCTTATGGAACACGGTGGATGACATCAACTTATATGATGCTGAATTACCACAAAGAGAATCTTTATAAAAATATAGGCCTGCAGGCGGGAATTAGTTTTTTTCACCATTCTAATTCGAATATGGCCTCGCCTAATACAAGTACCAACACATTGGCTGTAAATCTTGGGGTTAATTATTCTTTTGAAAAAAGTGAGAATCTGAAACGGACGACTATAATGTATGATACAATACAAAATTTTAAAGAACCGGTTCGATTCAATATTTCATTCCGTTCCGGAAGGAATGAAAGCGATATTATTGGGAGTGGAAAATTTCCATTTTACGTATTGTCTGCCTATGCAGACAAACGTCTTTCCAGAAAAAGCGCTATCCAGTTTGGAACTGATTTTTTTATGATGAAATATCTGGAAGAATACATCAGATATAAATCTGCGGCCTATCCTGATTACCATCTTGACCCGGATACGGATTATCGTAGGATAGGAGTTTTTGTAGGGCATGAGCTTTTTATCAATAGACTCTCAATTGAAGCACAGGCAGGATATTATGTATATGCTCCATTTGGTTATTTAGGGCCATTTTATCAAAGAATAGGTTTGAAATATTATTTTAGTGATACTATTTTTGCAGCACTAACGCTGAAAACGCATGCTGCAAAAGCAGAAGCCATGGAAATAGGAGTTGGGATAAGGCTATGATACATTTTTACAAACACATGACGAACAAATTTTTTTACCTGTTATATCTGTTGCCTGTACTGTGCTTTTCTCAAGAGGGAAACAGCAAATACACTCTTGATATCAATAATTTTTATGGAAAGATTTTAAAGCATACCGAGGAAATCTCACAGTTCACAGATAAAAGACAGGAAGGAATACTGATAAGCCTTAACAGGAAAACCTACGGTGAAAAACCATGGCAGTCAAGATATAACTATCCGGATTATGGTCTCTCGTTCCAATATCAAAATATGAATTATGAAGCTTTAGGGCATTTTTATGGCTTATACGGGCATTATAATTTTTACTTTTTTCAAAGAAACCTGATGTTCAGGATTGCACAAGGAGTTGCCTATAATACCAATCCATACGACGCCGTAACCAATCCGGAAAATCAGGCTTATGGAACACATTGGATGCCAGCTACCTATTTTATGCTTAACTATAAAAAAGAAAAAATCTGGAACGGATTAGGTGTTCAGGCCGGATTGTCTTTTTTCCACCATTCCAATGCGAATTTGAGAACACCCAATAAGAGTACAAATACTCTGGCACTTAATATAGGAGCGGTATATGATTTTGAAAGTAAAGAACCGCTTCAGTATATTGAACATAAAGATTCTGTCAGATATACAGAGCCCATACGCTACAATCTGGTTTTCAGAACCGGATTTAATGAAAGCGATTTGGTAGGCAGCGGCCAATTTCCTTTTTATGTATTTTCTGTTTATGCAGATAAGAGGTTGAGCCGTATAAGTGCCATCCATATTGGAGCAGATCTCTTTATCTATAAATATTTAAAAGAAACCGTAAAACGAATTGCTGCAGACCCGAATTTAAACGTCAGTCCTGATACAGATTATCGGAAAGGCGGGATATTTGTTGGTCATGAGCTTTTTGTGAATAGGCTCTCGTTAGAAACACAATTCGGATATTATGCCTATGCTCCGTTGGATTATCTGCCTCCAATTTATCAGAGATTGGGACTTAAATATTATTTGGCAGATGAAATTTTTATGGGTGTCGCTTTAAAGACCCATGCCGCAAAGGCGGAAGCATTAGAATTTGCATTGGGAGTTCGTTTATAAACAGTAATGGATAGAAGTATGATGAAAGCCAAAATAACCACAAGAATAATTGTCCTGTTTTCGATAGCTTTTTTGTCATGCGATTCGGAAAATGCAAATGATTGCTTTCAGACCTCAGGGACTCCAATTACAAGAGAATTTGTGGTTAACGATTTTAAGAAAATCAATATAGGAGAAGGGATTGAATTGATTATAAAACAAGGTCCTGAAAAAAAAGTAGTTGTAAAAACAGGAGAAAATTTGCTTGGAGGAATTACAGCTGAAGTTCAGAATGAAGAACTTTTTCTCCGGAATTCCAATGGTTGCAACTGGGTTCGCGATTACAATACGACTCAGGTTTATGTAACAACTCCAACACTAATAAACGTATATTCGTCTTCACAATTTGGAGTAAAATCCGATGGTGTTTTGGGTTTTCCATCCCTTAGCCTGCAATCAGGAATGTTTAGCGATACAGCTTCCGGAACTTTTGAAGTGGAGGTAAATTGTAATCAACTAACAATAGAAGATAATAAGGATTCTTATTTTGCGGTATCAGGTACTACTCAGGCTTTATATATTGGTTTTTATAATGGTAATGCCAGATTTGACGGTTCTGATTTGACCGCAAAAGAAGTTCATGTTTTCCACAGAAGCTCAAACGACATCATTGTAAGACCGACAGATAAAATTTCTGGAACCATATACAGTACAGGCAATGTTGTTTTAAAAAACGTGCCGCCTGTAATCGAGGTTACGCAGCTTTACCAGGGACGTTTGGTATATCCGTAAGAAGTATTATTTCTTAGTAACATCTCTGAAAATAGCTTCCAGATTCTTGCTCTTCAGATTAAGCTGTAACGTTTTAAGTCCGTTGTCGTGGGCGAAATCAAAAATTGTAGGACGCATATCTTTTGAAGTTGAAAAGGTCAGCTCCCAGGTCATATCATGAGTATTGGTTAAAGTAACCAGGTTGGGTAACGACCTTAATAGTTGCTCTTCTACAGTATGGTCAAATTCAACTTCAATAACCTGCTCCTCTTCATTTTTAAGATTAGTCAGTTTTTTGTCTGTAACAATCTTTCCATGATTAATAATAATGACACGGTCACAAATAGCTTCTACTTCCTGCATAATATGCGTAGATAAGAAAACGGTTTTGTCTTTTCCGATATTTTTAATCAAATCTCTGATTTCTACCAATTGGTTTGGGTCAAGACCCGTTGTAGGTTCGTCTAAAATCAAAACATCCGGATTGTGAAGCAGGGCTGTTGCCAGACCAACACGCTGGCGGTAACCTTTAGACAATTGCCCTATTTTCTTATGGCTTTCAGGAGTCAGGCCGGTC
>ERZ778024.3107-NODE-3107-length-12640-cov-5.672785_pt1 | contig 12640 bp, 13 predicted proteins | sample MGYA00375754_ERZ778024 | MGnify/ENA primary metagenome ERZ778024 (study PRJEB29350, sample SAMN05389827) | bioreactor metagenome | isolation source: Thiocyanate bioreactor | place: South Africa: University of Cape Town | collected 2014-02-18 ... | reverse complement strand
TTTTTTTTTTTTTTTTTTTATTTTATTTTATTTTTCTTTGTTTTTCTGGTTTTTCTCTCTCCTTTCTTCCCTTCTTTTTGGACCAACTCAACTCCACCCCGTTTCTTCTTTTTCTTTTCTTGATTAGAAGAATCCTAATAAATAATGAGTTTTTTTAAATGATTGTGAGTTATTCATGTTAAGAATGGAAACCTTTTTTGAAAACAAAAGGTTGGAATCAATCTTTTTTGTTGGTGTTGACTTTTTGTGTTGTGTTTTGTGTTTTGTAATTTTTTTTGGCTTTCTTTTTTGTTTTTGAATCTTTCTTGAAATTCATTGATAATAAAGGTTAAAGGATTTTTTTTATTGGTTCAATTGAACATAATTTGCTGGGAACATTCCATATTGTCCTTGGGAATTATATCCTTGCCACCAATTATCATCAATGAAGTTAATATCAGAAATGATTTCATTCTCAGCAAAACTAATTTCTCCTTCATCGCCTTGAAAAATTGAATGAATGAAGGTTAGTTATTGTAATTTTTGTGAGGAAAAAAAAAAAAAAAAGAGAAAAAGATACCTGCATCATATGAATAAAGTGCTGTAGCACTTTGTTTTCCTGCTTCTTCAGCCTTTTTATGAGAAAAAAAGGATTAAATTTAGATCACAAAAATAAAAATTAGAAAAAAAAAAAAAAAGAATACTTGTGTCTCAACTTGAGCTTGTGGAGCGGGAGTTGCTTCTCCACCTTCATTCATTTGAACATAAGTAGATGGGAACATTCCAAAGTTTCCTTGTGAATCATATCCTTGCCACCAACCTTCGTCAATCATCTCAATATTTGAGATTGTATCTCCAGCATGAAGAGAAAGTTCATTTGATTCACCTTTAATGATGAAAAAAAGAAAATTAGTGTTGAAAAAAAAAAAATCAAGTTTGTCTTGTCTTGAGTTAAAATATCAACCAGCTTCATAATCATACAAAACAGTAGCAGAGAGTCCTCCAGAGGATGCTCCAGTTTGGCTGGCCTAGAAAGAAGAAAAAAATTATAAAATTAGAAAGAGGAAAAAAAAAAATCTTTTTTTTTCTGTACTTGAGCTTGGGCTTGAGCTTGAGCTCTAAGATTTTCTTCTTCTCTTTGAAGTCTTTCTTGTTCTTCCCTTTGGTGTCTTTCTTGTTCCTCTCTTTGGCGTCTTTCTTGGTCTTCTTGAGCTCTTCTTTGTTGATCCTCTCTTTCTCTTCTCTCTTGTTCTTCTCTTTGTTGTCTTTCTTGATCTTGTCTTTGTTGATTTTGTCTTTGTTGTTCTTGTCTTTGTTGATCTTGTCTTTGTTGTTCTTGCCTTTGTTGATCTTCTCTTTGACGTCTTTCTTGGTCTTCTTGAGCTCTTCTTTGTTGATCTTCTTCTCTTTCTTTTCTTTGTTGTCTTTCTTGTTCTTCTTGAGCTCTTTGTCTTTCTTCTTGTTCTTGTTGTCTTCTTTTTTCAGCAACATCATTAGCATTAGACTTAGAGGCAACTGGTGGTGGATTTGATCGTCCAATGATTTCGGGTTTTTGATAGTTTGAACCCTAAAAACAATTACAAGTATTTTTTTTTTGAAATTTATTTATGATTTATAAATAAGGAGAAAGAAGAAGAAAAAAATTACAACTGGAGCAAAATTTCCTTGTGGTTTAGCAGTTTCTTTATGGAATGAATAATTTGCACCTGAACTATCTCTAACTTTCTTCATAATTGTGGCCTTATCAACATCTTTTTCTGATCTTGCTGAAATATGAACATGATATCCCTGTTTTATTTTATTTTATTTTATTGTTTTTTAAAAAAAAATTTTTTTTTCTTGAATAGAATTTCATAATTGAGAATAAGAAAGTAAACCTTGACAAGTTTCTCAACAGCAGTTGTGTGGATTTGTAAGAATCCTTTTTTGTTTTCTGGAACACCTTCACCACACTAATAGAAGAAAGAAAAAAAAAGGAAAGAAATTGTTTAGTTCTGAAAGATATAAAAAAAAGAAAATAAAAGAAAGAAAAATACCCATGAAATAAACACAGTTTTTGGAAGTTGAGAGTTTTCATCAACAACACGGCAATATCCAAATTCAATTTTTCCATCATTGAATTCTTCTTCTAATTCTTCAATTCCATTTCCTGTACCTCCTACAACCAAAGTATTGGTCTTTGAATCAAGGCTCAAAATAACCCTTTTTTTTTTGCATTATTGATTATAAAAATGAAAATCTTGTAATATCAATAAATAAGAGGGAAAATAATTGAAAATACCAGTCAATTCCTTTTCCATCACGGACCTTGGAAATAGCATCATTAATGGCAGCAGAGTGAGTTGAAAGGTCGATGTTCATCTTTCTAATTCATTAAAGAAAACAAACAAGTTAGTTTATTAAGAAAAAGCTAATGATCTTAAATAATCATTCCAATTGTAAAATTGTTTGTGCATTACCAATTATTTTGATTATTGTTGTTGATACAACATTTATACTTTAACAAATTTTTAATTCAAGACTAATAATTAAAATTGTTAATACTTTATCTGATGAAAATGAAAGTGTTCAATCAAACAAACAAAAAATGATTATGTTTGCATTTATGAGAAATGTTTATGAGAAACTCAAAACAAATTGTTGATTGGAAGTGCAATCTCTTTCAAAAATAATAATCAAATAACATCAAATTACATCAATCTGAATCATCAATATCAAATAAATCCATCAATCCAATTGTTTGTTTTTGTAGATTTCTATTAACAATCCAAAGTTCCAACTCAAACCAAATTCAGATTCCAAACACAATCATTTTAAAGAAATCAAATCAAATCAATAGTGAGAGAAGAAAATCACAAACAAACAAACCAAAAAATCATAATAATCAGAAATAACAAAATAAACAATCATCCATCTTTCTTTCTTCTCTTTCTTCAAATAATGATTCTCGATAGCAAGTAAGAAATAAGAAGGAATGGTTTGAAATGCAGAACAAGAAAAAAATTCTCACTTTCTTTCTGGTTCTCAAGAAAAACTCTTTTGTTCTGATTTTGTTTGTTTTGATTCCTTCGCCACACACACAAACAAGTCAAAGTCACCAAACCAATAACCAACAAGACATCAATAGCTTTCAATCTGATGGATATTCAAAGCTCAAACTTTAGCAATGAAGTTTTTTAATTTTTTTTCTGAAATAGGACAGTTGAATTTTGTTTTTTTTGCTTTGAGATTGTCTAATATGTTTTTGAGAAGAACATCACATTATTGAAGTTTCATTTGTGAGAGTTTGTTGTGGATTGTGAAATGCTTGGATAAAAAATATTTGAATTATTGATATTTTTTGCTCTTGAATTCTATTCCATTTTTCTAAAAAGGTTTGAAAAGAAAAAGAAAAAGAGGAACAAGAAAAATATTTATGAAATGGGAGAACAAAACACATAACTATTTAACGGGATTTGGCTTGGGGTTTTTGTTTTCCTCCAAGGTTTTGAGCTTTGTTTCCTCTTGGTTGTTTGACTTGTTTATCAGAAGCGGCTTTCTTTTTGTCTTTTTCTTTTTCTTTTTCTTTTTCAGCCTTCTTTACTTGTTGTTTTTCCTTCTTTTTGTCTTTGAAAGCTCTTAAAGCAGCATCTCTTTCAGCTTGTCTAACTTCGGGTTTGACGTTTCTTTTAGCACGGATAGTTTCCAATGAAGCACCAACAATTCCTCTTTGGAATTTCTTTGTTCTTTTGCTTTTCTTTTTGGCAACTTCTTCAGCAGCACCTTTGCGGTTAATTCTGCGGTACACAACAGTCCAGTTTGTACGACGTGGGTTGCATTTCATTAAAAAGGAAGCTTCACATTTTCCGTTCAAGAAGACGAATGACTAATAAGAATAAATAAGAAGAATAAATAAGAATGAGATCCACACGTAAAATTTTGAGTGCATTAAATTTGTTGAATAATTGATGTTGATTTAATTTTCATTTTTTCAAATTATCCAATTGAGAAACACAAGGTAAGATTAATGAATCAAGATAGTATAATGTAGTATAATTAAAGAAAAAAGAGATTTTAAAGAAATGGAAACTTACTCTGCTGTCAGCACGAACATATCTTTTTCCGTGTCCGGGGTAGATTTTATATCCACTAAATACACAAACTTCGATCCTTTCAAAAAAGAAGAAATGATTGTTAGTTAAATGAATAAATGCTAAAAGATGAGATGAATAAAATGGGATGAAGTGGATGAGGGGATAATAAATATAATCCAATCCAATAAATCCATCCATCCATCCATCCAATAAAAAATAAACACAATAATTTCAATTTCCAATCTTTTGAATGAACAAAGATAGAATAAATTGAAACTAAAGCTTTTTTGAGATTCTTCATCTTTCAAAAAAATAACAAAGAAGTAACAAAAAATTAAAGAGACTCACTTCATGCTTTACTTTTGATAGAGAAAGTGGAAAAAAGAGGAAAAAGAAAAAAAAAAAAAAAGAAAAAAAGAAAAAGAAAAAAAAAATTTGAAAAATAATAAAAAAATGGCGGCTTTGAGATTCTTTTTCAAAAAATAAAAAACATGGCGGCAATTTTTTTGATTTTCAGTTTCTTCTTGATTTATCTGGTTTGGAATCCAAAAAGTTGAATATTTGAAATATTTGAAATTCAACTTATTAAAATGTTATAGTATATTTTTTCTAATATTGTAATAATTGAGGAACATAGAAGTCTTTCAGGTTGAGTTTCAAGAAGTCAAAGAGAGGGAAACCCAGAAAAAGAAAGAAAAAAATGAAAAAAAAAAAAAAAATCATGTGAAATACAAAAAACAACAAAATAAATAAAAAAGTTCATTCATAATGAGATTTTCGCTCAACACTTTCCATTCTCCATCATATTAATTAATAACATTAACAAAAGTTTATTTCTTTCAAGATTTTCAATGCTTCTTTTATAACATTTCTTTTTTCTTCTTCCTTTCTTTGTTGGTTTGTGCATTGTTTCGCACCCTTTCAATTTTTTTTCTTCTCACAACTTCATTAATTGACTCATTAATTAATTCAATTTTTCTTTATTTTCTTTATTTAGGTCAGTTTAAAATGAGTACTTCTTCATTATTCAAGCGACTATTAGAGTCTTTTGACGAATCTATTGTTGGTGAACAACTTGCTTTAAGGAATAAAATTTTCCTCTCTGTGGTACTAAAAAAAAATCTCATTCATTTCTTTGTTTGTTTGTTCAACATTTGGCATTAATTATCATTCCTTTTTCAAAAAAAACAAAAAAGGCTGCAGGAATTGGAGCTCTTACAGGTTATTTCTGGTTAACAAAATCAGGAAAGGTGAACATTTCATTTTTTTAAAATTTCATTTCCTTTCATTCCTTTTTTATTTTTTATTTTTTCAATAAAAAATGAATTTTTTTATAAAGGGACCAAGAAAAGGATTAAGTGAGAAACGTAAAGTAGCTGTAGAATTCAAAGTTGGTGAAGAAAATGAAGCTTGGCTCAAGAAAATGGCTGAACAATATCAACTTGAAGTCTCAAAAGCAATGAGAATGGTTTTGGATTATGCCATTCAAGAAGCAAGTAAATCAGCAATTCTTCAAGTTGAAGGTGAAGCAGGAGAAAAAAGTGTTAACTATACTGTTGATGCAAGTCATACCGAATGGCTTCAAAGTTTTGCTGAAGAAAGCAGTTCAGGAACTGATACTTTAATTACAAAAACTTTGAACCTTGTCAGAAATTCAGTAGACCCTTCAATTGTTTTTGAAATGGATAGATCTCAAAGAAGAGTATTAAAAAGAACTGATGTTAAATTTAGTATTAAATCATAAAAAAATATAAATTCTTACATAAAAAAAAGTTTTTTTTTTTTTTTTTTTTTTTTTCAATTCTATTTTAATTTGCAGGTGTTTGTGTTTGATTTGAAAGATATCCTCTTCTTTCCCAAGATCCATAATATTCTCTATCTTTAGCTTTGTTTGGAAGAGCTAAACGAGGTAGCCTTAATGGATCAAATTTTTCTGGATGAAGATGAACTCTTAAACCAAGGTTATCAAAGTATCGAGTTCTGATTGTTCCTCCTTGTTTTTCAATGGTTGAAATTGCTTCTTTTGTTGCTAGTAAAAGTAAAAGTAAAAAAAAGAAAGGAATTAAAAATTTAAATATAAATTAAAATTAAATGAAATTAAAAATTTTCATAAAAAAAAATTAATTGATACCTTTTGTCACTTCAATTTCAACTTTTGATTCGAAAAGATGAGATCCCTGTTTTTTTTAAAAAAAAAAAATTCAACAAAGAAAAAAAAGTATGGATTCAAAAAAATTTTTAACCTGTCCAAGTAATTTAACTCCATGTTTAATTCGAGTGACACAACCAGAGTCTTGTAAAACTTTCAATGTTATAGGTTGCTCAGCGCTAATTCTTCCTGTTGAAATCCAATATTGAAGACGATCAAGATTAAGAACTTCTAATGGGCGAGCGTATCTAGGAAGAAGAAGAAGAAGAAAAAAAAAAAGGGACATTCAAATTCATTTTCAAAGAATAAGTTAATAATAAATTTAAATAAAAAAATAAGATAAAATCTAATTAAAAAAAGAGAGAATTTAACATATTTCGTGCTCCTCTCTTTGGAAATCTCATATGATAAGGAGTTTGTCCTCCTTCAAATCCAATTGGAACACTATTTCGTTTATGTTGACCTTTAGCACCTCTTGCACTAGTTTTACCATGACCAGAACTTGGTCCTCTTCCAACACGTTTAAACTATTATTTAGCAAATTAATTACAAATAAAAGTTTTCAAAATTTTAAATAAAAAAATTTCATGAAAAAAAAATTTTTAAAGCTAATAATTAAAATTAAAAATAATAACGTTAAATAAATAATAAATATTAATCTTTGACTTACTTTTTTTCCTTCAGGTCTAGCTTGAAGATTTCCAAGATTAATTTGTAAGGCTTCTTTCATTTTTTGATGAATTCCCATCAAAGAAGATTGTTGTCGAGAGAATGAGTTCAAACATGTTGGTTTTACAAAATTAGATTCCCAATGTTTTGTGTTTGAGAAAAGAGTTGAAAAGGCTCGAATATGTGTTGAGAGTTGTTGTTGAACATTTGGCTTAATAGTAGTGAGGTTCGAAGTGAATGGCAGCAAGAAGAGTCTTCGAAACGCCATGTTTTTTTTTTTTTTTTTTTTTCCTTTTTTTTTTCTTTTTCATTAATCATTGAAATTTTGAAAACAATTGGCACAATACCCTCAATAAAATGATACAATTTCATGTATTCTGTTCCACTTTTGTTCATTCCTCGTCTATTTTAAAAGTTAGTTCAGTCAGACTTGGAATGGTAAGATAAATATTCTTTCCATTTTTGTTTCTAATCTTTTGTTCTATTTTTAAAGGTTGCACACTTTTCAACAAAGAAACTTCACTCAAATAAGGGCATAGAGGTAAATTCAAATTTATTTCTTCCTCTTTTTTTATTTACTCAAACTCTTTCTTTTCTTCTTTCACAACAAAGCCAAATTGTGAAGATTTTACTTTTGCCAATTTCACCCACATCAAATTTGGAGATCGAACAAAAAACCAAATAGTTGTCCTCGATTTTGCTAAGAAATTTCATCCTAATCAACTTAAATTATCAGTTCTCACAAACCTTTGCGAGACTTCAAAAATATTTGAATTTTTGAGTGAGTGTCGTTTTGGACATAAATTTCCTGCTTATGATAAGGAATATCACGAATTTCAATTCAAAGATCGTATTTGGTACATGACCAAAACAATGAAAACACCAAAATATTCAAATCAACGTTATCAAGCTATACACTTTAAACTCCCAAATGTTAAATTCGTTTATAGTACAGAGTATGTCTCAAGAGACCCTGTTAAGGCTGATGTATCAATTAAGAAATCCAATCCAGATGTCAAAGCCTTTTTGCAGAGGTTTAATTCTGCTGTTGCCAAAATCCCTAATTTCAATCCAAAATTAATTCCACACTACAAGATTGATGAAGGTTTTAGTTTACTTCTCTTTTTTATTTTTTAAAAAAACAATTCTTTCATTTTCATTCTGTTTCTTTTTCTTTTTTTTTTTTTTAGATCGACTTGAGTTATACTACGATGACGAGGAACAAGCGAGATTGCTTACAGTGAAATTTGAGCCTGGTACTCACCTTCTTGTAAGACATGTTGATGACATTCCATGGAGCTTGGAAGAATGGGAAAAGCATTTCAGAATCTCTGAAGATGACTCTGAAGAGTGTTTGTAATGTATTATTCAATCAAAATTATTTTTTATATCAAGAGTAAAAAGAAGGAAAAGTAAATCTTTTTATTAAACAACAATCTACTCTCACTCATTCAAATAGAATCTATAATACAAGTAAATGTTTTAGAAAAAGTTCGAGTTAGAATAGAATAGAATCAAATCATCAAATTCAAATTCAATAAGTTTGATAGCTTTTATAGGTCAATTTTTCTAAAGAGATTTCAAGAAGAATTATGAATGAATAAGATTCTTATCATTTTTTGAATCAATCTTTAAAGTTTAATAACTTTTATATTTGTTTAATAAGACATGAGTGAGTAAAGAAGTAAAGAAAGTGAAGGAAGGAACAAAAAAAAAAATTTGTTGTTTGTTTTTTGTTTTTTTGTTTTTTCTAAAGAAATTGGATGTTGAGTTTTTGATTTTGAATCTCAAACTCTATTTCTCCATCTGCATCTTTCAATCAAATATAAATTGGAAAAAATTAGTTGAGGATTAAATAACTGAATAGTTTAAAGGATGAATGGATTAATGGATTAATGAATCAAGTTGAAGAATGCAAAGGATTTTTTTTGATTTTTTGATTTTGATTTTTCTTTTTGAATAATTATCTTGTGATTCTTGTTCTCTTATTTTATCAAATGAATATTAGAATGATTTGAGTTATAATTATATTTGATTAACATAAAGATATTGCGAGTTGGGATTTGAAATAAGATTTGGAAAATAGTTTTCGCAATTGAAATCAATGAATCCTTTAATGTTCGAAAACAATAAATAAATAATAATTAAAAATTAATTAATTTTGAATTTATGAATTATTAATAGTTGTGTGATCTATTTCAATTTCATCAATTAGAACTTTCAAAGATAATACGACAATGAATTAACATTAAATTACTCAAAATAATATTTTAATTTCATCCCAATTATTATTTTATAATTGAAATGGGATTTTGTTAATATTTATTATGCATTACAATAACTTCTCTTTTTCTTTTATTATAATTTGATAGATTCTAATAAGGTTTGAAGGATAAACCAGTTTGTAATTGTATAAGTTAAAAGGACTGAAATACAAGGACTAGCCCACCTTGTGGACCAATTAGTTAATTATTTCAATTCATAAAAGAAGAAGGAAGAAACAAAAAAATCTGGCATATTGAAGAGGGAAATAAGAAAACAAAGGTTTGTATTATTATTATCAATCATAAAATCAAATCCTAATTATTTACTAATTTTTAAAAAAAAATTCAAAAAAAAATTGGATGCTATTAGGAAGAATTGTGAGAGGTCAAATCGGTTTGTTTGATGCCAAGTAAACTGGTGGAAAACCATTTCTTAGAGGATACACAATGGTCAAGATCACATTTCGAAAAAAATTCCATTTAGCTTCTTCAAAACCAAAAAATGCAGGTAATTCATTTATTATTTTAAATTGAATAATTATTTTATGAGTTGAAGATATGACCAAAAAAATATGCCCATTAAGCATTTTTTTTTTTCTCCCCAAAAAAAAACGAAGAATAAACAAATCCAACACAAATCCAATTTGATCAACTAATGAGTTTTTTTTTTAAAAAAAAAAAAAAAAAAAAAGATGCAGACATTTTATTTCAAGCAATTAGAAATGAATATGAAAATTTTGTAAATTCAAATTCCGAAGAAAGTATCCAAAAATCAACCAGGAAATGTTTGAAATCAATTCAAAAAGGACTCGTGGAAATCCCTGTTGGAGCAAGAGTTGAAGTTCGATACTCAAACCCAGAGGCAGGAAGTCAAGGATTTGAGATCTTATTTCGTGCTCTTCCAGAAAGTCGAACTCTGAGAGTATTGGCTCTTGTACGTTGTGGAATTCATGGAGAATTAATCAATACTGTTGCAAATCTATTAGGAGATTTACATCACCTTGAAGAACTGAACCTTTCAGGAAATAATTTATTTAACCCTGGAGTCACAGCAATTGTAAATTCTACATCAGTTCATCCAACTATAAATACATTAAAGATAAATTCTGTATCATGCTCAGATGACTCTGGAAAACCTTTAAAACAATGGATGAGAGATACTAGAACATCTCTCTTTCTAGATTTAGGAAAAAATAATTTCTCTGAGAAAACTATTGATCAATTCATTGAAGTTTCAAAAGCAAATATTTTTGTTGTTACTTTAAATCTTGAAGGATCTGGAATCAATGAGGAACAACTTAAAACTCTAACGGAAATATTAATTAAAAATGAAGCAATTGCTTCAGTGATTGATAATTTAATTTTAAATGCATGTCGAAGAACTTTTAAATCAAAACTTATTTCTTTTAGAGAGAGTGTTAAAGAAAATAGATCCTCTGATGATCTTCAAACTATTGAGGAATCAGCTCCTGCATATAAGGTAAAAAGAAAAAAAAAAAAATCAATTTTTATTTATTTATTTATTATTTTGTATTTATTGGATTCAACACTTTTCGAAATTTTCTAAATTTTCTAAATTTTCTTTCTTTTCTTTTCTTTTTTTCTAGTGGTTACAAAAAAATAGAAGTTCAAGTTTTGTATCTAGTGATGTTCCAAGTCAAAGGTTTCAAGTTGGTGTTGCTTTAGATGTCGGGTATTTTTTGTTTTCCATTTTCCCATTTTTTTCTTTTTTTTATTTATTTTTTCTTTATTTGTTCTTCATTGATTCATTATTATTTTAAAGCCGTCGCAAAGAAATGCAAGATGTTGTTTGTGTCAGAGGGTCATTTAGAGGTGATAAAAATCAAGATTTTATTGCATTATTTGATGGACATGGGGGAAGGTACTTGTCACACTTTGGATTATTTAATAATATAAATATTTTTTTTTAAAAAAACAGAGAGGCTGCGACATATGGTGCGGAGAGATTACATGCAATTCTTGCAGAAGCATTTGAGAAAAATGGAGAAGATCCAATAACTTGTATTAAAGATTCATTTTTGCGTTGTCATAAGGAAATGTCTGCTTGGTCTACCATTGTATAAATTTATTTATCTTATTTGATGTTTTTATTCATTTGTTTATTTTATTTATTCAATGAAAAAATTTAGACTGGGACCACAGCTGTTGTAGTTGTAATTGTAGACAATAAAAGATATATTGCTAATCTTGGGGATTCAAGAGCTATTTTATGTCAAAAAGGTTCTCCAGTTTTCACAACAATTGATCATAAAGTACTTAATACAGAAGAACAAGCAAGAGTTGTTCATCTTGGAGGTTCTTTTTTTATTCTTTTATCCATAAATCATTAAATCAGAAATAATAATGTTTCAAAAAAAAAAAAAGGTCAAATAATTGATGGAAGAGTCAATGGACAATTATCTATTACCAGAGCATTAGGAGATTCAAATCTTTACCCATTTGTCATTCCACTTCCTGATGTTTACGAACAACAAATATCAGCTCTTGATGAGTTTATAGTATTAGCAAGTGATGGAATTTGGGATGTATTAACACAAGAAGATGTTGTCAAACTTATCGTGAACAAATTGAAAAAAACAGTTCTTTTTCTTTCTTTCTTTTTCTTTCTTTCTTTTTCTTTTTCTTTTTTCTTTTTCTCTTCTTTTCTCTTTTTGATCTTTTTTCTTCCTTCCTTCCTTTTGTTAGAGTTTAAGAGCACCTGATGTAAAAGAAGCAAAATCTTTAGCTGAATTAATTAAAGATGAAGCATATAATAGAGGAAGCAACGATAATATATCAGTGATTGTCATATTATTTAATGGATTTTTAAAAATGAGAAGGAAGAGAAAGAAGACAGGAAATCTAACAACAGAAGATATTCCAAGATCACCAAGTCTGGATTCACAAATTAGTAGCAAAGTTTGATTTTATTTTATTTTTTGTTTTGATTTTATTATGATCCATTAATTTAATTTAATGATTAATCCTAATCCTAATTTAATCAAAATAGCACTCAAGTGATCTCGAAGGATTATATACAACATCAGATTCAGAACTCCCATCAATGAAAGGAGAGGAAGAACTTGAAGATGAAGATGAAGATGAAAACCTAAGTCTGTCCAGTAGAAGTCGTGATCCTGAAAAAAAACCTTTAGCTTTAGATGATTCTGTGCTTCAGAAACTAAAACAAAACGAATCTGAAAAAACTCCTATTCCTACCAGGTACTATTTTCTTCTTCTTTTTTTCCCTTTATTTACCTCTTTATTTATCTTTTTATCTTTTTTATTATTTCCTTTTTGGTTTTCTCTAACCCTGACAATAGTGATCTTCAAAATTCATAGTTTTGCTCTCGAGTTGATGGATGTAATGGAGAATTTATAACGAGTTTTGAATTTTTGAAAATCGTTTTATTTTTAGCATTTTGTACAACAATATTTTAACATCAATTAAAATGATTGAATTTTTTCTAGAGACCTTTTCCTTTCTGAATTTTTTTTTTTTTTTT
>ERZ778024.3101-NODE-3101-length-12670-cov-26.928894_pt1 | contig 12670 bp, 9 predicted proteins | sample MGYA00375754_ERZ778024 | MGnify/ENA primary metagenome ERZ778024 (study PRJEB29350, sample SAMN05389827) | bioreactor metagenome | isolation source: Thiocyanate bioreactor | place: South Africa: University of Cape Town | collected 2014-02-18 ... | reverse complement strand
TGTGGAAAGACAACTTGTGTTTTGAATGAGTCGTCAAAACGTTCATTATCTTCACTTCGAACAAGTCGAAAGCCAACATGTTGCATAAAATGTGGACGAAAATGAAATCGAGCCCAGATACTTGATTCATTACCTGTACTAACAAATGAACCACCGAGAATCATTTGATGTTGACCATCGTAACATGACACACTAAAATCATCATAGTAGGGATGTGGAACACTGCCTTGTAATGGATGAAAATGATCTTCACACCATTGCCAAACATTACCGAATACATCATGAAATCCTTTCTCGTTTGCAGGACTGCGAGAAACATCGATTTCACTACCATAACGTAAATCATTGTTCCATGAATAGTCTTTGCCGTCTCGAAGTGCATGATGTTCGGTCTCAGTCATTAGTCGATAGGGTACAGATAGTTTTTCTTGTTGTGTTCCATTGCATATCAACGATTTCAAAGATTGTTCGAAGTTTATATTCGTGTAAACCAGCAGGGCCAGTTTGTATCCAAAAACTTGGTGCTTTTATATTTCGAAAACTACGCCATGCCCAACCGTCACGAGACCAATACCGTTCCTGTGTATAACCGTTTGCAATAACAAACTCGTAAAATTCTGCATTACTAATGAGTTTCGAACTTGCAGTAAACGCACGCACTATTCTACTTTCTTTACCATATTCATTATCCCAACCAAAACTCAACCAATCCGTAGGTTTGCCAATAGTTACGACGGATTGTTCGAGTCGAATCATTGGATTTTCAATATGTTGTCTATCTTTTTGACTCAAGATCAATGCAGGCCATGCAGAAGGAGTACGCACACATTCAATAGGCAGTTCACGTATTAAAACCGATGAAGTTTCAAGATGAATACGTTCATGTTCAAAGCCCATGACTAAGGCCCATGATGGTTTATTCATTGTAATCGGCATTTCTTTTTCATCGAACGATGGATGATTTTCAATAAGTTCACAAATAGTTCGATAGACTTCAGCACGATAATCACGGACCTCAGAAACTGATGGCCATATGTCTTGATTATTTTCATGTAAATCATCCCAACGCATTTCATCAACACCTGTTTCAAATAAGTTCTCGAAATTTGAATTTATCGATTGTTGAATGAGGTTAGCAACTCGAAGTTTGTTAATATACAATACAGCTGGATGTCCATAGTAGAATATCATTGGATGACGTAGTTTATGATAAGGTTGTCGATAGAATGCATCATCGTTGACTAATGCATCGAATAGTACTTCAGTCAATGTCCATGTATTGTCAAAATAATCACGCAATTGTTGACGAGTACAATTCAATTGTATTTGCGGCAATGAATTGATCTTGCCATCTTCATCAACACCAGGACAAACACTATAGCTTGGTATTTTACCTGTCCACAATGTATTCAATGAAGATTTAGCCATTGTAAGTAAATAATAGCGCATGCAAAAAAACTGACTGTATTTATATGAAGAGTACGCAGTAGAGCGAAAAGGTAAAGATTAATTAGAAACTTCTTTATTAGTCATTGTCTGTTTAATTCAAGTGAAACGAAAAAGAAAAAAGAGAGGGAGAGGATTATTGTCGCTCTAACAGATCAAAACATGAAAATTAACTCTCTCTTTATTGGCAAAAATCATGATTATATAGAGGTGAGAATGAGCGAGGACAAAATCACACTAGCTAAGAGAAAAACTAACATACTGGGAAGAAAATATAAATATTTAGACATGATAGCGTTGTGGAGCTATTTGAATGAGTTCGTCGGATATGATAGCTAGTTTCAGATTAGCCAATGTATCTACGGTCGATTGAGAAATTGGAAAACCCCAGAATCTGAACAGCGGTATGAGATTTTGTTGAACCTGCTGAGAAAAGGTTTTGATCCAATAGTCGATCTTTTCTTGATCATTAGATAGATTCGGTTTAGTATTCTCATAATGACGAAAAACGGACTTGTAGCTTTCCCAACCAAATTCACGCGCCAATTGAGTATAGATACGGAGACCAAGAAACGCATCCTGTTTCCATCGATTAAAATCTGTTCCATTTTCAATGTATTGACGTGTACTCGATATTGCATCTTCGTTCCACTCATGAATCCCTGGACGTACGTGACAGACAGTGTCCAGAGCGTGCAAAGTGAAGATATTCGCAGTCACCTCGACAGTACCATGAAATGCTAGAAAACAAACCGTTCAAAGAAAGGGATGCGAAATTAATAACACATTGCTTACTCCACCAATCCCGTTGCAGATTACGACCGATTTCGTGAAAAATTCCCCGCCAGCCGTTCTTCTTCAGAAAATCGGTGTTAAGAATAAACGATTCAGACTTCGAATTAGCCACATCCATATGAGTGACTATCGGATAACCGGCATCTAAAATAGTTCTCAACTAGTCAAATATAGAACGATTGAATACGCTTACGCATGTAACCAGTTCTAGGTTTTACATCGGAGACGACTCGTTCTCGATGGGTCGGCTTTGTTCCACGTAGATCATGGTGAGCCAATAAGACAGAATCCCAGAATTGAAGGGCATCATCCAATTGAGTGCTTGTCATATGCAATACACTCTTCGACGGCAGATTAAAAACCATATAGCGACTAGCAATATCTGCCCAAAGCCCTTGAGCATGATGTTGCCGATGATGCCAATTGATGGCTCGTTTTGAATCATTTAGGTCGTAAGTCGGTGTGAGAACAACATGGTGTAAAGAAACAGTGATCGAACATCCAGAAGTCCCTGGACTTTTAAGAAACAGAAGACCGCCAAACGGTGAACTCATCTGAGTACTGTTCGAGCTCAACGATTTACTTAGAGAAATGCGAGGCGGTCGGTGTTGTTCCTTCAAATTCTGAAACAGCCGTAAAAGGAAGAGTTAAAAACCGGTGCCAAGTGGCAAACTTACGATGAGGTCATCGGTATGACAGCCGATTTGAACCGACCATTCACAGGCACCCACCTGTTCCAATACGTTGATTTCGATGGGAATATGAGCAGCGACATAGTATCCTAAAAGAGACTGGTGGTTAGAATAGATGCGCACTTCTTCCAAAAAAAAACATCAATGAAGAGGTATTTTTACTCGGATCACAATCAATAAAAATCTGTATCTATTCTCTCTACAAGACAAGAATCTTCTTGTAATCGGCTAATATATAGGAAAAGCATTTCATTTATCAACAATTCGTAGACCCATGTAATTTTAAATCACGTTTTATCCCGTCTGGACTGTAAAACATTAAATAAGGAGTCGTTTGAAATTCAATAACGATTCTTGCAGTCAAAAGTTGCACGAATTTTGTATCTAATTTCCAGCAATCGGTAGATTTTTGAAAATGTGCATATTCCTTCAAAGCTATTTAATCACTATAGCAGCATAGAAACGTACCAGTGGAGTGCCATTCACTTGCATTCGATTGAATATGATAAGTAACATTTGTTTCAATGCGCGGTGGTCGTTGAAAACTACCAGGAAACTTACTGTCATCTTGATCTAGAACATACATTTGAATGAAATTAGTTTCATTATTCGACTTCTTAGGTACTGTCTTATACAGTATCTTAGAAATTGCATATGTAGACGAGACTTTGTCCTCAAATTCTCAAATTCTTTTGATTAGTTAGGCTGGTTAAAGTCTTCATTTCAACAAAGTTTCAGGTTGAAATTCGAAAATGTCGTTTTGTTGGGCAATATCTTCCCAGGAATAAATGAGGTTATACCTCGAGAGTTTTCGTCACTAGTGCGGAGAATTACCCTTGTGTTCGCAAGAGGGAGTGTGTATATATGAGATGACTCGTCTGTAAGGGATGGAGGTGTAGAAAGTTTTCGAACATAAGCTTATACTTACTATTTTCATAGTAGCTTCCACAAAATTTCAAGATTCTAAACAAGACCGTAAGTATTACTTTTACTATACTCATCAACACAATTCACTCGTTCTCGTCGAATTAGTAGATCTATGTTCTAGATATAGTTCGATAGAAAATTTAAATCTCTATAATTTCTCTACGAGCCATACTTGTGTGTCTTGCTTCTTAGTGAAAGGAACACCATCAGTTAAACACCTTCGATATTACCACGATTATTCGATTCCCTTTGTCTATATTTGAAATGAAAGATCTAACCAGGTTATGCTTAAATCCAAAACATGATACAAACAAAGAGAATCGAACAATCGTGGTTTTTTTCGCATGAAATCACAGAAAACTGCTTCTCTTTGGACTCAGAAGTGAAATACAAATATTACCACTTGCTTGTGGTTCATCAACAAATAATATGATTGAGTTCTATTTTAAAGTTCAGTCAATAAGTGGCGAATAGAAAAGACAATTCTCGATTGAATAATGTATAAAAATCTATATTTTTCTTATATTTGACGTTCGCGAAGAGCAAAACAATAGGTACACTAGAGGAAACATTTTAGTCAAGAACTCGCTCTTGTGATCGCTATGGCTCATGATAGGATGAAGCTCAGCGAATAATTCTACTAGTGAACGCATCAGACAGTTCGCGCAAAACAATGACGGGCAAAAATCCTTTTCGAAAAAGCAAAAAAATCGATCAATTCGACTCACCGCAATAGTTCCGATCCAAAATAAACTTTTGAATGCGATTGTTATCCGTGTCACTGACAAACATGTTTCCATAGCTATCAAAACTCATCGTCCGCGGATGGTACAGTTGGTTTGATCCCGAACCCGAGGTGCCCGAACATCCAGCAATACATCGAAACCCGAGTGAATCCAATCTGATTATACGATTGTTTCCCGTATCAACGATGAAAAGGAAACCATTGGCGTCGAGCGCGACTCCTGATGGAAAATTGAGCGTTAACGTGCCCGAAGCTCCGGCTCCGGCGACACTCGTACCATTCAACTCTCCGCGATGAAATCGCTGAATTCGGTGATTGAAGGCGTCGGCCACATAGAGATCGAAGTTGACATCGACGAAGATTCCACGAGGATTATTGAGCATGTTTGATGCTGACCCAGGAGAGCCGATGCCTGCTGCGACTGCGACTGTCACTGTTGTTGTTGTTAGGTCTTTGTAGAGCGATCTCTCCATCACTTGATGGTTCTGTGGCATGGAACAGTAGAGAGTCGAGTTTGTGTCCACAAAGAGACCCTCGCAGTGGTTGTCAATGTAAACATTGCCATCGATGGAAACGAAGACACTGGCTGGCTTACCCAAATATCTACTGATCGTTCTTGCTACAGTGTTATTTCCTTCGAGCCATACTTGAACTCTGTTGTTCGTTTTATCGGTCACATAAACAGAGTTGTTCACATCGACGAAGAGCCCAACTGGTGAAGAACCAATGGTGGTTGAATCAGCAAAAGTGATCGCATCGGGATTCCAAATTGCGCACTGGGACAAATTCGGTCGATTGAGTGAAAAACCTATTCAAAGTTGACATTTATTGATCATAAGAAATCTCTTTCGATGGCGTAATATATTCGCGTCAAGCGAACAACAGGAATTGAGAGCATCACTTTTGCGGGAATGTCGAACCTTTAGCTACCGTCACTTCTCTGAACGATCGGAAACTCTGCCAATGACAATCAAATCTTGCTTTAGATACAGGAAGACGGTCTAAGTACTCACTCCACCAAAATTCTGCGCCAGAAGATCGTTTTCAGAAAACACCCAAGAAGAAACAGTGAATCTCCCGTATTCTCGAGAAAACCTTAATGGGATACGTTGGGATTAGGGTATACCTATTCGTGAAACATGTTGTCAAAAAGTAACAAGTTCTTCGCACTGAGAATAATGTTTTTCTTTTATTACTTGTAGCAGTCATGGCTAACTCTTGTTTCTTTATGTGATGCAGAGGTAGAAATTTATAGTACCAAACGAACATAATGGAATAGGCCTGTGACTCGGTCGAAAATTCGTATTTTTCATCGTTTCTGACCGATTTTCAACATCATTTCGGGTTCTCTCTATCTGTTTTGTTGATCGCAATACAGCTGTGAGATACCTCTATGCAGGAATAATCAGAAATTAAAAGGTAGTTGAGTTTGATTGAATATTATCCAGAGGTAAATCGAAACGGACATGCTCACCTTCAAGATGGTATCGACGTAGTCGCCACTTTTGAGTCGGCATATCATTATCTGACCAAATTTGCAAGTTCATTTCTTCGCTTGTTCCACCATTTTTGACATCTAATACCTTGCCAGAGTGCGGATTAATTAACTTATATATTCCATCTCCAAGTGATTCGATACGCCACTTCTGTGCATTTGTTTCATTGTCTGTCCAGAGCTGGACATTGGTGCCAGCAGCAGTGCCTGCGCCGGATACATCCAATGCTTTACCACTCTTCGGATTAATTAGTTTGACGGTACCGTCGTTATTCATATAGATTACCCAAAGAGGATTTTCGTCTCCAAGATTGGACGTCATCTTCAGAACCTTGTTTGAGGCAACAGAAACAAGTTGATAAGTGACACCAAAAACCACATCACTAGTGTCTACATAAAAAAAATTCATTTTAACAACTACAATACTATGCAATGGAAAAGTCATGCTCCTAGCCGGATACATCACGGAAACCTTAAAAAGAGCTTCAATTCTATAAATAAATCACTAATTAATTTTTTAATTCAGTGAGATAAAGATCCGACGTACAAAGAGGCATGGACAGCACTGTTTGGTATATTTATCTCACCTTTAAGATGGTATCGACGTAGTCGCCACTTTTGAGTCAGCATATCATTATCTGACCAAATTTGCAAGTTCGTTTCGTCGCTTGTTCCACCATTTTTGATATCTAATACCTTGCCAGAGTGCGGATTAATTAACTTATATAATCCATCTCCAAGTGATTCGATACGCCACTTTTGTGCATTTGATCCATTGTCTGTCCAGAGCTGGACATTGGTGCCAGCAGCAGTGCCTGCGCCCCATACATCCAATGCTTTACCATTCTTCGGATTAATTAGTTTGACGGTAGCGTCGTTATTCATACAGATTACCCAAAGGGGATTTTCGTCTCCGAGATTGGACGGCATCTTCAGAACCTTGTTTGAGGCAACAGAAACAAGTTGATAAGTGACACCAAAAACCACATCACTATTGTCTACATAAAAAAAAATTCATTTTAACAATTACAATACTATGCAATGGAAAAATAATGCTTCCAATTGGATACATCATGAAAAACTCGCAGGTTATCTATGTAAAAGTTAATCCTGGAGAATATTACTATATCCTGTCAAAAATTGATATACACAATTGAGTATAGACCGTTTAGAAACCAGAAACCGAAATCGAACGGAATCCGAACTAATTTTTCAAACGTCAATCCTAATCGAACCGAACTGAAGCCAGGAAAACCTGATTTGATTCGATCTCTGACATCGACAAGAAGGATAAAGAAACTGAAAGTTGTTTCTTATACACTTCACATTGTGTCTCCTTGATTCTATCGAAAGAGTCATTTACCAATTCTAAGAAAGAATTCGACAGAATACAGCGTTATTTAAATCTTTTCTTTACGCAGATCTTTTGAAAAAACTGTGATATCTCGTATCTATCTGTCTTACCTCGACGGCGTCCGGCAATAGTATGAGGATGTGATTGTCCATCATTACCAATACTTGATTTGAGATTACACCCTTTCGTCAGCCGATTCCACGTGAACGTATTACATCTGCTATCATTAGAGCATTTACCACAACACTCTGCATAAGTGGTTTGTCCTGTTGATGAGTAAAGATCATATCCCCAGTAGTCCCAATTCGGTTTCATGGAGAAATCGGGAAATCGATCTAAATAGAAGTAAACGGAAAAAATAACGTAGCTGACCAGATTCAATCGACTTGAGCCAGAATCCTGGCGCCTGGAAACCGATCAGAAATTTTGCTTGAATCTGATCATCGGACGCAAGGAAATTCCGAGTTAAGCCGGTCTGATTTTGTCGGTTTGAAAACCATCCGACAAGATCTGACAGCTCACTTTCGACCTGGGAACTTATATATCTAATACAGATACACATAATTCAGTGATTTCTGAACTTTCTTCAAATTGTCTCCTAAGATTGCTCAAATATATTTCTCGATCAATAAGAAGCAGATCCCCTGAGTTTTCCCATTGAAACATTTATCAATCAATTTTCTCTAAAAGGCACATAAATACAAGCTTGAGTATTTTTAGAATGAAGATGCACCTCTGAACTGTCTCTAAGATAATAAATAAAGGCATTCTTTCTCAATCGACATTCTGAAGACTATTGAGCTATGTGACTAGCGAGGGTACCACTTAGACAACATTCACACCCTTACCCTCAAAATAATACCGAACCAGTCGCCATTTTTGAGCCGTTCTACCATTTTCCGACCAAATTTCGACGCTCCTTCGATTGGATGTTGCGACACCTGTGACATCTAGTGCCTTACCAGAGGACGCATGAATCAGCTTATATAATCCATCTCCAGCTGGTATGAGACGCCACCTTTGTGGATCTGATCTATTGCCTGTGTTGAGTTGGACATTGGTGCCATCTGAAATATGATCTCCGTTCACACCCAACGCCTTTCCATATTTCGAATTAACCAGTTGAACGGTACCGTCTCCATTTTCATAGATGACCCAAAGTTGATTGTCGGTTTTGTAGTTGGTGGAAAGCTGAACATTTGTGTCATCTGTTGCGCCTTCCCCATAGATATCGAGAGTCATCTTCGAGGCGGCATGAACTAGTTGATAGGTCCCACCGGAAACAATGACACCTCCTGCAAAAAAAAGGTTGCATTTTAGTAGCAGCAACATTATTGAATGAACCAATGATACTACTAGCAGAATATATCATGAAAACCTCATAGATTAGCTATACAGAAAAGTTCTGGAAACACTAATTCTGAAGAAAACTACTATATCTTGTCAGAAATTGCACAATGAAAAGTAGATACCCGTTAGAATGTTTTTTCCTTCTGTATATGTGACTTATGTGCAGACCGTTTAAGAACTAGCTCACTACTGTATTTTACTCTATATCATATTGTATGAGTAACTGCATTCTCTTCGTCGTCATCGCTTAAATGGGGGAGGGGGGATCTTAAACATAAAGCTCACACAGTTCATCGATTGTTTTGCATGTCATTTGATGGAAACTATCAACAGTGGAAATCTAACTGTCCAAGCGTGATTGACGTAGTTTTTGTAAGCTACAGAGTCAATTTTCGCCCAATAGCGTAAGAGTGACAAAGTTGCTGCGAATCTGAAAAAAATTCCGATTTTCCCTGAGAAAAACTATCTTTCGATATACTGATATTAATGTTTGTGGTTTCCGTAAAACTTTCTCGATTGATCGAATCAGATCAAATAACAAAACATTCGCTAGCGATAATAGTGGTACAGAGTGAACCAAGAGTAAGGAAACACCGAAGTCATTTCAATTTTTTTTAATCGATCGATAGTTAGATCTTATATTTGGTCCACATATACTTCATGGTAATTGTTAGAAAAGTAGCCTGGGATATTCCATCGTAACATCGATGAGGTAAAAAATTCACTGTCCATCAGCGTTAGGACAAATTGTTGAGGTCGTTTCATCTTGGAAGTGAAGTAAAACAACGAAAAAAGATTACAGTTTCTAAAAACATTGAATACGAAATTGAAAAAGAATAACACATGTACCAAATTCTCAAAGGTTTTTTGTAATTACATTCGAAGAAATCTTGACAAAAGCTATTTTAAACTACGTAAACAACAGATTCGTTTTCAATTCAGTATCCAATGTTTCTAGAAAGGGTAGTCTTTTTTTTTTTATTATTTTTCTTCACTCTTTATTATCACTTTTTACAAAAACGTTTTTTGATGCATATATACTTTGTGCTATAAGATGTTACAACATTTTGTCTCCGACGATCTGTCCGATCACCTGTCTATTATCTTGAGCATGAGGATGTGAGAATGAAGATATGATCATCACTCATTACTAGTGAGACTGGTTTAATATAAGTACCTACAGTGGTTATCGATATATTAGCACTACTGACTTCTCTTTGCAGAAGAACATATGAATAATATGAAAAACCGATTATCACGGTAGATTTTACACATGTTACGCATAACATGAATGTGGATGTGCAAAGTCAGCGGGATAAATACGATACCTACAGCTGAATCATGAATCGAAATCACTTTCATTCTCATACTGCACAGAAATAAGCAAAAGCATAGCCAAACTCACCATCAAGCGAAAAACGTTGTACTCGATAATTTCTGCGATCGACAACGTAAAGTTGACCATATCGATCAAAAAACAAATCCGCCACACCATTGAATTGATTTACCCTTTGTCCTCCAGCATTTCTATCCACAATAACAGTACCTTGTTTCGCTCCTTTAAGCCAACGCATGACTCTATTATTGACGTCGTCTGCCACATACAATGTACCTCTCGTATCGACGAATATTCCGTTGGGATGGTGCAATTGAGTGAGATTGTTTCCTGCACCATTTCCTCCAGCAATAACAATTCCTTTTTTTGCACCTTTTTTCCATTTCATCACACGATGATTTCCATTGTCTGACACGTAGACATTCTGTTCTTGATCGACAAAGATGAAATACGGCGACTGGAGTTGATTGAGGCCAGCACCTGGTCCATGGCCACCAGCCACGAGAGTTCCAATATTGTCTCCAATTTGATATCGTCTTACTTCACATTTTTCGATGTCAGAAACGTAGAGATATCTCTGATCATCCATAGCCAAACCCAAACAACTAATATTACCGAGAAGAATTTTTCCTTCAGTTGTGTCATTACGACGAGACCATTGTACGACTCGTCGATTATACAGATCGCAGATAATGAGACTATCCGTCTTTTTGTCGATTAGAACATGTGTCTCTTTGTTCAATTGATCCAAACGATTTCCTTGGCCATTGCCACCAGCTACTACTTTTCCGTTCGTATCACCCACCTTCCATTGCATGATACGAAAATTGCTATTGTCAGAGATGACTATTGTTTGGTCATCATCCACGAAGAGACCCCTAGGATCATCGAGTTGATTGGTGGCATTGCCTCGTCCGTGACCTCCAGCAACAATCACTCCGTTCTGTGTCCATTGAGCATTGACTGGAATATTGTGTATGACTGCAATGACCGAGAAAAAAGGAAAAGAAATCGTCATTATCACTATTATTGTTTTTGTTATTGTGTGTGTGGAAAGACTTCTCTGTCACAATACAGAAAGACAGAACTACTAATGATACATTTCTACATCTTCTTGGTGAAAAAAGGAGATGCACTTCTGTTTTTCCTTAACGCTGTCTAAAACCTTGACAAACAGAAACGGATTCCTCTGAGAGGAATCCTCTCTGGATGACGATGACGAGTAGAGGAAAATCAATGTGTTTCGATGAACACACGACTACACTGGCCGACACTAGAGCCCATCGGATCCAAGATTTTTTCAAGATTTTTTTTGTTTAATGTTTACATCTAGTTGTCATTCTGCAGATACGAATTTTTTCTTTTCGGCTTGTCTGTATCGGTGACTAGCAGACTTCGCACATCTCTCAGATAATCTTGGTGATAGTTTTCATTATATTCAAAATTTTTGGGCCTGCACTAGGATCTACCCGATAGGCTCTATCTCACACTTCCACTCGCATCCATCATAAACTCTATATGCCCAATAACTTTCCGAACATCGCAGCCGACTCTCCTAGATCTTGCCAAACTTTTTCTGGACTATTATAGATCGTATATATAAATTCTATATAGATTCCAGAAGATGAGGGTGTCAGAATCAAGATATGAGTATCATTCTTATACCCTTCCATCATCTATCCTCGTTGTTCCAGAAAATAAATAGAGAGCCAGCTCTCAATAAGATCTGATGCAAAATCTTGGATACTTCTTATTAGATTCTTAATATCAGCAAACTTTAAGAAAACGTGTTCGATCTCGACGAGATCTGAGCATGATCCTAGTGTTTTCGAATTCTTACACGTAAAAATCAAGAAAAGTAAAGAATTCCATATAATATAGGAATTCTAGAAACTGATTTTATCAATCAACTTATAGAACAGAGCGAATCCAAGGCATTAATGGATTTCTAGTAACTCAAATTACGCGAAACTCCCAAAGAGTTCAAGAAACTAATGAAAATTGAGAAACACACAGAATCTACGAGTATGAAATAGTTCAAGAAATATTAAAAAAGATAACAATTCAAACAACTAACGAAGTAGACGGAACCTAAGGCATCACTAAAGGAAGCCAAGCGAGTGGAAGAACTTCTCCCAGACAGTAAGGGTATTCCCACCAGAGGTGAATATCATATTCATGTCCTCACTCGAATATACTTCTCTATCCATAAGAAGCCAACCATGTTATCTTCACCTTTTCAACACAGATTAAGTCGACTACTGTTTTTCAGTGTAACGGTTATACAACAGTATTCTAAAGTGTTTTTTTATGGAATGAAGAGCTTGCAATGTGATGAATGTAAAAATGACTTCTGATTCTCTCATTCGACCAGTCTCACTGCCATGATTCTTTGCCTACAAGTTTAGCATTGAATTCGTTTGCTTAATGAAGATATGGCTAATTCTACAAATCGACCAGAATAAGCTATTTCTGCCAATGTACCGCCGCAGACGATGCAATTAAATGTAGCAACTGCAAAGGTAATCAT
>ERZ778024.3091-NODE-3091-length-12726-cov-6.277168_pt1 | contig 12726 bp, 11 predicted proteins | sample MGYA00375754_ERZ778024 | MGnify/ENA primary metagenome ERZ778024 (study PRJEB29350, sample SAMN05389827) | bioreactor metagenome | isolation source: Thiocyanate bioreactor | place: South Africa: University of Cape Town | collected 2014-02-18 ... | reverse complement strand
TTATTTTTATTTTTATTTTTATTTTTATTTTTATTTTTATTTTTATTTTTATTCTGGTTCAAGTTTTCAAGAAAAAGAAAAAGAAAAAGAAAAAGAAAAAGAAAAATGGATATTACCTGAGAACCTGATTGATTTCGAATATCTGTAACAATAGATCCACCTTTTCCAATAATACAACCAACATATTCATTTGCAATTGGCATTTGATCAGTAACTATATTGTTATACTGGGGAATAGGACGTGGACTATGATTTGGATAATTCATTGGTCTCATATAAGGATTTGGGGGATAGTGTGGCATATTATGAGGGACCATTGGTGCTTGATTTTGAAGAGGATAATATACAGTTCCATATGGGTACTATTTTATATTTTATATTTTATATTTTATTTTATTTTATTTTATTTTTATTTTATTAAATCAAGGAAAGAGTTAATAAAAGCAGAAAGAAAAAAATCAATAAAAAAAAATTACATCATATACTGGTTCATAAACTGGTTCATAAAATGTTGGTGGTTGATATAATATCGTATTTTTTCGATCTGGACTCTATAAAATTTATTTATTAGTTTATTTTTATTTATTTTGAATAATAATAATAATCTACCAAAACTAATTGTTCAAAAACAGCTTCAAGACATTTGTGAATTTTATCAAGGGTTCCAGAAATACTGACACATCTTTCAGTTGAATTTTGAAGGATTTCATCTGAAATAATAATTCTCGCTAATTATAATTATTCAAAAAAAAAAGAAAAAGAAAAGTGGATTAGTTGATTTGTTTAAATAACAAAAGAAAAAAATCCTAAATTTAAACCTCCAGTACTTTCTTGAATTTCTTTAATTTTTGAACCAGATTTACCAATAATGGCACCAACTTGACTATTTGGAACGAGGAAACGAACAGTAGATTGAGTTGGTGGTGGTGAAGCAGTGGGTTGTTTCTGTAAATTAAATTATTTTCAGAAAAATAATGAAAATAAATAAATAATAAATAAATGAAAAAAGTAATAATAAAAAATAATTACAAGTTCTGCATCACTATCTAATTTTTCAGTGATAAGAACAAAAGCTTTGGCTATCGCTGCTGGAGTACCAGAAACTGTTAAAATTCTTTCTTGAGGGGGTGGAGCAGGATTAGATAATCGAAATCTAGAATTATTCACATTTGAAGGAGAGATGGCAACTTTAGCTCCACTTTTTTCTCTAACCATTCTAACTTGTTCTCCACCTTTTCCTATAATTCCTCCAACCATTTTACTTGAAACAATTGCTCTAACTCTGAGTTCAGGATCAAACTCCTCACCTTCTCCCTCATGTTCATGTTCATGTTCATGTTCATTTTGTCCTCTGTCTTCTGTTTCAGTTTGCATTTCAAATAAACTTTCATCATTTCCGAATATTTCTTGATTTTGAACCATTGTTCTACCATTTTCACCTTTTTCTTCATCTTCCTCATCTTCATCTCCACTTTCTCTACCTCTATTCCATTTTCCTCTTCTATTAAATTTTCCTCTACTTTTATTTTTTTCCTTTGATTGTTGCCAATCTCTTCTTTGTGCATTTTCATCAGATTGATATTTTCCCTCTTGAACTTCTCCATCTTCTAAAGCAGGTCTCTTATTTCCACCTCTTGTTGCCTATAAACATTCATTAATAAAAACAGAATATAAAAAATCAATGAAATGAATTAAGGAAATAGTAATCCAAAAAAATAAAATTTGTAAATAATAATAAGTAAATCATAAATCACCTCATTTTCATCAGCAGCTCTCTTTTCTCCACCTGACTGCATCATACCACTCTCACTCATCTAACAATCTTATCGTAATAGTAATATGAAATTTGAAACTCTAAACCTTTCCTTAATTCTTCATATATATTTTTGCAAATACCTAATGAAAAGAAAGAAAAGAAAGAAAAAAAAAGAAAAAGGGAAGGATGTCTATGTATGAAGGTTTAGTTTTAGTGTTTGAGTTTGAAGTGTAAGGAATGAAGTTGGAGTTGAATTGAGTTGAGGTAAGGTATGGTATGGTAAGGTAAGAGGAAGTTGGTTTGGGAAAGTCTACATGGTTAGAAAGTTGGAGGGGAGAATAGGTAGGTTAATGTTAATGTTAATGTTAAAATAATATAATAAAAAATAGAATAAAATATAAAGAAATTATTATAAAGTACTTTATAATAAAGACATTATCATAAATTAAAGAAAGGGAATTACTTTAACAATAATGTTTTAATAATTGTAATAAAATAGTTATGAAATTATTTAATGAATTCAGTGTCGAAGCAAATTATTAGAATTACTGTGTTCAATTATTTAAAGATGAATTATGTGTGGAAAATATATAACGAATTATTGTTTTATTATAAGTTTGTTATATAAATGTTGAGGTATAACTGTAATTATAATTGTAATAATTCGTTATTAAGGAAGTTATTAATAAGGAATGTTCGTTAAAAATAGTGTCATTATTCAAATTTTTTTCAAAAAAAAAATGTTATTATAACACAAATGTAAGTTATATGAATTGATACTAAGTGTTATTAAGTGTTAAGTTATGAGAGTTATAAGAGTTATAGAAAGATATAGAGTTAATAAGAATGAATTGGTTGGGTTGGGTGTTCCTCATTTTTTTTTTTTTTTTTGGGTTTTAATTAGACTTCTTTTTTCTTAATTTAATTTAATAAAAAGGGGGAAAAAAATTTTTTTTTTTTTTTTTTTTTTTTTTTTTTTTTCTTATTCTTCCTTCTTCGCTATGTGATTTCATCTTCTTATTCATCTTCTTGTTTAAGCTTTAATAATTCTAATACTAATCCTAATAGCCTTAGAATATTTTCAAGTTAAAGAGTGTTTCTTTGTGGTTTGAATGATATAACTATTGTATTATTGAGTTTTTTATTAGTTTTTTATTATTTTATTGTTTATTTTTTTCTCAAAATTTTTGAAAGCAATTCATTGCTTGAATTAAAATGAGTTTTAAACATTGGCCTTGAATTGATAAGTAATAATACAATGTTAAAGAGAATTGTGATTTAAATAGTTCATTGTTAAAGAAAATTAATTTATTATTCGATTGGTAGAACTATTATCTTATTGAATTTTCAATATTTACCAAAGTATTTCACACTAACAAATTATTAAAATCAAAATAGAAAACATACATCAAATTACAATATCAACTTCAAAATGTTACAAAAAGCCTTAAATATTATGAAAAAATCAAGTCGAATTAAAAAGAGAATCAAATTTAAGGTTCTATTAAGGAAACTCAAATTGAAACTTAGTTCAGCAATCGGATTTAAATTGAAGGAATATTTAAGTCCTCAACTCAAATTTAATTCAAAATCAGTCATGAATTTTAAAACGATGTATACATCAATAATTAAGATTAACTGGAGATTCAATATGAATATGGACTTGAAAGTGGAACTTGATTTGCTTGGATGTTTTCCTCAACCAATTCAAAATTTAGTTAAAGGATCCACTTCACAACCAGAACAATGTATTTATAATGAACTCGAGGAAGACCAACCACAATATCTCATAAGTCAATAATTGTAAATAACTTGTATTATTAAAAGTGAGATTTATTTTCGTATTATTACTATTTTATTCCTACTTGGTTTAATTATTTAGTTGTTGGCTACAAAAATCAGAAAAAAAACTTTTGTTGAGATTGTTTTTCAATCAATCAGCGAAAGTAACTTTAAGTTTATCTGGGCTCAAAATCCAAATTCCTAGCTCATCATACTCTCTTAAACATTCATCCAAATGATTCTTTGTAAAACCTTCAAATAAAACTTTGTGAATAATATCATCACAATTTACTTCAGTTGATCCATTTTCAAGTGCCCAATCACGAATAATGGTATAAATTCTTGAAGTTGGATCTGTAAACTCAGCTCTATTTTTTTAAAAAAAAAATTAAATTTTTTTAAAAAAAAATTTGGAAATATTCATTCAAACCTAGTATCTCCTTTCATTTCTAAAGATGATTTTGAAACTTCCATTAAACGAATAGCTTCATCAATATCTGCTTTATCTATATTCTCTGAAAATCTTAAACGAGCCTAAATATTTGTTTGATTTGAATGAATGAATGATGAAAAAGAAATTGGAATTAAAAAATAAGAAAAGCAATAAGAATCAAACCAATGCTTGAGATAAACGAAGAATTCCAAGTAATGTACGAGGGGATATATAACCCATATCTTCTTGTTCACTCATTTCAGCTGAACGAAGTTTTGCATATGTAGCAACAATATATTCAATAAGAGCCTTTCCTTTTTGATCATCTGAAGAAGGAAGGAAAGGTTCAACTTTTCTTGCTTGTGAAATATATCCTCTATAATATGATTTAATTTATTCATTTAATTATTTTTTTAAAAAAAGAAAAAGAAAAAAAAAAACCTTAAGATTTTAGCAGAAACAGGTGTAAAAGAAAGTGGAGGATGAGTTCCAGAAGAATGAACATAAGTAACATGTTTTGCAAGTTTTAAATCATCATCAAGATTTGGTTTATCTAATAATAAGAACAACAAATCGAATCTTGATAGTAATGAAGCTGGAAGATTGATGTTTGCGAGAGGTGATTTTTTTGGATTGTATCTACCATAAGCAGGATTGGCAGCAGCAAGAATAGCTGTACGTGCATTAAGGGTTGTTGAAATACCAGCTTTTGAGACTGAGACAGTTTGTTGTTCCATAACTTCATGAAGAGCTGTTCTATCATATTCATCCATTTTATCAAACTCATCAATACAACAAATTCCATTATCTGCAAGAACTAATGCTCCTGCTTCAACAACAACTTCACCCTCAGAGGCAGTTTTTGAATTTCCTGTTCTAACAACTGCAGCTGTTAAACCAACACCTGAGGAACCTTTTCCTGTTGTATAAACTCCTCGACTAGCAATTTGACAAATTTGTTTCAACATTTGACTTTTTGCAACTCCAGGATCTCCCATTAAACAAATATTAATATCTCCTCTAATTTTCATTCCATCATCAAGAACTTTTGTACATCCACCAACAAGTTGTAAAAGTAATGCCTTCTTTACATCTTCATGACCATAAATTTCAGGGGCAATTGATTGAGATAATTTTACATACAATTGAGGGTCTATAATGAAAGAGTTTAAATCAAGAAAAAAATATCAACTAAAATGATAAAATCAAGTAAATAAAATAATAAAATAAAATAAAATAGAAGATAGAAATGAGAATTTTACCTAACTTCAACTCTTCAATTGCTTCTGCTGTTTCAAAATCGATTTCATAATTTGAGTATTGTTTTTTGGTTTGTTCGATACTCAATGCTTCTAAATATGTATCAGCAATTAAACCAGCTTTAATGGCAGCAAATCCAGTGTGAGGTGTGGGTAAAAAGATCTAAGTAAATTTTATTATTATCATTTTATTAATTGACAAGACAAGAAAATTTTTTTCCAAAAAAAAAAAAAAATTACTCCAGATATTTTAACAACATCACCAGGATTAGCAACTCTGGTTCGATCTTCTGTTAAAGTTACATTAAGTGATCTAGGGATATGTCCAATTGGAACTTGTTTTGACTATTGTTGTTTTGTTTTTTTTAGTGAAAAAAAAAAAAAATTAATTTTGAAATAAATAAATAAATACAAGTTCTTGGATTCTCAACTCTTGAAATTTTATAAATTTAGATCCTCTTGTTTGAAGATGAAGACGACCTGGAATACCATTTTTTTTACATTTGGGAGAATTACATTCAACTAAGGGAGAAAAGATTTTTGATAAAACCTAAAATAAAGAAAAAGAAAGAAAATATTATATTTTTGTTTTGTTTTGTTATTCTTCAAAAAAATAAAAACATAAAAAGAAACAAATTATACCTCTTGATATGTTTCAAAACCACAATTTTCACAAGTATAAGTTGCAATGACTACTTTTGGTTTAACTTCAGAGATACGAGTCACAATACCTTCAATGCTTATAAGAGCACCAATATCTGATGCTTTAATTTGACGAACTGAAAGATACTTATCTTTGGCTCTTGGTTTGAATGTAATATCACTTTTTATTTAAAAAAAGAAAAAAGAAAGAAAAAGATAATCGAATTAGTTTCATGAAAGAAGAAATGAGATCTTAAAGAAACATACTATCTTCTTAAAAGTTCAGCAGGAAACATTTCTTTAATATTTTGTGTAGATGTTTGATCACGTAAATTTTCAGCTTGAAGAACTCGATGTGCAATAATAACATCAAATGTGTCATCAGATTCAGTCTTTAAAGTTTTATTTAAATGGTTAATATCTTCTTTTTTTTTTGAAATGATTGAATAGAATAAAATTACATCAAGACTTGGTGGAGGTAACATTTCATCAATAACTTTTGAAAAGAGAGTTAAATATCTTTTTGTATTTCTTTGAATTTTAGCTGATAATTCTTCTCCTGCATCTTCAAACTTTAAATTTTTTGAAAAAAATGAAAAATTGAATATTGAAAGTTTGTAAATATAATAAGAAAAGACAATACATTTGCGATATCGTCCAAACTAATTTCAACGGTTTTTAATTGCAATCTTGAAACTTGTTTCTAATTAATTTAATGAAAATAAAAAAATACCTTAGAAAAATTACAAACAAACAATAAAGTAATAATAGATCTCAAAATAATAATAAAAACTAAAAGTTATAGTTCTTACAACTTGGTCTTGGTATTTATAAAAAGGTTGACCAGTACTTGAAGGTTCTGAGTATTGTTCAAAAAAATTCTTACACTTCTCTATTATATTTTAATTTTTTGTTGTTCAAATAATTATAAACATACATTAGAAAACTAACAATTTTAAAATAAGAATTAAAGAATTAAAGAATAGAATGAGAATAGAATAGAGGTTACCATATTCTTGTTTATAATTCAAATAAACGGCTGGTGCTTTATTTGCAAAATTGTCCATCTTTTAACTATTATTTATAATTCTACTTCTACCTCTTTTTGTATTGAAAACTTTGATTTATTTATTCTGTTTGAATATAATGTAATGGAATGAATTGTATGAATTAGTATTGAATTGGGATGTTGAAAATTGGGAGTTGTGTTTTGGATTTCGGTTATTGTTGGAAAAAAAAAAAAAATTTTTTTTTTGAAAATTTTAACGGTTTTTTTTTTTTTTTTTTTTTTTTTTTTTTTTTTTTTTTTTTTAAAATTTTAATTTTTTTTTTTTTTTTTTTTTTTTTTTTTTTTTTTGAATTTTTCTTCCCTTTCAAGTAAATAAATACAATTATCAAACTTGGGATAAATAATAAAGAACTTTGTAATGAATTAGAGGTTGTTGAACATCATTTTGTGATCCTGAAACTTTTTTTGATAATTGAAGCTTTGAGATGAACCAAAGAAGAAAAATAATCCATCGAATTGAAAATTTTAAAACGTTGAAAAGTTTTCAAAATGAAAAATAAAAAAAAATGAAAAATAAACTTTGTGAATTTAGTTCGCTAAGTTGGGAAGATGAATTACAAAAAAAGTTACAAAATTTTCTCTATTTCTTGAGTTTGTTTGAAGTTTGTAGTTGGTTTTTTTTTCCTACCATGAAGAAAAATCATTGAGGTCTGAAGATGACTTGAGTTTTTTCTTTGGTTGACCTGATGTTTCAGAACCATAATCTTCTAATGGTGAGCTCTTGGCCATTGTCTCATCTTGAATATATTTTCCTACACCTCCTCCAGCTTTTGGCTTTGGTTTTCCTGTTGGATTTGTAAACCATTGACCTTTTTCTTCCTAATTTATTTTTTTTAAGTTAGTTTCTTATGTGAAGAAAAATTTGAGAATTAAAGAAGAAGAAAAAAATACATGTTTATCTTTTTCTTTTTGCTCTTCTTTTAATCTTTCTTCTTCCTTAGCTTTTTCATAATCTTCAAATGGATCAGTAAAAATAATTATATCTTTAATAATAATTGGTTCCTATTTTTTTGAAAGAAATGTTAACTTTAAAAGTAAAGAAAAATAAAAATAAAATAAAAATTCAAAAAAAAAAAAAAAAAAAATCAAACAATTGGTCGATCTTTTTTGTCAACTGGAGCATTTTCCATTCCTTTCAAAACTTCTAATCCTCCAACTACTTTTCCAAAAATCGTATGTTTATTATCAAGATGTTTACATGACTTAAATGTTAGAAAGCTGAGAAAAGAAACAAAAGAGTTATTTGAAAGGAAGAAAAGAAAAGGAAAAATAAAAAAATAAAAAATAAAAAATAAAAAATAAAATAAAACAATTGAGAAGTATTTGTATTTGGTCCTCTATTTGCCATACTTAAAATTCCCATGCCTTCATGAGAAAGACTTTGTCTAATTTCATCTTCAAATGGTTTCCCAAAAAATGATTCTCCTCCACTTCCTGTTCCAGTAGGATCACCACCTTGAATCTGTGGGAAAAAAAAAATTTTTTTTAATGTAATCACAGAAAAAACGAGAAATGAAATAAACCATAAAATTTTTGATCAATCTATGAAAAGTGACATCTTTATAGAATCCTTTTTTTGCTAAACCAATGAAATTATGTACAGTTTTAGGAACCTAGAATCCGGAATTAAAATCTGAAAGAAAAAAAAAAAGAAAGAAAAAGAAAAAAAAAAAGAAAGAAAGAAAAAGAAATAAGAAATAAGAAAACCATATCAGCATGCAAAACAAGATTAATATCTCCTTGGGATGTTGAAATTCTTGCATATGCTTTCTTTTTTGATGCTTTCACTGATTCATACATCACTTCATTAACAGGTTTCAAAGCACGTTCAGTGGTTGTAAGAGGAGTTAATATTGTGGAAGTAAAAGCAGCCATAACACGTCCACTTGAAAAATGAGCATCTAATTATAAAGTTGAGATTATGAAAAGATTATGAAAAAAAAAAAAAATTGAAAAATGAAAATTACAATCATTGTCAGATCCTTTGGGTTTTTTATTATCTTTTTGAATACTTTCTTTGACAGCTTTGGTTGTAACAATCTAAATTATCAATGAAAAAGATTCTTATCATTTTTTTTAAAAAGAAAAAAAAAAGATAATAGATTATACAGAGCTTGGCATACTTGCAGTATCTTTTGAAATTTTTGAAATAATTCTATCAGTAGCTGAATTTGTATTAATGAAATATTTGGGATCCTTTCGGAGAAGTTCTTCCTCTATATTAGTTTTTAAGATTTAATTTGTTGTTTTTCCAAAAAAATAATAAAGAACCTTCAGCATTTACTTTGAGTCCATTAATAATATGAAAATAAGTTAAATAATTATACTTTGCATCCAAATTTAATGGGTCTTGAATTGTGATAACATCTTTCTTTGTAAAAGGTTCATTTGTCATCAAATCATTCCAACAATTAGCTTTAAAATTCAATTTCTCAATAGCTTCATAAGTATAAACATTTCCAGAGGTTCGAATAAATACAATATGAGTATTCTCATTAAAAACTCTAAATGTCATCGGGCAATAATCTTCACCTTTAATATTTCATTAATATCAATTAATATCATTTATTTTTTTGAGTTTATTTATAAAATTATAGAATCACAAAAGAAAAAGAAAAAACCTTTGGCATTCTTGAAAAAATTCAATTTAATAATATCCTTTAATCCAATAGGTGCACCAGTCACTGGGTCTTTCTTATACTTTGCAACAAAAGGTAACAAAGCCAATTGATCATAAAGAACAGCTTGTTGTTGATATCCAGTGCTTGTAGTTTCCTTCTTATTCTTTCCCTCATAAATAGTAGCAACAGGTACCTCTATCTTAGTAAGTGTTAAACAGCAATGATCATATGGAACTCGCTTATAGTCCTTCCCTGTCTTCCTCTCAGCAATTCCTCCAAATTCATTAATCCACTCTGAGTGTGTGATATAACCTTTATCTGTCCACTTTCCCATTGTTGAAAACTCAGGTTATAAGAAGTTATATGAGGTTATGAGTTATTGAGAGGTGAATTGGTCAGGTTGAGTCCAAAAAATTTAAAGTTTTTTGGCGGGAAAAATGACGATAAATTTTTTTTGTCACTTTTTTCATTTTAGCTTTGTCCTTGCAATAAAAGAACTCCTTAAAAATTTTAATTCCAAAGCAATTAATTCTATAATAGTATTGTTGTTGGAAGCTACAACCAATATTGAAAAGATTAATCAATCAACCTTGTAAAGTTTCTTTTTGTTTGATTTTTTTTGAATCATTGTGATTTTAGTGAAAAAATACACCAAAAAAAAAAAAAAAAATCAAAATATCAAAATAAGCAAATAAATATGTGATATCAAAGAGTATACTGTATTATGAATTAACTTAAGTTCAAAAAAGAAAAGAAAAATGAATAGAAAATTTCTTTTTAGGATTTCATGGAGAATAAACTTCGTGAAGCTTGTGCAAACGGAAATATTGAGGAAGTGAAAAAACTACTCAACGAGCAAACAGTTATTGAGAATCCTAAATGGAAGACAATCCCCTTTGAGACTGCTTGTAGTGAGGGATACCTCGAAATTGCAGAGTTGTTATTAAATGACCAAGGGCTTGAGGTTAATAAAGGCAATCGAAGCAAAGCAACACCTTTTTGGATTGCATGTTCTAAAGGTCAAGTTGAAATTGTGAAGCTATTATTATCTGACCAGAGAGTTGATATTAATCAAGCAAAGTCAAATTATCAAACACCATTTTATATTGCTTGTTGGAAAGGACATATTGAAGTTGTGAAAGTACTATTAGCAAGTGAAAGAGATATAAATATTAATCAACAATGTAATAAGAAAAAAACAGCCTTAGAGATATCAAAAACCCGGTCAAATACAATTAGGAGGTCGCGCTGGGAAACTCCAGAAGAATTTCAAATAGCAAAAACAAATTGCTCTTTCATTGTTACATTAATAGAATCATACCAAAAGAATCCGAAGGAAACACAATTTCAATTGAGGAAAGAAGTTGAATATCGTATTTATTTATTTATTTATTTATTTATTTATTTATTTATTTATTTATTTATTTATTTCAATTTAATTTAACCTTCTTTTTCTGTTTCTTTTTTTTTTTAAAAAAAAAAGGTGAAGACCAAATTTTGAAATCCGTAACTAAGAATGGAATTCAAATCTTCAAACAATATTTTGAAGATGATGAGAATTGGAAGTCACCCGAATTTGAAGAAACACTTTTTGTTGTATGCAAAAATGGAAGATTAGAAATTGTTGAATATGTGTTAGCATATCAAAGAGAATCAAATATTTTATCCATAAACTATAAAGGAATCTTACTATTAGAAATTGCTAAAATCAACTCAGAATCACAAGAAAAAATGGACCATGAAAAAAAAGAAATTGAAGTCAAACAAAGACAAAAAAATTGTTTATCAATTCATAAGTTACTAGAAGAATATCAATCTGATCCCAAAAAAGTGAAAAAACAATTAAGAAAAAAGTTAAATTTAAATGGTACATTTTTATTCTATATGATGTTTATTTATTTTCGATATTTTATTCTCAACATTCAAAAATAGACATTGAAGATGTTGAAATGGATGGAATATTATGTAGAGAGGCAATTATTTGTGGAGACATCAAAAAATTTAAAAAATATTTACACCCAAAGATTGGTATCGAAAAGGAATATTATGGGAATTCTATTCTTAGTTTAATTTTAAACTCAAAGATCGATATTGAAAAGAAACCTTACTGGAATTCTATTCTCAATTTAATTTCAGAACCTCTTAAATTTGAATTCATTCAAGAGCTGTCAAAATCATTCCCAATAGATTTAAATTTCAATAATATTCCGTTATCTCAACAAACTATTGAGCAATTATCTCAAGTCATTCAAAAGATTTACAAATTGAGATCTTTAAGGTTTGTTTCTTTTTGGTTGCTTTTCATTCTTTCTTTCTTTTCCTTTTTTTTAAAAAAACCACCAACAAAAAAAAAAAATCAATGAATAGAATCCAAGGGTGTTCAATTTCAAAAGAAAACCTCTTATTAATTCTTCGATCTCTTATTGCCAACATACAAGTCAATGATTGTCTTCAAAAAATCAGGTAATTTTGATATTTTGTTTGTTTGAATCAGGACAAAAACAATGAAAATTGAAATAGAGTAGATGATATAAAATTTGAGAAATATGAAGGATTAGAAATGATTCCAATTGAAATTCGAGATAAAGGAACAAAATCAATTGCTCAATATATGATAGATTTATCAAAAACATCACAATCAACGTATCGAACAAAATTAATGGTTGTTGGTTATGAAAATGTTGGAAAAACGACTTTATTAGATTGTTTATTTCCTTTAAGTGATAAGATCATAGTCTCCAAAACTTTGATAACCAACGCCTTATGTCTCTTCAGACTTGAAGGGAAATTTTTAACTCGATATCATCTTGGAGAACTCGAAAAACAATATATTCTCGAAAATAAAGAATGGGGTGTTAAAAAAGCAATGATAAATAATAAGTTTGCTATCAGAATTAAAAAATCAAACGAAAAGATCGAATTACCCTTTGGAGATGAAGAAAAGAGGGATTTATGGTTTGAAAGAATTTCAAGATTAGTTGCCAATAAAGCTACACACGGAATTGAAGTGAACACTCATATTTGGAATTCTTCAACACTCAATCAATACGAAAACAAAAATTTGGGAGTAAAACGAAATCGAAATGAAGAAAAGAAAGATAAAGATGATCATGTTGAATTTTCAACCTGGGATTTTGCAGGACAAAATGATTATTATAATACAC
>ERZ778024.3088-NODE-3088-length-12737-cov-68.817300_pt1 | contig 12737 bp, 12 predicted proteins | sample MGYA00375754_ERZ778024 | MGnify/ENA primary metagenome ERZ778024 (study PRJEB29350, sample SAMN05389827) | bioreactor metagenome | isolation source: Thiocyanate bioreactor | place: South Africa: University of Cape Town | collected 2014-02-18 ... | reverse complement strand
TGAATTTGAACTTGAATTTGAACTTGAACTTGAAACTTGAAAACTTCAAAATAGATAATACTAATTTGAATTTGAATTTGAATTTGAACTTGAAGACTTCAAATTAGATAATATTAATTTGAACTTGAATTTGAACTTGAACTTGAAGACTTCAAATTAGATAATACTAATTTGAATTCAAGTTTCAAATTCGACACTACTGTTCAATTTATGCGAGAACTCGTACGACAGGTGATGGAAATTGTTTATATACACTTCTCTTTCAATATTAAATATTGGATCTGAAAAATGAACACATTCAATGAGATTATTAGCGTTACTTGATCGATTTCGTGAAAAAACAGTAGGTGGCCATATGGAATATATAGGTTATACATCTCATGAAAATAAATTAGGGTTCTGTATTTTCTATGAATGCATGGACTATTTAGCATCGTTTGATAGTCCATCAAATTCTCTATCGAATGGTGTAGAATGCTCTGAATTTTATTCATACTGCGGGGGAAATATTAGCTTCAACAAAAAACTGGTAATTTGTAAAGTTTTCATATTTTCTTTCTCAGTATAGGAAGATGAAACAGGATAAATATAAATAAAATCAATTGCTACCACAAAATGTTAATTGTCTTGCAGATAGCTTTGTATAACCTCCACATCCACCACCATTGAGAGTGGGTCCACCTGTGAATGGTCCTTGTGTATTACATTGATTAGACATTCCATAATTTTGATAACTTTCTAGTGGTTCTAACGTTTTAACACAGCAATTATCCGAAACTGCTGTTTTATAATTTAAACCGGTAAATGAACTAGCTATTTGAGATAAAATTGTTTTTGATCCAAGACTATATCCAGGCAAACATTGTCCTCCATTACCATCCAGATAGTAGCAATGATTTTGATAGAATACTTCATTTACTGAACATGAACCCACTGTATGAAAGAAAACATAATCTGGACCAGATGCAGAAATTGAAAATGATCCAGTACGTTGCGGTTCATATGTTGTAAATACTAATATATATGTTATATCAGATCGAAGATCAGCTGTCAATCGAAATTGTTGATTTCCCGAACTATCATCATCTTGTGTAATAATATTATATTGTGGATAAGTTGGATAAAAATTTCCTTGATAAAGATAGCCAAATGTATTTCCAATGGTACTTGAAGTTGTAAACGTATAAGTTCCTGTTGTATTTACTCGTATTGGAATTGCTTGATAGTAATTATCTCCTCCGAAACCTCCAAGACGAGAATATTGTTCACTATTCACCGTTAATTCACTAGAATAATTTGAGATAATTGTTGATATTGATTCTACATAAAACAATTATAGATGTGGATTAAAAATAGAAAATAAAATTCAAACCTGTTAAACTAAAATAAAAAAGATAATTAATTTCAACATTAGATACATGAATAAGTGAGATTTTTTTACCTGAGAATAATTAAAAGAGCAAAAAAAATTGTTGTTGTCATTTTGATATAATAAAACCGTCTTGAAGTAATGTTTTTCAGTTTTATGTGTGATGCACAGATGTCTTTTTAATCCCATTTTTTATCATTATTCGTAAAATTTGCAGTCATCTTGATGATGAAATAAAATACATTTAAAATTAAATTGAATGAGTTTATTTATTTGTTGTAATCGGATAACCTTGAAAATTAGGAAGAAAACAATAAATGACGCTGATGTTTTTTTTATCCTTAATAATCTTGGTATGATATTAAATTACGATATTTTGAAAATTTTCATTTCTATAAGATTAAGATTGTTTCTTCATATATGTGATTTGTTTTATAGAAAAATAAAGAAAATATGTGCCCTATATATCGATACTATTTCATCAGTAGTCGAAGAGTAATTTCATACAGAAAAAATGAATGGATTTTATTCATACTGCGGGGGAAATATTTGCTTCAATCAAAAACTGGTAATTTGCAAAGTTTTCATATTTTCATAAAACCATAGGAAATATCGATGTTCATGCTGAAAATCAGAAAATCCTTGATGGATCGGGGCCATCTTCGAACTCGATCGAGATATTTATGAGACTAAACGCTGCAGAAAATTTCACTTCCATTATCTTGTCCAATTTTCTGCCATTCGGTAAAAGATGTTTGATTGAAACCGAATGACTTTTGCCTTGAAAAGTATCATAGATAATATTTGTAGTCAATGTTCAAGAAGTATAATTTTCTGAAACTAAAATATGAAGATCACCATCAGGAGAAGGATCAATCGATTGTGGTAGTTGAATAAGATATGTACGTGCAAAAAACATTGTTGATAATGGTATTTGTAGCACTGTAGTGTTGAAATAGAGATCTCCAATCAGTATTGTAAATAATATTATTTGAAGCGGTAATATCTGATGAACCTTTATCGAGATAAATTCCCCACATAAATGCTGCATAACTAAAGACATTTTTCACTACATTGCCGTGAATATATGAACCTGTATGACTGACTTCAACATTGGAAAGAATCACCGATGTCACATTAGCAATAAAAATAGCAGCATAAGTGAGATGAGCAGCGATTATTTCTGATTGATTGTTGGTACAAGTGCTTCACAAACATTTTCCAGATGAAATCGATCGATATATTGAAAACCATAACGAGCATCCGATGGAACACGTGCACGAACAATTCGTTTATTATTGACATAGAACGAGTCGTTCACATGAGATATCCAATTAGACACAGGCATTCCACCACTAATCTTTGCTCTTTGAACTCGTCGACGAACATTGAATTGTTGATCGTAGAAAGATAGTTGTTCGAGATGTCAAAGTAGAATGATTTTCAATATGTTGAAGTGCTTCTTCTAGTGAGAGAACCATCTCGATTTATCGATGACGCAAATGAAATCTGCTAGAAACAATCATCGAAATATAATGGGTTAGATTAGGTTATGTGTAGATTTGATAAAAAAAATCGATGCTAAATATACAATTGAATTTGAAAATGAAAAAGAAAACAATAACAACAAGGGGGACTGTCAATCAAGGACAGCAATAGTTCTCTTTCAAATTGATTTTTATTTGGCATGTTCTATGATGAATGAAGATATTTTATTGATTATTATGCGTAAAAAATTCAGTTCATATAAGAAAAAATACGAATAAAAATCGTGCTAATAATAAGAAGGCCAAGCATAATTGAATGTATTGTAGCTGTGTTGCAGAAGTCTTCGTTTTGGCAACAACAATACGTAGCTTTCATGTCTTGAACTTCAAGCGTCTTGCAGCCGTTCATGACGAGGCAGTAAAGTCTAGGATCCATCTCTTCAAGACGATTACCACCACGTATCACACCTCGAATATCCGTGTGTTCGACTTTTAGTTTCTGAAATAAAAGAGCAGATTATCACAAGAAAATATGAATCGGCAATAAAGATCAACGTACCCAACAGTAACCACTACTCGAATTGACTTGCACAACACCATAGCCTTGTGAATTAAACTTATCACTACATTGGTCACCATTATCATCCGAACATTTATAACATTGTAAGCCCATTAATGTACCGATTTGATTCGAAACTTTTGTAAATCGAAAGGAAAATTTTCCTGTATGTAAAAAAAAGGACTTACCAATAAGAAAAAAGAGGAAAGATAATGTTTTCATATTCATTTTAAAACAGCTACGCATGAAGATGTCGAATAATTTAACAAATGTTTGTCTAAATTTGGAAAAATCATTCAACGAAATAAAAAAAAGGTCTGCAAGTATAGTGCAAGTTCAAGAGAATCGGTTCGAAATCAAAGATAGTTTTCTTAGAGATGATCTATTTCTGTCACTATTATTATCTGATGTACTATTGAAGTAGAACTCGACGTAAATAACAGTACAGATCATATTCATTGATATGATCTTGTGAAAAAAAGACGATTCGAATGTTCAGTAGCATACGTAAGAATTCGTACTTACATTTTATGTTTTTCTATCAACGTATTAGCCGTATCAACGTCGCTTTATAAATATCTCTATTCTCTCTATCGTGACAAAATATAGCAATCTATTACTTCCGAGCAATAAAGAGAGAGACGTACTGATGTAATTGTTTTGCACTTCAGAGACATTATGCGAAAAACGCATGATTGATTACTCATTCGATGATTTCTCCTTTTGTATTGATCGCTACTATTGTATGTGTCATGAATTAACGTCAATGTGCTTAACTAATTGCATTCTTTTTTTGAATATTATCAGGGACAAAGAACATCACCAAGAAAATCACTGATTTGATTGATAAAGTATTCGACTATTTCAATGCTAATTCAAATGATTTGTTTTATCAGTATCAATATAAAAACAAAATCAAATGTTTCTTCCTCATTTTCAACGTTATTTTATTGTAAACACCACTTTTTTCCACAGATTTTGTCGAAAATATTCATCGGTTATATCACATGTTATTAATTAGCGATCTGATGAAAGAATTGAAGCAATAGTCAATGGCGTATAACCTGTAAATGTTCTAATTCCGACTAAAAGAGAGAAAAGTAGAAGTCTTATAGTACTGCAACGTTTCACTCCATGACGAATTTCTTCTTGCGATATCACGAACTTTTAGGTAATATAATGAAGTTCACAGCTATTAAGTACCCATGTTGAGAAAATCGCTTCAATATCGGTGATTAATCGCGATTAATCGAAAGAATCAGGTGATAATCAGAAATAATCGACGAAATCGGCGATTTTTTTCTTCAACTTTGAATAGAGATACATAGGATTGACTAGGCAATTTATCAAATCGATTATCGTGCGATTACTCGTGATTAATCACCGATTTTTTTCTTGCCCACTTTTCTATTAAATTTCGCTATTTTATCTTCTTAAAATGATCTTTTGGAATCAAATCTGAATTGAAGAACATCGAATTGACACTGAGATGTTTTTCATCCAATTATTTTTAGTTTTTGATTGAGAGAAGCCGAAATGTGATTTTTTTTGTGGATTGATAATATACCATGCTGTGCAAGTACTCAACATTTATTCATCTGAGTGAGTCGATTCACATCAAGTGATGAGCAAAGCAAACGAAACTAAGCAGCATACTCTATTGTAAAAAAAATCGAAAAAAACCTTTGAAAGCTCTTCAAGAATCGGCGATTAATCATCAAAATCACCCCGATTTTCATGACATGGGCGTGTATTAAAAACATTTTTACCTTCACAGACAAGTTGAGGGTGTTGAGTATTTATATAGAAGATAAGCCACGATCGGTTTCGATCCTTTCTCAAGGGATCATCATCAGGTAGCTTTAGCTCAGTATGATCTTCGAATTATATATAGAACGAAATTCGAAGTCAATTTTGTTACTTTCCAATGTTCAATTCTATTTTCGAAGATATGAAGCAGAGATTTTAAGAAAAACAAATGTATGGTAAAGATGACAAAGGTGTTTTGTTATCTCAATGTTTGCATTGTCAACAAAAAAAAAAGATGAATTTGTTTCGAAATTCATAGTTTTTCATTCGATCATCAAAACGAAATGTTTGGTATTCAGTTTGTTTGCTTTTTCACTCTCAGGTTGATCGAAGGCAAAATAAGACGGAATTTTCATACTCGACTGAGGTAATTTTAAAGTCGCAAGTTTCTTAATTATTTTCTTTCCTGTTAAAACTACAGATTTGAAAGATTGATGAGTACATAACAGGCACTTAGTTACTCTATTTACAATTGATAGCAGTTTCACTTTCTTCTACTATACAACTTAGAATTGGGAAAAACTGATAAATTGCGTGAAAAGTCAAATTTTGAATTTTTGATTTCTTGCGTTTTTCTCAAAAAGATCAACATAAATTTTGATGATATGTCTGTAGAGCGACAAAATCAAAATAACCTACATATAAATAGAATCTTTTTAGAGCAAAAAAAGTCAGAATTCCTTAGTGAGATCACTTCAAATATTATACCAAAAATGCCCTCATGGGAAAGCATAAAAAAATGAAATTCCGTAACGGAGAATATTTTTGATTGTTTCTTTCAGTACATTGTATGAAAGCTCATTCAAAGCTGAATAAATTTTATATAAAACGATTTGCTATAAATTACTTTATCACTGTGTAAAATGTGCAACTCTAGGGACACCGTAAAATTCATTTCCATTTTTTGAAATTTCGTAACGCAAGATATTTCTTCAATTGCTTGAATTCTACGAAACATACCTTCATGAAATTTTTACTGATAGTAGAGCTCATTGATCTTTACTAATAAGAATAATTTCATGGAGTTTGCTTTTGCTATTGAGCAGATACAGCTGTTGGAATGTAGAAAAATGAAATTCCGTAACGCTTGACCATGCCGATAGATAGATAGATAGAAAGAAAATTTTCTCTCAAAGACAACAACAGGCGTTGTCATCAGCATAATGAACAAATAGAGAAAGTGAAACTCGTGAATGCTGAGTAATTTCATGTTCTTATCTTGTAATTATCCATGGTGTTTATTGTTGCAATTACATAGTTAGTTTTTTCTTGAAGGTGTTGGGTTTTTTCTTGAGGGTGTTGGGTTTTTTTCTTTTTTGAAGGTAATCATAATTTCTAACATAGGCTTTTAGATAAGAGAATGAGTATATAATAACACTCATATATTGTTGTATAAAAAAGTATTTCGGTTATCATTATTTTTTTTCTACACACAGATTGTTACGAAATATTAATATTTTTGTTCGATATTATCCAAACACTTTGATCCAAATAAATCAAAACTCAACATAATAAGTAAGTTTTCTTCGTTTGATTTTGAGAAAATGTTGATGTGTATTAAATTCACAGTGTGTTACTATAAATGATTATTCTCGCAAGATCTTTTTCTAATTTTGTTTGTTTCAATGTGGACATGCGTTAAACGTAAGCCGTTAAGATTTGACCAATTTGGTCTAGTGAGTTTCAAGGATAATAAGTTTAGGCTTGGTATCAAAAATAGAAAAGAGTGAAGCATGTCTTTTCGCAGTTTTGAATACCATTCGGATCTAGATGTATGAGCCCGAAACTTGAAAGATCTGTAACTCTCTATTCGTAGTACCCCTAGTTCTAATATATGCAAGTAAAATATGATTGAAAATATCAAGAATTGAATAAGTGTCGTGATTAATAATGCAATGATGCAATCTCTATTGGGGAGAGAGAAAAAGAGGGGGGGCATATTCAAACATAGTTATAAACCGCGACTGAACCATTGGTTCGTATTACGAAATACATTCTTGTAATATCGATCAGTAAGGAACGTTTTTTTCGTTGTATATTGTCGAGACATGAATATAGCTAGGAATCATAGAGACAGAGAGAGAGAGAGAATGTCGAAGGATAAAATGAACATGTTAGTGGATTCTATAATACATTGAGTCTATTGAAAGTGCGAGTGTTGAGACAGGTGAGAATTAATAGGCACGGAGCATGATAAAACTTGAGATTAGATGATAATTTGTTATGTAGGATTTTACTGCGAACTATCTTGAATTGATATTCAAGTATACAACAATTGATGTACTATTTCTCTTATTCTATTTTAGGTCTAGTTTACACGTATCATGGCTATCGAATGTACGGAATGTGGCCATAAAATGAGTAATGCGCAAGCAATTGCGCAAATCGGGACAAAAACAATACGAGATGTATTTGGGTTGAACTGTGTAGGCTCTTCACCAAGTGCTGGTATAGCAAGTCATGTAGTAGCGGGTTTGGCAGTTGAAAGTGACATACGTTGTCCTAAATGTCGTACTAGAGGTTGTTTTCGTGCCGCTTGACACATGAAATTGATCCACATACGGTATACTTGAACCGAGCAAAAGTTTATTGAACATCATTTAACTTTTTTTTCCTTTAAATCTGTTATAATAAACCAAGAGAAATATCAAACTTGAAATTTCAATATAACACATTAACTTTTATACCGAAAGAAATACTAGTTACCATGCTAATCTCCACTCTTGCTATTCAGCAATTAGATGTCTTGCACTTGAGAATAGTTACGATGCTATCTATTTCCTCTCGGTAACAAAGACTTTTTGAAATAGCAATACTGTCATTACATATAATTTCGAAAAATCCAAAGAATACAAACAACCTTCTATAGTGTATGAATGAGTCATGATTGTATGTATAGGTGAATTTGTGTATGTATAGGTGTATTTGTATGTATGTGAATGAAAACGTCCGCCATCTGCTAGTATGAGAGGGTGAGTATCAAGATAATGAGCAACCACGACCGGTTTCGACTGCAGTTCACACAGTCATCATCAGGATGTGTGGGTGAGTTTAATAATTGAATTCGAATAAGAAAGGGTCTTAATGAAAGATCCGATCATGAATGTATCATCTATAATCATTTTACGTGTCCACATATGTATATATACAATGAATAGAATTAAATTCATCCACTTGATATGCATAACTTAGTACGAAAGACTAAGAAATAAGAATCATATAACATAGAATAGGAATCGAACCTACATCTTCCAATAACCTGAGGGTTGATATTAGAGTCTGATTTTATCCTGGTTTCTTGTTTTATATTGAATTCATTAAGTGGAATGATTTATAGGTTCCGTTCCCTTTCTCTGATATCTGATTCATTTTACGTTTCAACTGATGGGCATAAATCATCAAGTTGTGCAAAGTTTTTTATTTAGCTAGATGACGAGGCGAGATAGTTTCCTGCATTTGTGCTACAACTTAGAATTTATGTTTTTGTATTATGATGAAACACAACTTTGCTTTGTGTTTGTGAAATTTTGGATGCAGGAAACCATTCTAGTCGTATATCAGAAGTATACGAGGAAAGGTTTGTGCGTGTGTTACAAAGGCCCGTTGAGTTTCGAGAATAATTCCAAGCTACTTACGACGATCGTTTCGAACAGGGCTTATTCTGTTCATCATCAGGCAAGTTTCGAAGAACTGTTGAATGATCGATTTTGACGTTAAATCTAAATATTGTCTTCATTTTCTCTATATAAGGTTATTTTTTTATTACTACTGGTAAGTTTATTACTAACGGATTTTTTTATGAATATTTTTCAAATAAACATCACCTATACTAGTACTAAGTTTTATTCGTAAAACTTTTCGATTTCTTTTTCAAAAACTTATTCATTGATACTAAATTCGAATCTATGTTAGTTTTCGATAATCTATAAGATTTAATTCGTTTCAAATTTTCTCGGTTAATTTCGGTTCGGTTCGTAAAAAACACGAACCGTTCCCATCACTGCTACAGAAAAACGACTCCGTCAAATAATCATGACACTTGTTTTCCAGATTGAGAGATATTTCTACTGAATGAAAACATTTGCAAAATAAATTATATTTCAATTACACAGTCTAATCAGAGATTGATTGCAATGTCACGTTGTCGACAGAGAACGTCCAAGATTCTACTGTATTGATTGGTCGATAATAAACCTTGAATTTGAGCCATCCAACTCTGAAATGTTTCATCAGTAATTTTTGCAAACTGATTCAATGTGTTTCTAATTGAAACGTGCTCTTCGGGATGTAGTTTGTTGATATATCGTGTAAACTTAGTTGCTTGATCTACAGAATCGAATTTGCCGACAGAAAGATGTTTGCTATGAAGTTTACAGGCAATAGCACTGATAACATCGTGTTTTCCTACACCAAACGAAAATGAATGATCAATGAAATGAATTTTCAACGTTGTCGTAGGATCATTAATGTTAGCAGTATTTCGTATTGTAAGTAGAATATTTCCTGGTGTTCGATCAACATTTTGAATAATATGATCGAACAGATCCATGGAATACAATATTGGATGAGTCAATAATCTTTGTCTCATCTGCTTTGGTAGATCCATAAATGATATTGTTTTCTCATTTGCTTGTGCAATATCTGTGTGCAAAGTCACTAAATGATTTCGATAAATTCCAATCTGAACTTCATTAACAGGCAATTCGAGTTGTTCGCCTAGAACATACGCTAACCATTCATTGACAGCACACAACGGATGTCCATGTGTTTTGACTAGGATTCGTCGATTTTGAGGATCACGCATCCAGATGGATGTACTGATGAAACCTGGATTAGCATTTTCTCCTTCGACGAACCAATCGGATGTAATTTCGATGAATGGTGACTTGAGTCGATGGTGATAATCAGCTTGTTTATCTAGTTCTTGTTGTATAACTTGTCGAATAGTCAGATCGATATATTTTCTTTCTGTATAAGTGTCGATGACGTTTGACATATGATTCATGACAATTTTAGCTGGCCCTCTTATCCATCGAATATAATTATGAGCAAGATGTACTTGAGGACTCATTTTTGATGTATCATTTGAATCAATTTCATACTGAGAACATGTTTGAACTTTGAATGGATATTCTGTGTCGCATATTTCTTCAGACGTTTGTTCGTTCGACGATATCATGTTTAGAAAAACTTTCAAATGACTATGGATACGCTTGACTGATTTTTCATGAATAAGAAGAGAAGAACAAACAAAAAACAAAGTTTTTTCTCTCTGATATCCCACCAACGTGTTCGTATTATATGACGTTAAAATAAAATGTACTCATTTATTCATTTGATTTCGAATCATCTACAATGTCAATAAATGATCAAGAAAGTGATCAATCATCTGAATTGTTTTCATACGGAGTTGACTGGAGCAATCATGCTCAATCTACATCTCATTGTTGGTTACCGTATTCATGTGAATCAACTTCTCATTTATCTCGTATTCAATGTGCAACTTGCCTATTAATCGTTGACATGAATGAGAAAACAGTATCCTGTCGTTCTTCATTCGTTGAAAATAATCTCGATAAACAGGACTTACACTATTGGTCAGAAGTTTCGACTTTATCAGAGCCATGTAGACACTGTCAACGAAAGTGGTCAAACATCGGTCGGAATGGTCGTGTGTGTTTATGGTGTTGGCGATACTATCATCAACAATGCTGGCAAACGATTAAGACAAATGAAGAGAACAACAAATGCGATTATGGCAAATTCAGGTAAGTTTACCTGAAAAAGCTTAGTATAGTTATGCGAGTGCTGTTCATCTAGTGATATTATTGTTCGACCACAATGGTTACATCGAGTAAATTGTTCATCGTCTAATTTTCGTGCGGAAAGATTAGTTGATGTTGAGACGAGCGAAAGATCGTCGACACCGGTGATATTCTTTGTGAATAAATGTTCTGGCGGTCGAAAAGGAGAACAGGTCTATCGTACACTCGTCCGTCTACTCAATCCTCGTCAAGTGTTTTTACTCGAAAATGATGCAAGCATCACACACGCTCTAAGCATTTATTCATCTCTATCTAACATGCGCATCTGCATCTGTGGTGGCGATGGTACGGTTGCCTGGGTAGTTCATCGATTGGTCGAAGTCTTTCCATCGTTGACAAATCCATTGATATGCATTCTTCCATTAGGTACCGGTAATGATATGTCACGTGCTCTTGGTTGGGGATCGGAATTTCGATCGACTCGTCAATTATTCGAAACACTCACTCAAATACCTCGTAGTCTTCCAGTAATACTCGATCGCTGGACTGTTCATGTCGAACCATTGGAAACGAACGAATCGAGCAAGGAGACTACCGAAAGACATCACCAACCAAAGTTCATTCGTAGGACTAACGAGTATCATCATGCAATACCAAACAATCGATTCTTTCTCAATTACATTAGTTTTGGATTAGATGCAGCCTTTGTGCTCGATTATCACAATCGTCGATTAGATGATCCAACAAAATTTACATCGCCTCTGAAGAATAAAATACTTTGTATCAATGAAAGTCGCAAATATTTCAATGATTTTGTCTTTGGAATGACTTGGAATTTAAGTTCCTACATGCGATTAATCTGTGATGGTCAAGATTTGACCAATTCAATACAACATTGCCATTCTCTTGTTTTACTCAATACTCGCAGTTTTGCTTCCGGTTCTCATCCTTGGAGAGACTTTGAAAGGCAAGATTTTTGTGATAAAAAGATTGAGGTACTTGGTTTGAGTACAAAACAAATGGCATTGCTTCGTTTCGGTTGTCATGGTCTTCCTATTGCTCAATGTAGTCAAGTACGCATCGAGCTAAATCATTCGATGCCAGTGCATATGGATGGTGGACCTTTCTGTCTCGCCGGATCGTCTGCTGTTAATATTACCCATGCTGGACAGGTCATGATGCTTGCAACATTAAAGTAACTAAGACACTGAATTGCAGGGTTTATTTCTTTTGAATTTTCAAGATAAGATTCTTTGGATAAAAATTAAAATATTTATAACGAAAGATTATGAGCAATGCCGCGAAGAAAATCGATAACGGGTCTATTATCACGATCAGCAATCACATTTGGAATTCTAGCTTCTCTATCTTCGTTAGGGAAATTCGGAATTATTCCCTTTTCTGAAAGAAAGAGTTATAGACTTCTAAAATGGGTAGGAAAAAGTCTTAAAACTTTGTTTGTCCGGTCCAATCAGGAAACAGTACGTATTATAGTGACTAATATTGACCATTTATGGTCCGAAGTTAGTTGGATCCTAGGTTATCGGGCTCGGGGAGTTCGAATCTGATGTCGGAACATCAAAATTTTGATGTTGATATTTACAGCGGACATCTTGAGCGGCTAGTAGTGAGTAGCGGAGCAGAGCGACGCTGACGAGCTGCTAGACGTTTGTTGAGAACATTTGTGAGTAATGAAGAAAATCAGAAGTGTAGCTGCGCTTGTTGTCGGAGTGGATCTATTTACTTGA
>ERZ778024.3068-NODE-3068-length-12843-cov-6.190882_pt1 | contig 12843 bp, 14 predicted proteins | sample MGYA00375754_ERZ778024 | MGnify/ENA primary metagenome ERZ778024 (study PRJEB29350, sample SAMN05389827) | bioreactor metagenome | isolation source: Thiocyanate bioreactor | place: South Africa: University of Cape Town | collected 2014-02-18 ... | reverse complement strand
ATGTTGAGATTATATCTTGTCCAAATAAAACCAAGGCTTCATTCATTGGATCATTAAAATGTGGATAGTTCATAGATTCAGCATTGAATGGTGATAAATTATGTCCATTTTCTGTTCCATCAAAAGATTTATTTACTTTTGAGAAGGGATAGTAAGCTAAAGGATATCCAGCAGATGCAAATGAGTTGAACTGTTCACAAAAATCCCCAAAGAATGGAAATGGGCAAATACATCCATATCCACCTGAGTAATGGCTGCATCCATAACCACCATTTTTGCATGGGCTTGGAAAACAAAGGTCTTTTTGACAACGATCTCCTTTATATCCAGTTTGGCATTTACAAAATGGGTTTCCAGCGTTATCCAAGAAACATGTACCACCATTTTGACAGGTAATTGAATCACATGCTGAAACTTCACAATTACTTCCAGATGTTCCTAGACGGCAAGCACATGAAAAAGAAGCATAAGCAATTGAGCATACTTTTCCGTTTGGACATTGATTTGGAGGGCAAAAGGTTGCTTGAATATTTAAGTAAAATTGATGAAATGGAAATAGAAATTAAGAAGAAGAAAAAAATGTAAAACAAAAGCTACCACATTCATTGCTTGCAATATTGTAATCAGAAAGAGTTGACCATTGATTGTAGGCCAAAATTGGACATTCAAAAAAATTGAATGCTAATTCTCTTTTTTTTTTTTTTTCAAACAAAATTAAAAAATGAAAATTGAATTAATTTTTACAGCTGGTATAAATAGGGCAATTTTTTGAGTGTGCTTGGAAGAGCTCCTGTTAATTGATTATGTGACAAAATTCTGTGGAAAATATATATATATATCAACAAAGGAATCAAAGAAGTAAAAAAAAAAAATACAGATAGCCAATCTGACTTAATCGAGATAGTTGAGCTGGTATAGGGCCTGACAATTGATTATGATGTAATCGTCTATTCATTTATGTTTTATGTTTATTTCATATTTTGTATTGGCCATTTTATAATCTTACAGGATAAACAAATTTGTTAGATTCCCAAATTCAGTCGGAATGGATCCTGAAAGCTGATTCTCATTGAGAAACCTATTATTATTCTTATTATTAAATTGACGATGAAAATAATTTTAAATAACAAAAATATTTTTACATGTACAATAAACTTTCCAAATTCCCAAGTTCAGTTGGAATGGGTCCTGAAAGTTGATTATTATCCAAATATCTATTATTATTTTTAAAAAAAATAAGAAGAATTGAACATATTGAATAAATTGAGGGAGAAAATCAATAAAATTATTTTATACAGTGATTGTAATTTTTTCAAATTTCCAAGTTGGGTTGGGAGGGTTCCATTTAGTTGATTTGATTGGATTTCCCTATTTTTTAAAAAATTTGAATTTAGGGTAAAACAAAACGAAAAAACGAAAAATGAATAATAATATTGGTAATAATAGAAAGAAGAGCCTAATATAAAATGATAAATCAGGAAATCTTACATGTATCGCAATACTGGTAAATCCCCAAGTTCGGTTGGAATTGTCCCTGAAAGGTGATTATTCTGAAGATCGCTATTGAGATTTTCAACTCAAATATATTTTAAAAGTAAGAATTGAATAAATAAATAAATTGCATTTTACAGTTGTTCTAAATTTTTCAAATTTCCAAACTCAGTTGGGATTGATCCTAAAAGGTTATTTCCTGTGAGAAATCTATTTTCATTATTCAATAAAACAACTAATCAAAATTAATAAAGATTTTACAGCATTCTTAACATTGTTAAACCACCAAATTCTGTTGGAATTGTACCTTCAAAGTAATTACTATCTGAAATGGTATATAAATTCAAAAACCTATGATTTGAAATTTATGTTGAACAGGGAAAAACAATAAATTGAAACAAATCATGTTTACAGCGTTTTTAAATTTGATAAGAGTCCAAGTTCTGTTGGGATTGTTCCTGAAAGATAATTCCCATAGAGGACCCTTTTATTTTTTTTAAAAAAAAAGTTTTAAACAAGAAGAGTCAAAATAAGTGATCAAGATTATAATAATAAATGAATTAATTTTTTGTACAGCTCTTGTAGATTTGTCAAATTTCCAAGTTGGATTGGAATTGTCCCTGTAAATCCATTCACACTGAGATCTCTAGATAAATTGTTGAATGTTAATTTAGGACAATAATTAGAAAGGGAGAGAAGAAGAAGAAAATAAAGAAGAAAAAATTGGATTTTTACAAAATTCTTAACACAGATAAACTTTCAAATTCTGCTGGAATCGTTCCTGATAAATAAGAGTTCCAAAATTCTCTATTTTATAATTGAATGTTTTCAATTTTTGAACATTTTTCAAGAAAAAGAGAGCGCGAGAGAGAAAAATACAATTTTGTAACTCTTTGATAAGGTTTTGCGTTATTACAACCGACACCAGTTTGTCCACACAAATCAACTGCAGTATTCCAATTCAATAAACCTTGTGATCCTAATGAGTTATACCAATTCACCAATATTGTTTGCTCATCAGGATGTAAAGCACCTATTTTCAGAAAAAAAAAAAAAAAAATTATAATAAAACAAAAAAAGACTTAATACCATAGAAAAAAAGATCAAGAGTCTAAATAAAAAGAGAACAAACAAACAAATAAGTGAAAGAAAAGAAGGAAAAGGTTCAAAGTAAACAAAGTGTTTTAAGAGAAAAAAAGTACAACACAAAATGTAATAATAAAATAAAAATGAAATAAAATAAGAAAGGACGAAGAAAAACAACAAGAAAAAAGAAAAGAAAAAAAGAAAAAAGAAAAAGAAAAGTAAAGAAACAAACCAAGAGAGACTTGAATCAGAAGACCAAAGAGTAGAATAATCTTGTTAAGAGTCATTATTAATTAATTAATTATTTTGAGAAAAAAGAAAAAGAAAAAATAAAATCAAAACAAAAAGCAAAGTTATAAATACTTTGTCAATAATAATCGGAAACATCAAAACCCATTTTTAGTCCAATTTTTTCCTTTCAAGGTTATTTGTTTGTTTACTTTTGGGGATTGTCAAGTGTCTTTGTAATTCGAGTTGGGCTTGTCATCAAATTGATCGAATTTTTTCTTTTTTTTTCTTCTTCATTTCATCAAGTTCGCTCTTTGTTGTATGTTTTCTTTGGAGCACCATTTATTTTTCCAAGCGCTACTAAAGATAACTCATCTTTCAACAACAAAATTCAGAATCAGTCCTTCTCCTAAAAAAATTAAGAAATATTGAAAATTCTTTAGGGTTTCGTAAAAAAGAAAAGAAAAAGAGAAAAAGAAGAAGAAAAAAAAACGCACAAAACATGTTGCATCAAAGCTCCTGAATTGAATCAGAAGTTCAAAAAGTAAATTTTTGAAATAAAAGGAATCATTTATAAAAATCCTGACAAGGAAGCATTTAGAAATGCAGAATTTCCAAAAAAGAAAAGAGAAAAAGAAAACCATCAAATTAGAATCCAAATGTTTGGTTTCTATAGATGGCTCTCAAAAGTATTTGAAAATGTAAATCTCTTGAGGGTGTATTTGATTACAGAAAAAGAGATACACCTTTTCATAATAAAATGTCTATGAATGATAAATAAGAGGCAACAAATGAAACTCATGACTTGAAGGTAATTAAAAATTGTCAATAAGAAATTTAGCAAGAAGCTTTAGAGAATGATTTTGCAAAGAAGATTTTAAAATATACATCAAGGCTAGCCAAACTTCACAAAAATAATCCCAAAAATCAATATACCTTCAAGAGCACTTATTTGTGCAAAAGAGCTGGTCCCAAAAAACATGACCCAAATTAAATTAACAACAGAACTATTCAAGGAAATTGCTATTTAAGTGATCAGATTGCTTTCACTGCGAATTCAGGATCCTTTGATACTAGGACGGATTTTGAACTCAGGAGTACTTACTATTTTTTTGAGGATCAATTGAAAATAATAGAAATAAAAAAAAAGTAAAAAAAAAGAAAAAATAAAAAAAAGAAAGATACCATTGCATACGAAAGAAGTCTTAAGAATTTAAGTTGAAGAGAGTGTTTGAAGAGACTCCTTTTTGTAATAAAAGAAGAAGAATAGTTATTGAATCCATCTTCTAAAAACATGATTTCAATATCTAATTATTGTGGTTGTGAATTAGGTCATGCATTATTAGTGCCTAGTTTATTCTTACACAAGCTGCTATGAAAGAAGTGAAAGATAAACTACATCCAAGCAAAAGAGAGGTGCACTGGATAAACAAAAACAAAAAGGAAATTAATCATGGCGAGGGATAGTGAGCACCATCACGATGACCTGCCGAACGAGATTGTTGAGGAAGTCCCTTTGATGCATGAAGGACCAACACAAATAGAGATTAGAGTAAGATTTCATATCGTTCTTTTGATTTCCTTTCCCATCAATCATTTATTTTATTTTATTTTATTTTGTGAAAATTTAAATTTGCAGTTTTTTAAAAAAAATTGGAAATGCAATATTTTTTTTCAATTTGAAATGGAAATTTTCAAATGGGTTTAAAAATTCAGAAAAGAGGATTTGAAGAATTGAAATATTTGAAACCTATTTGTTTAAACAGAAATTTCAATTTTCATTGCTTAACTTTTGGAATCTTAATTTTTTTTTTTTTTGAATTTGAGAATTTTTTTTTCAATTTCTACTTCGATTTCAAAAAACTATAAAAATATAATTTAGGTGACCGATTATTTTCGATATGCTGCAATTCTTGCTAGTGTTGTTGGAGTTATAGCAAGTTGGGTTGCAATGGGATTCATTGGACAAACATCTCAAGGAGAAGGCTTAGATTTAAATTTAAATGAACAAGAAACAACTGAAATTGGTCCATATATGATAGCTTATGTGTCCCATGCAATGTATGTTATATTCTTCACTCCATTTTTAGTGATTCTACATTATATTGTAAACAAGAGAGAGGGCGATGCTATGCGTTTACCATCTGAAAAAGCTCCATTGAAAACAAAACATTATGCCAAAGTATGACCCTTTATTACTTTTATTCACATTTTCTTTTTTTTTTTTTTTTTCTATCAACATTTTCTCATTCCTATATAATTTTAGGCAGGATTTATTCTATCTATAATTGTTTTTGCAATGTTATATCTTTGGTATTTATCGCTACCTCGAACATCAATTGCAATTAATACTAGTATTTATCAATGCTCTTCAATTTTTGTATTTATTCTCTCCATCATTTTCTTGAAAGAGCTAATCAGTCTGATCAAAATTATATCTGTAATTATTTGTGTTGTTGGGGTCTTTTTAATCAGTTTTGGAAGTCAAGGAGCAGAAGAATCTATGGGAGATGCTCTTGGTTTCACATTTTTGATTTCTTCAACAATACTATATGCTTTATATGAAGTCGTTTACAATGTTGTTGGTGTGGATCCAACAACCTCAAAAACAAAAGGATTTTATAACTCTATATTAGTTCTTGTATTTATTGGAGTATTTACAATTGTGATTTTTTGGCCTGGCTTTTTTATTGTACATTACACAGGATTTGAACCATTTGAACTTCCAAAAGGAAAGGAAATATGGAATTTATTCCTTCTTGCTCTTCTTGAAGCAACTTTCAATTTAAGTTTATTGATGGGAATCTTTTTGACTTCACCCTTATTTATGTCCATTGCATCAATGTTGTCTGTTCCAGCTGCTATTGTTTGTGATATCTTGGTTAATCAAATTATTATTCCTCCAATGGCTTATATTGGAATTGCATGTATAATATTAGGATTTCTTGGTTTAAATTTTGCAGAATATCAAAAATCAAAGAGTGGAAAATCTTATGATATTATCATTCCAAGAAAGTGTAGGAGTTCTTCAACGCAAGTTTGAAGAAGAAGAAAAATTATTGATTGTTATACTTATTTTTTTTTGTTGAAAAGAAATTTTGTTTTATACATACTAACTTGAAATAAATTGATACTATCTTATTTTTTTAAAAAATTTTATTCTATTATTTTATAATTTATAATTTGATTTAATATTCTAATTACAACTAGAAATGAGAAGCTGTTCTAAGTCTATAACTCTCAATTCTCATACACTTTGGACAATCCTTTTCAATGTAGCTAATATTTTGATTTTAATTTATTTTATTTTATTTTTCTTGAATGAAAAGTAAAAAATAAACCATTTCTTATGAAAAAAAGAATGACAATTGGGACATTGTTGAACAATTCTCAACTGAAAAGGATATAAAATTTCTTTACTATGACAAAATTCACAAATAAATCCTTTTGATTTACAAAGCTAATTATTGAATTTGTTTTTTTTTTAAACAAAAAAAAAAGGAAAAGAAAAAGAGAGAGAAACTTTTATACCTCACAAGTTAAAATGTGATCAATTATTTGACTCGTGGCCAACTTTAAATGTGTGATTAAAGATCCATCATTTACTCCCATAAAATCTTCAATTGAATATATATCTACAAAATCTACAAGATGAGTTCGAGAACCAAATTTCTTTTTAATCATCCTAATTAAAAAATTGTTTAGAAAAAACAAATAAGAAAAAAAAAAAGAATGAAAAAGAAAAAGAAGAAAAGGAAATTAATAATTCATACTGATCACTATATCTACATGTATATACAAAATCTCGAGCATAATGGAGCTGAGTCCGTAAAATCTAAGTTTGAATTTTTTTTATTAATTTATGGACTTGAAAGAAAAGCGAATTTGAAAAAAAAAAAAAATCCAACCTTCATCTTTAATAATGATTTAACTTCATAAAGCTGTTTGTTTAAAGCAAGAACATCAAAAATTGGCTCTCTCCATAATACTTCTATAAATTGTTTTGCTCTATTTGAAACTCTATAGTTATCAAAATTCCAATCAAATAAAATTCTTGCAGGGATTACAGACACCTCATTTGAGTGACAAGAATGACAATGATATTTTCCAGTGTATTCACAAAATCGTGCTCCTCTCAATAATCCTTTATAATTAAAATTGCCTATCATAATTTTGGAATGAGCATTAAAAATATTTTAAAAAAAAATTCGAAAAAAAATAGTCACCTGAATCAATTGGAGCTCCACAATTATAACATCTATTATTTTGTAATTCGATACCATTTGGATTTTTAGTATAAATTTGAAAGTAGACTTGCATTCGAGGTTGAATCCAACTTTCAAATGGTTCCTAATAAATAATAAGATTCATTTTATTATCAATAAAATTATTTAAATTGATTTGACTTACATCTTCCTTGACTACCAATTCAGAAGAATTTGATGGAGTACTCTTTTTTTTAAAAAAAAAAAACAAAGAAAATTAAAAACAATTCTGGTCTTTTGGAATAGAAATTTAAAAAGAAAAAACAAACCATTTTACGATCATGTATAATTTTAGCCTAAAAACAGAGAAAAAAGAAGAAGAAATGAGCTATTAAAAAAGAAGAAGACTCAATAATAAATTTACTTTAGAAATATGTTTTTGAAGAAGATTTTGATAATCACATTCTGGATCAATTTTGAGATATGAAAATAAAAAACGCCTTGACACTTCAAAACATCCCATCCTATTGCTTTATTTTATTATAATTTCTTTCTTTATTTAGTTTTTTTCTGTTTCAAATGAATTGAAATGGTTACCTTTCATTAAAGGGTGCATCTTTTGAATAATTTTTTTAAAAAATTTTTTAAAAAAAGAATCAATAAGTATGAATAAATTAGTAAATGAACCTAAATTAAATTAAATTAAATAACCATACTAAGTGGTCCTTCAGATTTACAAATTGAGTAGAGATCAAATAATGCTTGTGAAAGTTTCTCCTCTTTTGTTATTTTTGATATTTTTAATAAAAGATACAAAAAAAAATATCAATAATATTATTGTTACCATCTTCATTTGAATTTAGATCTTCTTCATCAGTTGTATATTTGAATTCCTTTATTTCATTATGATGTTGATGAATACTAGTTTTCTTTCCATTATCAAGATTTAAAATTGGGATATAAATTTTTTGTGTTCCTATCTTTCGTGAAGATAAATGAATAATCAATCAATGTTTGTATAAATAAATTGAAATTTTACTTCTTCAATGGTCATCATAAATGCTTCTGCAAATGTAATGTATTCATTTTCGAGTTGAGAATTGATTTGTGTTTCCCAAGAGCTTATTTCATTTTTCACATTTTTTCGAAGTATTTGTACATTTTTTTGAAGTCTTGAAATAATTTCATCAGGTCCAACATGATTTAATTCCTCTTCTTCTTCATTATCTTCTACTTTTTCCTCATCCTCTTCTTCGATGTGCCTCTCAATTTCAATATTTAAATCTAGAGAAATTCGATTCAGTTTCATCAATTTTTTTAAAAAAAAGAAATTCTTTCATTTTTTTCTTTAATTCGAGGTTATAGTTATGCCAAAGAACTTTTCATTCATCTCTTAAGTAGAAAAGAAAATCATGAAAGAAATAAAAAACTTCAAGCATAATTAATTATGCTTTATTCAATTATTAATGGCATTTCACCAAAAAAGAAAAATGAAAAAGAAAAAAGAAAAAAGAAAAGAAAGTAAAGAAAAAGAAATTAAAGAGTACCTTGACAATAAGAAGGTTTATTACGAGATCTTGTTAGTTGATTTCGAGAGGAATTAGTTGGGGAACCAATTGTATAAGCAATGAAGGAAGCAGTTGGTGAGGTTGGTGTTGACCGCCCTGACAAAGACTCAAATGAAGTCATTTTCTTCTGCTCAACCTTTTTCTTTTTTCTTTTCTTTTTGTTTTCTTTGATTTTTGATTTTCAAAACCGGTTTTTGTTTTCTCTGATTTTTTATTTTATTTGATTTGTAAATAATCTTTCACCTTTATTTTTTGCTTGAATGGTTGTGTAACTTCAAAAGTCTAACTTAGAACATTGAAAAAAAAAAAAAAAAAACAGAAATAAAAATAAATAAATTGGTCAAAGAGTCCTGGTTTGATCGTTGAATTGCAGTTGAATGATTTGAAATGAAAATGAAAAAAAAAAAAAAAAAAAAAAAAAAAAAAAAAAAAAAAAAAAAAGTTTTTGATTTACAGAAAGAAGAAGAAGAAAAACTTGAGAATATTAGAAAACAAAGAGAAGATGAACTCAAAGGAATAAATTCTATTGTCAAGAAAACAATTGTTGGTTTTGAATTCAAAGTTGAGGAAGAAGCTGCTCAACAAAAAATAAGAGGAGAATTGATAAAGGTTAATATTCTTATTATTTTTATTCTTATTATTTTTATTCTTATTATTGATTTCATTTTCCTGAATTTTTTATTTTTATTTTTATGTCAAATAGAGAGTATCAAGAGGAAAAATTTTAAGACCAGAACCAGAGATGGAAATAATTATAACTAATGAAGGTGATGAACAAGAAAAGCTTCCAATTTCTCCAATTTCTCCTAATTCTCCAACAAAGCCACAAATTCAAGTCAATGGACAATCAAAACCTCCAATTTCTCCTCCAAAATCAATTTGGGAAGAAAAAGGGTAATTAATTTCAATCAAATTAAAGTTTCGAAATACTTACTAATTTCTTTAAATAGTGAAGTCCTATTCGATGAAAAAGGTGAAGTTAGAGCAGGAAATCTCAATCAATTAATCATTTATTTAACATCTCCAACATGTTTGAGTGGATCAACCTTTTTTAATACCTTTATGGGAGGATTACAAACATTTTCAACCCCACTTTCTTTAGTTCAAAAACTTCAAGAAAGGTTTCTTTTCTTTTTTTTTTTTTTGTTCGGCTCTTTGAAAGAATTTTTTTTTAAAAAAACAAATGAATGATGTTTTAGATTTTTATATCCTCGGAATAAAACTGATAATGCAATTTATATCGAACAAATGAAAACCTTACAAGCCAAAGTTTGTAATGTCATGTATTTTTTTTTCTCTCTCTCTTTTAGATTTCTTTTCTTTTTCAATTTTTAATTTGAGAAATTGTTCTTTTTTTTGAAAAAAAAAAAAAAAAAAAAAAAAAAAAAATAGGAAAAAGTATATTTCAACTCGTTGTGATGAAGATATTCAACCTTCTGAAGAAGTTCAAAACGCAATCAGATATTTTATTGATGAAATTGTATCTAAAGAATCAGAATATTTAGGTACAAACTTGAGAGGAACTTTTGAATTTGTAATTTTTCTTTTCTTTTCTTTTCTTTAAAAAAAAAAGTGTATTAATTTTGTTTGTTAAAAAAAAAAGGAATTGAAACAATCCCATAAACTTGAAATTAATGCTACCATCAAATCTTTCCAAAAAATTAACAAAAATGTAGTTTTTTTTTTTTTTTTTTTTTTCTATTTCTTATTAAAATATGTAATAAATGAATTAGGGAGGAAAAATCTTTCCTATGATCTCTCCGACTAATTTCAATATCCGTGAATTAGCTCAAGAAATTACTTTAATTGATTCACTTTACTTCAGAAATATTAGAGTATTTCTTTCTTTCTTTTTTTCCTTCTTTTCTTCAAAATCTAAAAACAAGAATTTTTTTAAAAAAAAAAAGTTAACCGAACTTGCAAATCAAGTCTGGAGTAAAAAAGAGACCCACGACAAATGTCCCAACTTAATGAATTTTATTGAACATACAAATAGAATCGCAATTTGGGTTTCATATTCAATTTTAAATGAAACAAATGTCAGAAAGAGGACAAAAATTATGAAAAACATGATTCTTCTTTGTCAGGTAACAAATTTAATTTCCTTAATTTAATTCAAATAAACAACAAAAATCAATTATAAATTAGACTCTAAAATCATTTCGTAATTTCAATGCAACTCTTGGAGTTTTATCTGGATTGTCAGCTTCATCCATTTCACGTTTAAAACATACTAAACATGGACTTTCACAAAGAGTTTTGAATATACTTTCAGAGATTGAGACTCAAGTCAGCTCAGCAAATTCATTTAAAATCTATCGTCAAGAACTTAAAGGAAGTAATCTTCCAACTATTCCATTTTTGTAAGATCTATTTCTTTTTTTTTTTTTTTTCTTTTCTTTTTGAATATCACTCATTGTTTTAATTTTTTTCCTAGGGGTGTAATGTTATCAGATTTAACTTTCATTGAAGATGGAAATCCTTCAACAGTTGATGGTGGATTAATTAATTGGTCAAAAAGAGCATTATTACATTCAATCCTTTCTGAATTCCACAACTTTCAACTCTCCTGTAAATATACCTTCCCATTTAATTATTCCCTTCGAAACTCTATTTTCTCCTCAATCAACAATCAATACTTCACAAGCAAAGAATTACATGAGTTATCTTTAGAGGTTGAGCCAAGGAACTTTGAGCCACCAACTGTGACCCCACAAGATGTATTAAAAAGAATGGTAACGATCAAAAGGCGACCTTCAAAATAAATGAATTTGTTTTATAAATAAATTAAAAAATTTTGACCATACTACTATTTATCATCTATTTTAACAACTCTTTATCTTTGTCTTCTGGAAACAATAATTGGAAAAATGGAAGAAGCGGGAAAAGTCTATTTAAATCTTGAAATTTGACTGTCATTAAATCAAAAGCTAGTCCATATTGAACTTCCTTCTTTTTTTTTGAGTTTGATAATTGATTATCTTCATTTTCTTCCGCCATGACTGGAATTTTTGGATATCTTTGACTAAAATGTGTAAGAAGTAAAAAATCGGTTTCCATCCTATTTATGAATTTATTTTTCTTTAAAAGGATGATAATAATAAGTAATAATGAATTGTTTACCGTTCAGCTACTTGTCTAGCTTCAGAAAATGTTGAATGTTTTTTATCTTGTGCATCTTGAAATAATTCATCCTCAAATGTTCCTTCATGTATTAATAAATTTGCTTTCTTTCCTTTTTCAATTAAGTTTGGACAAGGGCGAGTATCACCAGAATATCTAATCAAGAATATAAATATTCAATTTTTTTTTTTAAAAAAAAAAATAAATAAATAAATAGAAATAGACATACACAATTTTCCAAGAATTTTGATGTTCAATAACAATTCCATAAGAGTTTTGACAATGGATAACTTCAACAGGTAAAAAATCCTTTAAAAGTAAATCATTCATAAATCTAATAATTTGAATTTGAATAACACTTTTTTTAAAAAATAAAGAAAAGGAAAAGGAAAGGAAAAAGGAAAAAAAATACTGAGAAAGAATCTCATTTCTATGTTCCATTGATAATAAAGTTTGAGAATCTACAAAATTATAACAGCCTAAATCCTCGAAATCATTACACTCATCTAACCACATTTTTAAAATAGATGGTCCGATTATTAGAAGAGGTTTGAAATGAGTTATATTTGATTCTTCTAAAATTTTCTTCCTTTGAGTTAGAACCCTAATTAATCCTAAATGATGATCAGCATGGATATGTGAAATAAAGACACAAGTAATCTCTTGAATCATTATTTCTTTGAATTTTTGATATCCAAACCTCCGAAAAAGTTGACCAAGTGATCCTTCACCACAATCGAATAATAAACTTCCACAATCATGAATGGATAAATAAATTGAACTTACTATTGTTGATACATTTAGTTTTTTTTTTTTTTTGAGAAAAGGTCCAATGAAATCAATAAATAAATAAAACCATTTCGATGTTTAGAAGGAATTGATGCTCCAGTTCCTAAAAATGTTACTGAAGGATCTCCTTTATGTACCTCAGTTGAAACTTCAGCTAAACTTTATAAAGAAAAGATTTGGCTTTTTTTCCAGAGAAGAGAAAGAGAAAGAAAAAAATTTCTTTTTTTTCCTCTTTTTATAAGTTCATCAAAACCTTTAATATTTTGAGCATTTTTCAGAGCCTCTTCAATTAATAGTTCTTCTGAAATGTTACAGTAATCAATTTCATATTTTGGAGATAAATGGATTTTCAT
>ERZ778024.3067-NODE-3067-length-12847-cov-7.297373_pt1 | contig 12847 bp, 16 predicted proteins | sample MGYA00375754_ERZ778024 | MGnify/ENA primary metagenome ERZ778024 (study PRJEB29350, sample SAMN05389827) | bioreactor metagenome | isolation source: Thiocyanate bioreactor | place: South Africa: University of Cape Town | collected 2014-02-18 ... | reverse complement strand
AAAAAAAAAAAAAAAAAAAAAAAAAAAAAAAAAAAAAAAAAAAAAAAAAAAGGGTACATCTTTCATTGAGAATTGCTTTTCACCCCAAGTAAAATCTAAGTTTTTTAAATAATTTGGAACACAAATTAAGGATCCAAGAATTGTTAGTATACTCTCACTAATTTCTTTTGAGACCTCTGATGGATTTGATTTCTATTATTTTTTTTAAAAAAAAAAAAGTTGGTTTTGATATCTTATTATTTTTTCTCAGAAATAAATAATTCAATACCACAATGTCTAAAAAAGTACGAAGGTAGAAGGGAACCAAGGTATAAATTCCTGGTAAGTCAATTGTAAAAAGAGAGGTACTATTTGTAATGATGCAATACAACACCGAAGGTTCTTTATTTTGTAATCCCTAATAGTTATTTATTCATTTGATTAATTTGAAAATTACATATAAATTAAAGAAAAAAAGAAAAAAATCTTACTTGTTGAATGAGTCGAATAAAATAAGGCAAATATTCCATAGATTTTGGAGGAATGTGATTTGCAGAAGGATAAGGGCTACCCTCTATTTTATTTTTAAATTGATATTTATTTATTTATTTGAGAATGAGTTAAAGGAAAATCAAATAACCTGAAAGTGAAAAATCATTTTTTCTCGACATTAAACGACAAATAAACCCATAAGCTTCAGCTTTTCCCGGTAAGTAACTCCTAATGTGATCACAAAATTAATTATTTCGATATTTTTTCTTTTTAGAAAAAAAAAAGAAAAGAAAAGAAAATGAGACTCTGGTAATTCACATGCTTGAAAGAACCAATTAGTGAATTCATACAAAGGAGGAACTGGTTGATTTTTAAAGGGTATTTTCATTCCACGGTCTCTGGTCTTGAAATAATTTAATGAGCAAAAGTTGATGAAATAAAAATAAAATAAAATAAAATAATTTGATACTTTCGCTAGCTCCTTCCAAACATCTCTTAAACATATGATTGCCGTTCCATGTGTTGATGGATTCTGTTGTTTTTTTTTTATTTTGGTTTTTTTATTTTTATTTTCAAAAAGTAATAATAATAATAATAATACTCCAATTGAATTGACATTTCCAATAATTGTGAGCATATTTTTCCAAAGAAACATTGCAATTTTTTTTCTTTCAAGGTCTTCTGCTTCTAATCGTTCAGAAATGTTTAATGATGAGCCTTGAGACTTGAATATATTCTTAAAAAGAGATCGAGAGTTCAAAAGTTCAAGTGCATTTCTAAATGCAATTCTTGGTTTTAATATTAAAGTTATAAAGAAAAAAGTTAAATTACTCATCGAGTTCAATATCAAGACCAAATACACGCTAATTGTTCAAGAATACAAGAGTTAAAAGAAAAAAAGAAGAGTAAAAGAAAGAAAAGAAAAGAAGAAGGAAAGAACCTTGGAGCTTTCTGTTCGAATAATCTCAATCTCGCTTGAATGTGAATTAGGACGAGATTTAGATGGTGCTCGGGCTGTTTGATCCATATTAAAAATGAAAAGAAAAGGAAGAAAAGGAAGAAAAGAGTTTTACTTAGGCCTTGGGTTTGGGTCTGGGTTTGGGTTTGAGTTTGAGTTTGAGTTTTGACTTGGTCATCAATGCCATAAACTTCCCTTGATAACATTTTTGTAAGTTCCAAAAGAAAACTCTAAATTTTCGATTTTTGGGTTTAAGCAAATGTTGGAAGTGATTGTTAATGGAGAAATTGCTTTATATTTCGAAAAAAAAAAAAAAAAAAAGGAGTACTCCCCAACAAGAAACAGTTTGTGGCCATTTTGTTGCTTTAGAGAATATTTGCTCAAACTTTTTCCAATATTCAGGATTTCTAGTCATTGATCGTACAAGTATTCCAAAGGTTGTCTTTTATAATTGATTTCATTAAGTAAACGATAAATCAATATTTCTTTGAAAAAAAAAAAAGAAAGAAAGAAAGAAAAATCAACAAATAGCAAATGTTTGATGACACCTGCACTCTCTCCTTTATCTGAATGGATAGGATGTTGAGAGTTATCTAATAGAGTTGAACAGATTGATGCTAAACAATCCAAAAGGGTTTGCCTTTTTGAAAAACCAAAATTTAATTTTAATGGTAAATAAATAAAAAGAAATATATAAATAAAATTACCAAGTCTCTACATCTAAAACAAGAAATTCTTGGAATGGGTTTTGCATTGCAATGGCTTGGTAAGCTTCTAATACTTTTTTCATGGTTGCTGCCTAATAATTGTGAAAAATTAAAATAATCAGAATCGAAATCGGAAGCATAAGGAAATGTACTTGAGTTTTTGCTGGAAGATTTTTAAGATCTGGGTCAGGAAGATTTTTAAGGTCTGGGTCAGGAAGATCAAAAACCTTAAATAAATTAAATATTTTTTTTTGTAGGGTTCTAAAAACAAAAAAACAAAAAAGAAAAGAAAAAAAAAGGAATAAATAACAAAAGAAAAACCTGATTCATGTGTTGCAAATACATTCTAGCATAGTAGTTAACTTTCTCTTCAGATTCTGAATATTGAGGTGAAAAATATTGGCTCATATAAAGTTTGTTTCCTGATTTTGATTCTGCAAGACTCTGAACATCAGGACTTGAATGTCTTTTTTTAACTTTAATTTCTTGAACATCCAAAGATGACTTAAAAAAGAAAGGTCTTTGATGACCCTAAATGTACATCATGATTTTTTTTTATTTAAAAAAAAAAAAAAAAAAATTTGAAAAAAAAAAAAAAATTACAAATGAAGTCAGCCAATTTCGATACAAAGTTATTGAAGTATTTACAAAGTGATTATATGTATAAGGGAGTTTAAAAGATTGTTTCAAAATTTCATGCAAAATAGCAATATTTGTCTTGTTTTTTTTTTTTTTTTGAAAATTAGAGGTTTTGAGAACTGAATGGGAAAAAATTACATTATTTTTAAATAAAATATCTCGCATTAAAGATGCTCTTGTAGTTAAAGTTGTTAGCCATTTTTGAATATACGGTAAGATTTTTCCTTGGACTTTAATTGGACATCTGTGATTGAAACCTCTATCTGCGCATTTCAAATTTTATTGATTTAGAGCCAAGAAAAAAAAATTTTTTTTTGAAAAAATACCATCATTCTTCTTAATTAGTCCAATTTCTCGACAAATATTAGGGTAAAATGTCGTTAAATAATGCTAAAATTACAATTTGCTCAGAAAATGAAAAGGGGAAAAGGGAAAGAAAGAAAGAAACTTTTTGAAAAATTGAATAGAAAAATGATATCTGATCAATTTTTGTTTCAGCTAATTTGTCTATATGACTGAATATTTCTTCGAGCATACTTAAGTTATTATCAAGAGATTTTTCCGGATTCGATGTTAGATGTGGGAAAATATTATCGTTAACTAGAATTTAATTATTTCAATTGATTTCAAACAGTGATTTTTTGTTTAAAAAAAAAAATAAAAGAAATTAACTTGTAATTGGTTCATAATTAAGTTTTACATCCCCATTGGTTTCTACAAATGATGGAGTTATAATTGCATTGGAATAAAGTTTTATTCCTTCTTCGTTTTCACTTTCTAATTGAGGTTCAAGCCACTCTAGAAGTAACTTTAAAATAATAGTTATTAAAAAAAAAATCAAATCCATTTATTATTGAAAATAATAAATAAATAATAAAAATGATAGTAAACCTTGAATCCTTCAGATCGAAGTTTAGGAGGATTAATTGAAACTAAAAGTTTTTCTAATATCAAGGCTAATTTGATTATTAATTTTAATTTTGATTCCAAATCGTATTTATTTGTTTTCTTTTTTTCTTTTTTTTAAAAGAAATAAAAATCTAATAATACCAATTCTTCTTTTTTGCCAACCTCCTGCAATTTGAGAACCATAATAATGTAAAATTTTCCTTAAAATTTGGAATATTTTATCAAATTTTTTCAAAGCATCATTTTCAGTAATATGTTTCTCCATTTCTAATTCAAAAATTTATTTTCCATTTGAATATGAATATGAATATGAATATTTAAAAAAATGGAAAAAAAGAAAGAAAGAAAGAAAGAAAAAGAAATAATACGCATTCTCTGAACTAGCTTTTCAAATGAATCATTTAAGAGTGTAAATATGAGATTTCCATATTGTTCAAAAATAAGTTCTTCAAAGACATGTTCTTGTTCTAATTTTTTTTTTATCCATTAATTATTATTGCATTTTTACAATTCCTTTCACTCATTAATTCTTTCAAAATCTCCAAGAAAAATTTAATTCAATAAGAAAGAAAGAAAGAAAAAAAAGAAAGAAATTCAAACCGTGAATCAAATTCAAAATTGGTCTTAGTCTCTTCTTTGGTGTCTCCAAATTATTAAACAAGTCATTAAAATGAATTCTCTTCAAAAACCTCATCAATTCCTCTTTCCTTGGATGCTCCATAAGCTTCTGAGTCAAGTTATTCTCAGTCAAGTTCCCTCTCATCCTAGTTATGTGGTTCATGACTGATTCTTTATTTTTACCTTACCCAAAAACTCGTTTCTCTTTTCTCTTCTCTGATTCCTTTTTCTTTCCTTTTCTTTCCTTTCTTTTTTTTTTTGTAAAGTTTAGAATTAAAGAACTTAATTCTTATAAATAATTTAGAAGTATGGATAAGAATAAGAAGAAAATTACAAAGGTTACAAATAAGTTGTTTTAAAAAAGCAATTCCAAACAAAAAAAAAACGCTTCTTTTTTTTTTTTTTTTTTTTTTTTTTTTTTTTTTTTTTTTTTGTTTTTTTCCTGTTTTTTTTCCTTTTTTTTTTTTTTTTTTTTTTTTTTTTTTATTTTTTTTTTTTTTTTTTTTTTGTTTTTTTTCCATTTTTTTTTTTTTTTTTTCATTTTTTTTTCTTCCCAACTCCGACAGACCCCGGTTCGATTCCTTCTCTCTTCTTCTGTTTTATATTCAGGAATTTAATTTCACCAACAGTTTGCTGTCTCACCACTACATTGGACATCAATTAAAGTTAGCCCCAATACATTCTCTGATTTTCAATTTTCTATCTTTTTGATATCATGTTTATATCAGTCAAAATGTTTTAGTTCCAGAGAATTTCAATTCACAAAACTTTTTCTTGGAGCACTCCTAATGGATATCCTTTCCATTTAACAAAGTACTGGATTTTTCCTTCAGTCTCTCAAGAGATTTTTTCCAATTACATCCAGTTGGACAATTTTTTCTTCATCGTATAGGATACAATTTGCTTCTCGAATCAATTAGCTTTTTTCTAGTGCAAAGGAATTTTGAGACTAGTTTTATTGCTTCTCATGCCATCTTCGCTTTATTGTCCCAATCAGCCCCTTATTCAATTTCATCAAACTTCAGATCATTGCAATCTCCTTCAATTCACTTTTGTTCTTCAATTTGATCTACTCCAAATTCGTGAAGAAAATCAAGTTCATCTTCAACATCTGAACTTCTCCAGATTTTTTGATGTATATTTATCAATAATTGGCTGCAAATATTTGAGCTTTTTCCCTCACTTCTCCCAGATACTTGTGTGAAGGAAAATATCACGGAAGAGTTGTAGATCCATTTCGTTTCTTCTCAACAGACCATAAACAAAATCTTGGTCAAAAGTCCACTTATGAATTATTCGAAAAAATTAAAAGATGGACGAGCATATTTTTTTTTAAATTGTAGGTCTGCGGGAGAGCTGAAATCATAAACAAAATCTTGGTCAAAAGTCCACTTATACAGTGAACGAATCCCAGAAAGTTTGAATTGTTGTTACGTTAATGTCACTTGGAGCAATCAACGCAACATGAGAAGTTAGTTCGTTAATAATGGACGCAATATCAAGGGAGTATGGAAATCCCTTCGTTTCTCTGAATTTCGCTAAGTTTCTTTTTTGCTTGGGAAGCAACAACATCGCGATGGTTAGACCCAAGGTTAAGGAAACTTGTTGAGCAGAATTTAGAGTCTTTCTTTTCGAGATTAACTAGTACAAAAAATGGAGAAGTAAAAAAATGAAATAGATTAGAAACTTTAAATCGTGAGCATCACGTAAGTCGGATTGATTTAATTCCCGGCTCTAGGACAACACCGAATGTTGTGAGAAGAATGGAAATTAGCTGTAGATTTTTTTTTTTTAAGTTCATATTTGGAAACACATTCCCACTCTCCTGATAACATCCTCTCTTTCGTGTCCATCAAAGTAGACGCCCTTTGAATAATCTTTGAGCGTGAATCCCCGTTCAGTCATGTATTTCCTGCATGTTTCCTTTTTTCCTTCGACAAATTTTTTCAATTCGATTTGGCTTCTTATCTAACACCCACTTCCTTTTAACTTAGTACGAAAGAAATAAAATAAAATAAAATAAAGATTGTAAAATAAAACTAATTTTCAAAAAAGAAACAATTTATTTAATTTTCTGATGTATTTGACAATATTATTTAACAATATTATTTATCAATGTTAACTGACTCAATTACATTTTTTAATGGATTTAATATCTCAAGAGGAAAAGTTTCTGAGTTGATTTTATCATGGAGTAATTGAATTGTTTGACCGATACTCGAAAAGGATGTCTCATTTTCCTCTTCTTCTTCTTCCTTTTGAGAGTTTTGGGTGGATGAATTTTCAAGCTTTCTCCTTCTCCCTCTTCCATTCTTTTTTTCTTCTTGAATTAAAGTTACTTCATTTTGCTCAATTAGACCACGTTGTTGAAGTTGGTCTTGAATTGTCCTAAAAATTGGGTGAAGTGATGAGCAAATTGTTTGAAAATAATGTTCAAGTTGTTCTTGTTTAGATGAAGCTGTTTCAAGTTCTTCTTTTAATTCTTTACTTTCTCTTCGAAGTTCTATTCAAGGTTTTTTTTATTTTTTTTTTTTTTTTTAAAAAAATAACATAAAATTTATTTTGAAAAGAAACTCAAACCTTTAATTGTACTTTGATATTTTTCAACTTCTTGTAATGACTTTTGATACACCTTTTTAATTTTGATGAAATGTTCATTCTCATCTTAATTTTTTATTTGATTATTTTATTTTGTTAGAAGTTGATATTTTTATTATTTTTTTTAAAAAAAAATGAATTGATTTTATGAATGTCAACCTCTATGAAAATTTTGAAACTTTGATGTAAAAATTGGAATCATGGAATCTCCCAAATACACTAAATTATGTCGTTCATCGAACTTTTCCAATTCAAAGGCTACTACTCATTTCAATTAATTTTGATGGGAGAAAGAAAGAAAGAAAGAAAGAAAGGTTACTTTTTTCATCTTTTCCATTTTGATTTTCTTCAATATCTGTCTTTTGTTTCTTTTTTCCTTTGTTTTCTTCGTTAGGTTTTTTTTCTATTTATTTATCAAGATTTTAATTTTTTTTGTATAATTAATTTAATATATTACTAATTTAATATATTACCTCTTCTTTTCTGTGATTTTATGAATCCATTCTTTTGTATTTTCTTTGTTGATTCTGTACTACTTTCTTCACTTTCAGATGATTCAACCTCACTCCCACTCTCACTCTCACTTCTATTTGAGCCTTAATATATTTTTATTTTTTTTAAAAAAAAAACATTCAAAAATTGATAAGGAATAATATTAAACAAAATTTAATTTTTGTACCAGAGTTAAAATCAGAAGGAACAAAGTCTTCATCATCACTTGATTCTTCCCAAATTTGATCTGTGATCCAATCTTGAGATCTATTGAGACAAAATTTTTGTTGGTTGTATAATTAATCATTAAAAGAATTCTTGAAAAATAGGAGTATACATTGAAGGTTTTACGACTCTTTTTCCTTTTCTTTGAGAGAGTGGTAAATCTAAATCCATCCTCAAAAATTTACTTTATCTTTTATAACAATATGATTCTACAATTAATTGCAATCTTCTAATTTTTGATATTATATTACTATTCCTCGTGTTAATCAAAATTGACTAAAAAAATCTATTTTTAATTTTTGGTATTTAGTAATTTTATATTTCATTGTTTCACAAAATAAAACAAAAAAACAATCTATTCATAAAAAATTCATTTTACTTCAATTCATTTTACTTCAATTCATTCACAATTAATATCACAATCAATTGAATTGATTCTATTTCTTTTCTTTATTTTCTTTTTTTGAAGGGGGTGGTTTTCTTAATCAACCACAAGTGTTCTATTCACGATTTAATCCAATTTTTTTTCCAATACTGAATTTTTTGTGACAAGAAAAATGATTGAAAAAAAATCTTTTGAATTGAATGAATTTAAATGAGTTTTTAATTAAAATTTTGATTGTTTGTTTTAACATATTGAGAATTGGATTGAATTGAATGAATTGAATCAAAGATGAGTTGGTTTGGTTTGGGTAAAAGAGAAGAAGAAGAAAAGGTGAGTCATAAATATTCACCAATCAGATTTCAGATTATTTTTTTTTGGTGTATAAATACCCATCAAACTATTGTGCAACAACCTCAAAATCAAGACATATAAACCAAACAAACTTTCATTCAACAATAACAACAATAAAGAAATCAAAAAAGCTTTGAACCATTCCATTTCTAATCCACAGTAAAATTTGGTATTTTCCTTTTTTTTTTTTTTTTTTTTTTCTACTTTTCTGAATAATTTCTTCTAATAAGACTTGATTTTGAACACCATTTAGTTATTGTAGAAGTTATTGTTGAAGATTGTGAAAAGTTGAAAATTTTCTCTGGAGAACTTATTTTGAGAGATGGCAAGACCTAAAAATAAAGAAGTGGTAAAAAGCAAGGAAGTTGTGAACAACAAGAAAGAGGATAGGAAGACAAAGCAGTGTTGATTTTATTTATTTTTCTGTTATTTTTCATATTTCACCTATAATCTTGTTGTTTATTTTCTATTCTAGCTCTTCAAAAACATAGAGAGAAACAACAATGGGCTATTGAAAGAAATGAATTAGTAAAATTCGAGAAACAACTTGAACTTTTAGGACTTGTATTAAAAGATGTGAAGGGGGATGGAAATTGTCTTTTTAGGTACTATTTTTGGAGAAGAAATTATTCTTTGATTTCTTTTCTTCCACTTTATTTATTTATTTATTTATTTCAAAAAAAAACAAAGAGCTTTAGGAGATCAATTTAATGGAGATGGAGAAAATCATTTTGAATATAGACAAAATACAATTAAATATATTAAAGATCATAGAGAAGATTTTGAACCTTTCTTAGAAGAGGATACAGGATTTGATGAATATGTAAAACTATTAGGTCAATCAGGGACTTATGCCGGTCATTGGTATTTTTAATATATTTGATTTCTATTTTCTCTAAATTACTTCACTTTTTTTTTTTATTTTCTAATTTTTTTTTTTTCATTATCAAAGGGCTTTAATAGCATTTTCTCGTCATTATAATGTTCATATTACAATTCATCAACTTGATCAACCCCAATGGAAAATTATGGCAGAATTTAATCATACTAATAGAACTCTTCATATTGCGTTCGATTTATTTATTTATTTATTTTGAAAGATGATTAAAATTATCCAAAATTTAGATACTTTGGTTATGAACATTATTCATCTATTCGGAATATCGGGGAATCACTTAATGGACCAGCAAATATTGTAATTAAGGTTTGATTTTGATTTTGATTTTGATTTTTGAGTGATTCAAATTGAAATAAATAAAAAATAAAAATAAAAAATTAGGCAAAAAAGGTTGAAGGAGATGAAAACAGTTCTGGATCAAAATCAAAACCTCAATCTTCGAAACAAGGAATGAATTGGTTCGAACAACAAATTATGACATCTACTGGATGCACAGATATATATCTTGTTAGAAGATTATTAGAAGAAAACGATTCAAATGCTGATATTGTGACTGAAATTTTATTGGCACAAAAAGGTGGTGATGAACAACCAATTGAATCATGGGAATCTGATATGCCAACTGCTGAATTTGAAGATGAATTAACTCGAATTCAAGAGCTTGCATTTACATTGGAATTAGAAGAGCGTATAACAACAAAAGATGACTCTTTTCAAAATGATTCAACCTCAATCTCAAATTCAACTTCAACTTCAACTGCAACACAAACTTTAGACCAAGTCCAAGATTCTACCTCTAAAGATCAAGATCAAGACCAAGACCAAAATTCAAACTCAACACCAAATGCAAACACAACTACAATTTCTGATTCAAATTCAACCCAAAATTTATCTAATTCTCATTCAAATCCAAATCCAAATCCAAACACAAAAGTAAATTCAAATTCGAATCAAGGACAGAATGGAAAACAAAAAAAACCAATCGTTCAAGAAAAACATATGAGCTCAAAACAAAGGTTTTCTTTTTTTATTATTTTTACTTTACATTTTTTCTTACAAAATAAATGATAATAAAATATCAAAATCAATAGAAAAGATGCAGCAAAGAAAGCCAAAAAAGATAACCGTGCAAAAACACAAAAAGAAGCTGCAGAAAAGAATCGACAACAAACTTCTTCAAATCAACCAAGTGGATCAGGACAAAATGAAATTTTTATTTAATTTGCGACTTTGTCTAGTTGTGTATATTATGTTATAATGATAGATTCTTGTTTCTCAAAAATTAAAGTTTTTCAAGTTGCAGAAAAATAAAACAAATAAAAATTTTTTTTGGATTAATTGTTTTCAGGTTCTCGCAATGTAGTTCAAGATTGCTTCATTGAGAAACAAGAATCTTTGATCTCAAATAAATTTGGACTCTCAACTTTCTTATTTCAATTCATTCAAAGAGAAAGAACTTAAACTTCAAGTTGCTGAAAAAGAAAAAGAAAGGAAAAAAAAGGGAAAAAAGGGGATTGGCTCGATCAGTCAAGGCAAAAACACAACAAAACAATTATACATCACGTGATCAGTGGCGAATGAGATTGCTTCTTTTGGGAAAACCTTTTTCATTCCAATTTTCGTTTTTTTCATTTTCATTTTCTTTTTTCCCTTCAAGAAGCGTCATTATTTTATTTTTTATGCGACATTTTGATATTTATAACTCCAATTAGATAAAAAGAATTAACAATTTTCGTTTTATTTTTTTTAAAATAGAATAACAGATTCAATAGAGGAATTGAGCAATTTTGTTGCGATTTTTGTCTTTGTCTGGAGAGGGAAATTTTTGGTCAAAGAGAAGACAAGAGATAGTCAATTGTTGAACCGTAGAAAAAAAAAGGTATGATTCATTTATTAGTGATTTCTATTTGATTTCTATTTTGATTCAAGTTTATTGAAACTTTTCTTTAATTTCTTTTGAAAATTTCTTAGTTTTACTCTTTTTTCTGTTTTTTGTTTTTTTTAGTGCCATTTGTATTAGTATTATTGAAAATTAAGTCAAGATTGTTTTTGATTTTTCATTTGGTTTGAATTGCAAAATTTTTCAATAAGAATGAATCTTTGTTACTAATTTCAAAAAAAAAAAAAGTTTGTGAATTGATTTTGTTGAAAAAGAAGGGAGAGAATGTCAGATGAAAGAACACCATTGCTTAATGAAAGCAATCACTCAATTTCTTCAGGCGAAGAAACAATGGGTTTTAGAAAAAACTTAAATCCACAGGTTTCTTTGATTCTCATATCTTTCTTTATTATTATTAATTATTGATTATTGATTGATATCAATGAAACTAATTAATTAAGATTCTTGAAGTTTATAATCTTCATTATCAAGTCAATCTTCGTCCAGATTGGAGATTAAGAGTTAAAAACTGTGACCCTTTTGGAAAGAAAACTTTAGAAAAAAAGATTTTACAAGATGTTTCTTTGACTGCTCAACCTGGAAAATTACTTGCAATCCTTGGAAGTTCTGGTTTGAATTTCTTTCTTTTTCTTTTTCTTTTTTATTTTCTTTTTTATTTTCTTTTTCTTTCTTTCATATCATTTAGATTTTTAATCATTGAAATCAAGAACAAGAATCTAAACCAATTAAAAAAAATAAAGGATCAGGAAAAACATCACTTCTTGATTTATTGGCCTGTAGAACTCAAGGTGGTCATGCTGTTGGTGAAGTTTTGTTGAATGGCAAGGTTGTTTTTTTAAATTCTTTTAATTTTAATTTTTTGATTTTTCTTTTCTTTTTTCTTTTTTCTTTTCATCACCACCTTTTTTTTTCAAAATTAATAATATTCGAAGAAATCAATCTCAAGAGAATTAATAAAAATAAAAACAAAATAGCCAGCAACTCAAGCATTAATTCGAAAAACAGGAGCATATGTAACTCAAGAAGATAAATTTCTTCCAAATTTGACAGTTCAAGAAACATTAATGTTTGTTGCACATATGAAATTTCCATCATCGTTAGGACATGAAAAGAAGTTAGCAAGGGTTCAATTAGTTATTGCAGAATTGGGATTAAGACATGTTGCCAATACAATTATTGGAGGTGAAACTGTTAAAGGGATTTCAGGTGGAGAGAAAAGAAGAGTTTCCATTGGTGCTCAACTTTTACTTGACCCAAGTATTTCTTTTCTTTTTTCTTCTTCTTTATTTTTTTCAGTTCAATTTAATATAAATATTTAAATATTTAAATATTTAAATGAAAGGTATTTTATTTTTGGATGAACCAACAAGTGGACTTGATTCATTTACAGCAGCATATATAATTAATACATTAGTATCATTATCAAGAAGTAATAGAACAATCATCACAACCATTCATTCACCAAGAACAGATATTTTTAATATGTTTGATGATGTTTTATTATTATCTCAAGGTGAAACTGTATATTTTGGAGAAGCTGAAAAAATGGTTGCTTATTTTGATGATCTTGGATTTCATTGTCCAAAATATTCAAATCCTTGTGATTACTTTAGTATTCTCTTTTTTCTTTCTTTTTTCTATTTCTATTTCTATTTCTTTTCCTTTGACTTTCATTTTTAGATTTTATAATTTCATT
>ERZ778024.3060-NODE-3060-length-12883-cov-59.903570_pt1 | contig 12883 bp, 12 predicted proteins | sample MGYA00375754_ERZ778024 | MGnify/ENA primary metagenome ERZ778024 (study PRJEB29350, sample SAMN05389827) | bioreactor metagenome | isolation source: Thiocyanate bioreactor | place: South Africa: University of Cape Town | collected 2014-02-18 ... | reverse complement strand
AAGTTCCATTGGAAAAATTACTTGAAAAACTTTCGACGGATTATATTGATAAATTTATCGTAAACGATTTAACACAGGAAAATATCAACGATATTAAAAAACGTATGAAGAATGTTATAAACATTTCGTACCCACCAGGACTACTGTACATGTATACTGATGCATGTGGATTCTATAGAGTATTAAACAGAAACTTAGCCGAGATTGGATCGAATTTTCGATTTCGTAGTACACAAGATTTATTTAATTCAGGTTATTTGGATAATGAACCACCTCAAGATCTTGGTCAACATATATTTGCTGCACTCGTTATGTATCATCCGGTTTTGGATTCTTTATATAATCTTACTGGTGAGACAACAACATATCGTGGAATGACTGTAACTGAAAGCGATCTCAAGCAATATCGTGTTGGTGATTATGTATTAACTCGTTCGTTTCTTTCATCGTCATTAAACGAAAAGCTGGCCGTAGGGTTTCGAGCAGCTAAATCAACAGAGAACGCGATACCAGTTGCATGCAAATATACAATTTGTAATCCTCGGTCGGCACTTAACATTCCCCAACTCAATCGCAAGGCTAAAAACGAAGAACAAGAAATTCTTATAGTTCCATTCGTTGTCTTTGAAATAACAAAAATTACTAGACCAGCGAACGGTAATGGTCCTGTCGAAATTGAACTCATAGAACGTGATTAAAAAACGGTATCGGTCACAGATGTCCTTTCAAAAATGTCCTCCATCTTTTTGGTTCTGTTCATATCCTGGTGGGAGAACGAAAAAAATGGGGGACATTTTGTCTGAGGACATCGGTGACAGTATTCATGAAAATACTTAGATTTTCTGATCAAACTCTTTTTTTTTTCATATTAAAATATAATGAATGTCATTCAGTCAAATAAGAAATTATTTCTTTTATTTGTTTGAGGGTGTTGAGGATGCACTCTATTTAATGCAATTGAAGCTGAACGTGTTCAAAAATTCATTGAGAAAAATCAACGATTTAGTTTCTAATAAAATAATTAATTTGAATGTATAGCAAGGAATCCTTTCAACAGTTTATTTGGGAAGAGATCACATGCATTTTTTTAATTTAATTTTCTTTTTTTTTTCATCAAATAATCCATAGAAATTTCGTTTTTAATTTTCATTCCGAAAAGTCAATCGATTGTAGAATCATGACCGGTCGAGCACATGCACGCACGAAAATACGTAAATATCACTCAGCATCATTCACTAGATCTTCAAATCTTCCGAAATCAAACTCGGTACGTGTTAATAAAGTTTCGAGTTGTCGTTTACCTAAACCACGCGTAAGTTAAATCTTCACTTTAAAAGAAAAAAAAACTCAGCCACGACATTTTAATAGCCACATCCAGATGTAGTAAAAGATGAAAGCAATTTAAACCAAATACGAGAATTTTACAAACAGACCAAAGAACAACCGATTGATATGGAGCCGAATTTCAATTCCACATATCAATATCATCAAAAATCAAAACGAAGAGATAGGAAAAAGTACATACAGACTTTTCTCTGTAATAAAATAAATCGTTTGTTTTTTTAGAAATAGATCTCGTTTAGCTGCATTATTGTGTTGTTCGTGTTGTTCTACATTATGTAAGATCTTATGTTTGTTAGTAGCTACATGTTTACTAGCAATACTCATTGGAACAATCATCATCTTAACTAAATCTAAAACAAGTAAAGATAGAAATTAAAAATTCAGTTTATTTATTTTTTCTATTTCTCACAGCAAGCGCAACAACAACAATAACAACAACAACACCGAAACCTTGTAAGATTCTATCGAGCCTCTATTTTACATTCATATGGTATTAATCTGATTTTTTATTATATCATATAGGTAGTATCAATGTACGACCAGTTCCAGCATGTGCAACATGGAATCAAACAGGAATTACTGTTGCTGGAAATCAAAATGGAACGAATGCTGCTGATTTAACATCACTTAATTTTCCTGTGACAATTTATGTTGATGATGATTACAATCTATATGTTTCCGATGCATTTAATCATCGCATTATGAAATACTATCCTAATAATAGAACAGGAACTATTGTTGCTGGTGGTCTTTCTCCTGGAAGCAGTCCTCTACAACTCAATGACCCGAAAGGTGTTGCTATGGATAGAACGGGAGCTATTATTGTTGGTGATAGTCAAAATTATCGAATACAAAAGTTTTCAAATGGTTCACTTGTTGGTACGACAGTATCTAGTAATAGTTCCAACAGTCTTTTTGGTATCACACGAGATATACGTGTTGATTGTTACAATAACATTATTGCAACAGATTCAGATTTTAGTCGAATTATTAAGTTTACTCCGGATGGTAGTAATATGACAGTCTTAGTACACAACAATGGTGTAGGCTTAGCAGCAGATCAGTTCAATGTTCCATTTGGTATATTCATTGATAATAATCAAACATTATATGTTGCCGATTATGGTAATCATCGTGTTCAGATGTGGCCATCGGGAGCAACAAGTGGAACTACTGTAGCTGGTATCAGTGGATCACCTGGTTCATCTTTGATGCAGTTAAATGGGCCTTTAGCAGTCGTCGTTGATAATAATGGATTTATTTATATAGCTGATAATGCAAATCATAGAATCGTTAAATGGACAATGAACTATACAGCAGGTGGTGTTTGTGTTGTTGGTTGTAGTGGTTCATCTGGAATAGGTCCTACCTATTTGAGTGGTCCACGAGATTTGAAATTTGATCCTAGTGGAAATTTATATGTTACTGATCAAGGCAATAATAGAATACAAAAATTTATGGTTCAAACATCAACATCAAGTTGTCTCTCAAGTAACAAAAAAAAGCTTTCGATTTCAATACATTTCTCTTTGTATTTTTAGGTGGCTAAGATAAAGACATTTTAGTTTACATATAAATTCGAATTACAATATTTTTTTATTAATAAAGATTCTTTACAAACAAAAGCACATGCTTTAGGAGTTGAAACTAGTTTAAAATTGAGTCTTCGCGGTGGATTAATCAGTATTTCAGGTTCGGCGAAATATGTTGAAGATTATCAAAAGCAAATACTGAAGCTCGTTTTAACATTAAAATATTCGACTACAACACATTTCGAACAATTAACTATGGAACATCGTGGCAAAGGAAAAGTGAATTATCCTGATTTCCACGATGCCAATCTGGCGACACATGTCGTGACGGGCATTCTTTACGGTGCCGAAGCATTTTTATATTTGATCGTACGATTTCAACTATGGAAACGAAAAAAGAAGTGAGTGGCCGATTACCAATGCTTTTGGGTGACAATAATGAAAATGCTGTGCCAAAGAAAGTTTGGCTCTATCCATTGCATTTAATAGATAATAATGTGGATATTAATTGTGATATGCCCTCTAGGTCTACTCATTCCTGTACGATAAACAGAATATCTCCCTATGATATTGTATGGAACCAATAAAATATTCTTTACTTTAATGAAAAGGTATAATCTGGATTGTTTTGATCACATGCGATTTTAAATATGAGTACGTCGGAGAGTACTACCGTTAAAAGTTCTCAAGTTATTTCACCGAATCTGTTTCATCAGGCTTGTGCCAAAGGTGATTCAGACACGGCAAAAAATACGTTCCACCCTGATTATCTCTATGCGACCGATGCTAATGGAAATACAGCACTTCATGTAGCGTCGATGAATGGACATGCTAACATTGTTCGATTTTTATTTCGATATTATTGGGATATTGAGAAACGTAATAAACAGAATTTAACTGCAGAACAATTGGCACAAAATGTTGAAATAAAAGAACTTTTTCAACGGTCCAATACACGTTTTATATCAGAAGAAGATGATCTTGAATGGATTGATTCATATAAAAATGCTTATCGAATTGCATATGAAAATCGTGAACATTTGAAACGATGGCTTATAAAAGTTCCATTGGAAAAATTACTTGAAAAACTTTCGACGGATTATATTGATAAATTGGATGTAGAAGAATTAAAAGTGGAAAACAAAAAGCAAATTCAAGAATATATGAGTGTAGTTTTAGAAGACGAGGCGTTAGCTGGATTGATATCTATTTACACTGAACCGTGGGGTTTTTATAGAGTATTAAACAGAAACTTAGCTGAAATTGGATCGAATTTTCGATTTCGTAGTACACAAGATTTATTTGATTCAGGTTATTCGGATAATGAACCACCTCAAGATCTTGGCCAACATATATATGCTGCGCTCGTTATGTATCATCCGGAATTTTACGGTTATTATAGTCTGACTGGTAAGACAACAACATATCGTGGAATGACTGTAACTGAAAGCGATCTCAAGCAATATCGTGTTGGTGATTATGTATTAACTCGTTCGTTTCTTTCATCGTCATTAAACGAAAAGCTGGCCGTAGGGTTTCGAGCAGCTAAATCAACAGAGAACGCGATACCAGTTGCATGCAAATATACAATTTGTAATCCTCGGTCGGCACTTAACATTCCCCAACTCAATCGCAAGGCTAAAAACGAAGAACAAGAAATTCTTATAGTTCCATTCGTTGTCTTTGAAATAACAAAAATTACTAGACCAGCGAACGGTAATGGTCCTGTCGAAATTGAACTCATAGAACGTGATGAAAACTCTTACATTTTCTAATCAGACTCTTTTTTTTCAAATTAAAATACAATAAATCTCACTATCTTTTATTAATTTCATATGGCCGAATTAGAAACTGTTCATTTTTTTCTGTTTTATTTGCACACGGTGGATAAGGATCACCTCGACAAGCGAATAACAATTCCATAGTTGCACCAAAATCTCTCGGATGATGAATACACCATCCGTGTCCACCATCAGCTGGTGGTGAACACCATAACAATGAATCACGAACATGCACTTCGAATTGTGCTGTAGGTGCTGGTAAATGCAAAGGAATCGATTTAATGGAAAAATTAATAACCCCAACAATGTTTTCATAGGTTTCTTTCGTTGAAAATTCAACATTTGTAAACGTGAGATTCTTTGATTTGGGATAGAGAAGAAAGTCTGGCAAACGAATCCGTTGATCCGACCAATAGAGTAGAAATTTTTTAATATCCAACTGTGATTGTATCGTGACTTTTGTTAGATTAGTTGTAAATGCTGGCAGAATTAATATTCGATTTTTGAGATACATATGTTGTATGATGAGTAACGAACGAATGAGTAAATTTCGATCATTACTGGACATATCTCTATTCGAAAAAAAAACAACGAAAATATGACAAAATCTTAGTTAAATCTTACGAATCTGACACTGTTACAGTAAAAAATTTTGTTTGAGCATCTCCATGGAATTTTTTCGATCGCATACCGATCTGTGACGCTCGATCGAAAAGAAAAAATGCACTACCATCCGTCATAAAATGTGAAAAATATCCATCGAATGCATGTGTTGTCCAGTTCATCGATGGAACAGGTTTAACTGCTTTCAAATAAGTTCTATCTAATCGATCGTAATTTTTCAATAGAGCATCGAGCACACGTTGATCGGATAGATATGCACCTTTGCCATATCGTATCCAGAATTCTGAAACATAGGCAAAAAATTCGATTGACGCTTGAGTTGATCGCACGAAAAACAAGCCGATGTTAACTCGAGGATGCGAACCAAAATGATCGCTGATTTGAAGATCGTACGCTTCCATTGGCTTTTTTAAATGATCAAGTGGACACGCTCGCCTAGAATATAAAACGAATCGATTTTCATCATCGTATTTTCTCTCATCATTATTTATATACCAAAAAACGTCCATTTCACTAAGAAAAACTGAGTAACCTAATCGAGCAATCCGAGCTGCTGTACTAAATTTAGCGTGGCCAACACGATAGAGCGAATGTTGTCGAGCTTCGAGAATATTCGTCCATTGAGATTGTTGTTCGAATGTAAATGTTGAATAGAAAACAGGAATCTTTTGTTTAATTGATAAGACAACTGAGATCTCATCCATAGCAACAATAAAACAATGACATTTATTCGATGTATTCGACACTTCATGCATTCTTTCGTACCAATCCCAAGCAAAAAGTGAGTAACTATCGCCACCGATGATAGTAACGATGATTTGTTTGAGAGAATTCGAATGTTGTTCGAGCAGAGATCGAAGATGTTCATCACTGGAATAACGAGCGAATAGATTCGATTGTGTTTGTTTGCTGCTTTGTGTGTCAATAGAAAAAATTGAGTCATCGCCGGTATCGATTTGATTTGATTGAAATGAAGTTTGTTCGAAATACAGTTGTTTTTTTTCTTTAGTTTTTGAATACAAATGTCTGATTAAAATCAACGAAATAATGAAGAAACATATCGACACAACTGTCGATTTCGATCGAGCGGTGTGTCGTAGATTTCTTACGAAAAACATCGATCCCGCTGTTTAATCGAAAAACGGGGGGAAACTTGAATGAATGAACATGCGCATGAATTCTTTCAGAATTTCTTTTTTTTTCCTCTCAAACAAGTCAAGAGAAAGTGAAGACCAATGAAGGTAGTTTTAAGGGTTTATTTAAACAGAAAGAAAAAGAAAGCTGATTATTGTGAGAGAAAGGAGAAAAAAAAAAGTGTGTCCGATGTAAACTTATCGATTTCAACTTCCCGGTTAACAATTAAATATAAATAAGAAACGTTTCTTTCAATGTGCAACGCTTGCCGATAGAATCTTATGATTTTATGTCGAACGATTTGTCCTGTAAAACAGACGAGAGTGCGCTTTGTTTCATCTTCTCGAATTGTTTATTTTTATTCACTGTTTAAATTAAATATGTACGTAGACTCATTTACAAATGAAAGAGATTCAATCGAAAATTGCCCCACAAAAATTACATCGTCGTTGTCGAAGTGCCAAACAACAGAGAATTCCAAGAGGAAAGCAGCAGATCGCACAGCATATGCCTGGACATGTAAATTCAGTATCTAACATGCCGACCTAAATATATAGTTGTCAATGTATTTCAAAAAACAACTTCGTTATCGAACAAACCTTGCAACTTGGACAACCACCGACAATAATAACTGTCGGTGCTGGTTGTGAACTGAATGTTCCGTATGCATTTGCTAAAAATCATGATTCAAGTTAATTTTTTTTGTTTACTTGAAAAGAAAATCAATATCTACCTGGATTAGTAACATCTTCGTATGTTGGAGGATTATCATTTTCATTAACAATCAAACGTTGTTGATCAGAATTGAGATTCGAAGCCATTTTCGATTTAGAAAAAAAATCTAGTATTGAGAATGTCCGTGATTGATCAAATGATTAATTGTTGTTCATTTCTCGTATCCGATTGGTTGTTAAATAGACATATGAGAATCATTAGTCCTTTATCAAATGTGTCGCTTTATATTAAAAATTTAGAATTTTTTTAAAAGTCTATCCTTGTTTATTACAAACTATGGCCATTGCCAGATCGGTAGCTATTGTAGGCGGCGGTATCGGTGGTTTAACTGCTGCCAACGCTTTAAAACGTATTGGTCTTTCGGTTTCATTATACGAGCGTTCGCCGTATTTTATTCCAACAGCTGGAGCTGGATTTGGTTTTCAACCAAATGGCCAAATTGCCTTGAATTACATTGGTTTGAGAGATCAAGCTGAACATCTTGTTCATCCTTTTCATAAATGGCAGTTAATTGATGATCATGGTCGAGTTTTAAATTCGTCAAATCGTTTGAGTGAATATGGACCACGATTTGGTTTTTATCTTGGCGGTGCAGCACGTGCTGAACTTGTTGATATTCTAAAACAACCTCTAGAAAACGCTGATCTCATTCATTATTCACATAATTTAATTGATCTTCAACAAGATACCGATGGCGTCACACTAAAATTCGAAAATCCAGATCAAAAACTTGCACGAGTCGATATGGTCATCGGTGCCGATGGTATTCATTCGACAGTTGTTCGACGTATTTTTTCTCCAACAGCTCTGCCTGTTTATTCGAATGAAAATATTTTCTACGGAGTTATCGAACGTATCGACGAACAAACAACTATAAATCCATTAGTAACAGCTAAACATACTCTCACGCAATATTTCGGTCGAGGAGAGTTTGTAACCTATCGTATTAGTAATAAAGGCGAGATGATTTGGGCAGCAACATACCCATCGAAAGAACCACCAACAAAAGGAAACGATAACGAGTGGACAACGATGAATAATCAACGTGAATTAACTCGTCTTCTAACACGTTTTCCTCAATCACATCCTGTTCATCAATGTGCTGCAGTCACCGATCCTCAACGTCTCTTACATTTCGGTTTATACTATCGTCAACATCGTGCTGATGGTTGGCATCGACAACGTATCGGTTTACTAGGTGATGCATGTCATGCAACATTACCTTACATTGGACAAGGTGCGAATTTAGCTATTGAAGATGCTGTTTTATTAGCTGTTGTCTTGGAAAAAAATCATTTTCATATCGAATCATCGTTCGATGAATATTTTAAAAAACGTTATAAACGAACGAAACTTGCTGCGGATGTGGCTCGATATTTAGGACGATTTTCTCATTCTGAAAATCGATTCATTCACGCAATACGACAGAGTTTAATACCTCGATTGATGTCGTCGAATCTAATGCTTCGAATAGCTGAAAAAGAACTGTACGAAAATTGTCCTATACCAATAGAAAATAAAAAAAAATAAAATCTAATGACTAATACATCTAATAGAATATTATACAACTTCAGTTTTCGTGAGAGAGAAAACGAAAATGCGTATGTCGTGTAATTAACTATATGTACACATACATGTTTCACTTGTCAGATTGATAAGTGATACAATTTTTTTGTTTGTTCTGTCGTTAATAAGCATAAAATGTAAAAAAAGAAGAGAAAGAGAAAGAGAAAGAAGTATGATATCTATTAAATACATATACAAATGAAGTAAAATGTATGCATATGACAATGTTTAAACGACTTACAAGTCGACGTCGATTGCTGTGTCGATATTTGACACTTATTTGTATTATTTCATTTATCTTTGGTTATTCAAGTAATTAATTTCGAAATAAATTTCGTATTGAAATCTTCTTTTTTTTTCATTTTTCAAGTTGCATATTTATTTAATCTCAGACGACTTGTTTTCGTTAATTCAATTCCACAACTTCCATTCGTTGTTGTTACTCTCAATGATGCACATAAAAATATTTCATTTACGACTCAAGATATTTGTCTTCTCAATGGTACAGCCTATGATTTCTATTCATTAAATGAACTCGGTCATAATTCTCGAATTGGTCAACAATGGCGAATATTTCCATTGCCGAATGAAACAATTCTCCATGTGAATTTTTCTTATCCATTGCCGCGAAGTCAAACAGGTCTTGCATTTGTCGATCGAATTTATATTGTAACAACAGCGAAACTTACAGATCGACATGAGAATCTAAGGAGATTATTCGATCGATATCATATTCGAAATTATGAATGGCGAATGAAATGGACGAGGAAAAATTGTTCGATATTAGAAAATCAAATGAAATTAAGCAAATATTTAAATTTAAACGGATACAAACGTTTAGTTAAGTCCACAGATCAACGATTATGTCCAATAACTATGGAACATACTGATATTTGGCACGATATTATCAGACGAAATTCTTCGTTATCACTTATTCTCGAAGATGATGCTGTTTTCGTACCGAATTTTGCCGAAAAATTCAATCGAACTATTTATACAACATTACGTACAGGTTTCTTGAGACTCGGTGGATTATCTTCTTGTTCGAATTCAAGCCAACAGCTGAATCAAAATCCGATGATTGCCATTGGCGGTTGTGTTCATTTTCATGATGATAACTTTCAAGCCAATAGAACTGATGCACCACCGATTCTCTCTCGACATAAACAATCAGGAACTCGATGTACACATGGATATTTACTAACAGCTTGTTCAGCTCGAGATCTATTAAAACAAATTCCTCGTCAATTAAATCCAAGATTAGAATCAGATTTTTTCATGAATGTACTGATAGCAAATTCGCCAACATTGCAAGCGTTTTGGCTCGATCCACCGATTGTTTACCAAGGCAATCAAGTGATTGATCTCGATGGTATTCCATCGTTTCAATTGAGAACTTATTAGTCGAATGATATTCTTGTTTTTTTCATTTTCATCATAATAAAATCTTTGTTGTTTTTCTATTCATCAAGTTCTCATTTTTCGACTTTATGTTATAGACTATCATGCGTATTCGTAGACATAGAACTTGGAGCTGTCGAATACGACGATTGAAACCATTTATTCCACATTTAATTATTCTACTCTTGTTTAGTTATATAAGTAAAATATGTTTCATATTTTGCTTTCGATTTATTTTCTATTTAGTTTATCGTTTACTTCAGCCGACTCATGTTTATATTAATCTCGATAAAAACTATTCAAACATTAAATTTACGATTACCGATGTCTTTCAATTAAACGGCGTCGCTTATGATTTCTATTCATTGAATGAAATTGAACATAATTCAAGCATTGGTTCACAATGGAAGATTTTTCCATTACCTGGCGAATCTATTCCAGCAACTATCACACCTTGGCTACCAGATATTCTTTCGAAAAATATAGTAGATTTTGATGATAAATATCCTGCGATGAAATCGACAAGTGGTCTTGCATTTGTTGATCGTATTTATGTTGTAACAGCAGCTAAACTTGCTGATCGACAAGCAAATTTGAAACGAATATTTGATAGATATCAACTTCGAGATTATGAATGGCGAACAAAATGGACACGAAATCATTGTAAAACATTCGAATATAAACAAGAAATCGATACAAAACTCAATCTACGAGCAGATTATTTAGAGTCTATATATGGACAACGAATATGTCCGATAACTATGGAACATGTCGATATTTGGCATGATATTATCAGACGAAATTCTTCGTTATCTCTAGTTCTTGAAGATGATGCTGTTTTCGTGCCGAATTTTGCCGAAAAATTTAATCGAACAATACATACAGCTATTCGTACAGGTGCATTGAGAATCGGCGGTTTATCTGTTTGTACAAATGATGATCAAATTCTATTGCCCGAGAGTACGGAATGGATTCGTCAAGATCCTGTTTTAAGTATTGGCGGTTGTTTGAATGTTTACGATCGAGCGTTCGATAAACATCGAACGAATGCTCCACCGATGTTATCAACACATAAAAAACGTGGTGGCCGATGTTCACATGCGTATTTGTTAACGGCTTGTTCAGCTCAAGCGTTACTGCGCCAAATTCGTGTTCAAATAAATAAAATCCTCGAGTCGGATATTTTTCTCGATGTACAAGCTACGGCATCGCCAACCTTGCAAGTATTCTGGTTGGATCCTCCCATTGCTTATCAAGGAAATCAAATCAGCGATTTAGATCATATCCCTTCGTTTAATATTACAACGTACTAGTACATCGTTTTCTCTTTTTACCCTCATCAATAACGATCAAAACTTACCATAGATTTCTCGTTCTGTGTTTCGGTTGACTGATTTTTATCTCTACGATCAAGATTTTAAAAATAATCGAAATAAATCCTTCGAATGATTATTAAGAAACGATTGAAATTTCGATGCAATATTCTTCAATTGATTATAAGTATCTCAATTGTATTGAGTTTAATTTATCTGATAAATTCACCTGATTATGTCATCGTTACTTTCAATGATAAATATCAAAATATCAAAATTACTAGTGATGATGTTTATCAGTTCAATGGTATAGCTTACGATTTCTATTCATTCAATGAATCTAAAGGAATAGGTGAACAATGGAAAACATTTCCTTTAGATGATGTTTTCGGAAAGACATTACAATCAACAACTGGATTAGTACTTGTCGATCGGATTTATGTTACAACTGCAAAACAACTTACTGATCGTCAAGAAAATTTGAGGAGAATGTTTGATCGATATCAAATACAAAATTATGAATGGCGAATGAAATGGATTCGAGATACATGTTATAATGATGAAAATCGAGATGAAGTCGATAGAAAATTGAATTTAAATACAAAAAAATTAAGTGAGATCTAATTAATATATTTCTATGAGTGAATTTATAATAATTATTTGAAGATATGGCAAAATTAAAGCGTCAATGTGCAATTACAATGGAACATATTGATATTTGGCATGATATTGTTGCTCGGAATTCTTCATTATCGCTCATTTTCGAAGATGATGCTGTTGTCATGTCAAACTTTGCTGAAAAATTCAATCGAACCATAAAATTTGGTGGATCATCTCAATGTGTCAATGATAGATCGAATCTACCAATGAATAACGACGAACGAATTGAACAAGATCCCATTATATTCATTGGCAGTTGCATGCAATTACATGATAATAGATTTCCTAAATATCAAAGCAATGCAATGCCATTATTGTCAACACATAAACAAAGTGCAAGTCGATGTACACATGCATATCTTTTAACAGCATGTTCGGCTCGTGCTTTATTACGACAAATTTCAATTCGAAAAAATTTTTTCGTTTAATCGGATCTATTAGTAAATATGTATGTAAAAATGTCACCAACACTTCAATCATTTTGGCTTGATCCACCAATTGTTTATCAAGGAAATCGTATTATTGATCTTGATGGAATTCCATCGTTAAACAGAACAACTTACTAATGTGCTTTATGTTTTGAAATGAAATATTTTCAATACTTGTCTTCTCGTTTTTTGACTTGACACCAAAGAAAATATACGATAATAGGCGAATTATTTCGTCAACAACACTTTTTCATGTCAACTATAAAGCAGATTTTATTTGCGATTGAATGATAGAATGAGCATAGAAATCAAATAAAAATGCAAGTAGCTAGAAGTGGAAAGTGGACCGAGTGAAACCAATATAT
>ERZ778024.3057-NODE-3057-length-12898-cov-6.655532_pt1 | contig 12898 bp, 5 predicted proteins | sample MGYA00375754_ERZ778024 | MGnify/ENA primary metagenome ERZ778024 (study PRJEB29350, sample SAMN05389827) | bioreactor metagenome | isolation source: Thiocyanate bioreactor | place: South Africa: University of Cape Town | collected 2014-02-18 ... | reverse complement strand
AATTAGAAATTAATTCAACAACAACTCAAATTCAAATCAATCAACTTTTTAATAAAATTAGAAATAAATTGGATGAAAAAGAAAAAGAATTATTAAATAAATTAGATGAAATTGAAAAATATAAAAAGAAAGAATTAGAACTTCAAATAGAAGACTTGGAATTTGGAATTGAAAGTATTCTTGGATCTTGTCAAATGATTCAAAATTCCCTTTCTTTCTCAAATGAAAATGGTGATGCGAGGCTTTTATCAATGAAGAAACTATATCAATCAAGATTGAATTATTTATCAAATAATATTTGGAACATTGAACCATGTCATCATTCTTTAATTGAATTTTTAATATCTGAAAAAGTAGAAGAATCGATTTATTCAAGTATTTCAAATTTTGGAATGATTGATTCAAATGATATTTCAATTGATAAGTGTTTAATCTCAAGAAATCAAAAACAAATTATGTATGATAATAAAGATCATGTTTTTGAGATAATTAGTTATTCAAAAGATGGAAATGAAATGAGAAAAGGTGGAAATGGAAATAATTTTAGCATTAAAATTGAAAGAACACCAAGGGATGAAAAAAATGAATGGAAAATTACAGATTTAAATAATGGAAGATATGAAGTAAAGATGAGAATGAAAGATAAAGGAAAACATTTAATATTTGTTCAATATAATGGAATTGATATCAATTCTTCTCCTTTTCAAATTCAAGTATTTCAAAAACCAAAACCAAGAAATTATAATCGAATTTATCAACCAAAATTAGTTTTTGGATCAAATGGAAATGGAATTGGTCAATTCGATTATCCGAGAGGAATAACAATTGATTTGAATGGAAATATTTTAGTGAGTGATCAAGATAATCATAGGATTCAAACATTAGATTTTGAAGGAAAAGTCCTTTCAATATTCGGGTCAGAAGGAAATAGTAATGGTCAACTTCTATTCCCAGTGGGAATAACAATTAATTCAAAGGGAAATACTCTTGTTAGTGATCAAACAAATCATAGAATTCAAATATTTGACCCAGAAGGAAACTTTATTTCAAAATTTGGATCAGAAGGAAATGGAAATGGCCAGTTTCGTCATTCATATGGACTATGCACTGATTTAAGTGGTAGAATTTATGTTTGTGATCTGAACAATGATAGAATTCAAATATTTGATTCAGAAGGGAACTTCATTTCGAAGTTTGGATCAAATGGAAATGGAAATGGTCAATTTCATCAACCAGTTGGAATCACCATTAATTCACAAGGAAATATACTTGTTTCTGATAGCGATCATAATAGAATTCAAATTTTTAATTCAGAAGGAGAATTTATTTCAAAATTTGGGTCAAAAGGAAATGAAAGTAGTCAATTTAATGGTCCATTTGGAATTTGTGTTGATTTGCATGATAATATTCTTATTTGTGATAATGGTAATAATAGAGTTCAAGTATTTGAACCAGATGGAAATTATATAACTCAATTCAGAGTAAACCTGCCAACGGCTATAACAATTGACCCTAAAACACAGAATATAATTGTTTGTGGACATGATAATAAAATTTCAATTTTCTGAAAGTAAAAATAAAAAAAAAATAAAGTAAAAGTTAAAAATTAATTATTAAAATTTTATTCATCTGTGATCTGAATTTCCTTCACATAATTTTGTTTTTTTCTTTCTCATCTTGATCTTCATGATTACCTATCTCTCACCTGCATCTCTTTTTTAAAAAAAAATTTTGAAAAAAAAAAAAAATTGGAATGTTACCCTTCTTTTCTTATTACTTCATGATCATTATATGTATGTTTCATATTCCTCTAAAGAACAGATTTTGCAAAACAAGAATAAAAAATTGAAATTATTTGAATAGATCATTTTATTTCTAACATTGTTTAAATTATTTTATTGGTTTTTGTTTTTTGTTATGTTTTAAACAGAACTTGATGATACAATCTTAAAACAATTTAAACAATGTTTAAAAGAAGGATTCATAGTTTCTTGTTTGCCTTCTGTAGTGATTTGAATGTCATATTTAGAACAGTTTGCACAAAAGATTCCTCCACAACTCCGACAGTGATGTTTTCTTTCTCTAACAGAGAATTTAATACCACATTCACAACATGTTTCGGTTTGAGAGTCCTTGATCCAGTGTTTCTCATCAGAGTCTAAAAAGGAATAGGCATAGACCTTTCCTGAAGAATCTCCAACATAAATTCTTTTTTGTTCAGGGGAGAGATAAATTGCTGTTGGTTTTGAAGGTTTTGATAGTTTGATATCTTTTTGGAGAAAGTTTCTATTTCCAGAATAGTCAAGTGGTTTTGAGACCGGAGTCAAAATCCAGTTTGTCTCCGTTTCAACATCGCCTGAGGTTATTCTAGAGGTATCAACTCCTAAATGATTTTCATGTCGATCTTGTTTATGTAATAAACAATAGGTATGAATCTTTGATTCAGAGATTGCAAAGATGATGTCTTCTTCTGAGGGGTAAAATGTACAGGTGTGAATTAAACTTTTTCTGGTTATAGTTGCGAGTAAGATACCATTAATTGACCAAACACTTAACATTGGGCCTGAACAAATGGCAATATCTCCATTACAAGGATTAATTGAGATTTTTGTTACTGGGTCAGGGAATCCAGATAAGGTTCGAACGTATCCAAGCTTATTAAGATCCCAAATAATACATGTCTTATCCTCAGAACCAGAAATAATTAATGAGAATGCTGAGGAGAGAGCCAAAGTTGTGATACTCTTTGAGTGTCCAGAGAGTGTTTGAAGGTGTACCAAGTTTTTCTTTTGAAATCTCCAAACTTTCACAAGACAATCACTTCCACCAGTGACAACTCGATCCTCTGATGTCAGTCTTGCAACAGTAATTTGTCCAAAATGAAGGGAATCAAAAATTTTTGGAGGTTTATTCTTCTCTAATGAAGCATAACGAAGTGAATTATCCAAAAAGTTCCATTCAAAAACTTTGTGTGGTTTTGATGGTAAAGGATGTTGAGATGTTGAGTAAACAAAAAACTTATCACCAGAGAATAGAAGTGAGCCAACTGGAGCTCGAATTTCTTTGAAAGGAATAGCTGATTGAATAAGTTTTTGAGGAGTCCATTGTAATGTTGGAACAGGAATTTTTGTTATAGTATCACTTAGGGAATGGAAACCTTGAGCTCCCATTTGACTTTGTTGACTAGTATAAGAAGGAAGAGTGAAAGGAATCCATCGAATGTTATAAACTGGTGGTTGTCTTTGTGGATGAGCTTTCTTAAATATTTGAGCTGGGGTTTGTCCAAAATTATTAATAATTCCAATTGTTGCTATTTTTTCTACAGGGTCAGTAATTTTATCAATATTGACTTTGCCTTCATATGAGAGGTAATGAAAAACATTGTGAGCATCAACTGCTGCTTTTCCTGTTTGCTTGAAACCAAAAATTAAGTCTATCCAATTATGAAGATTCATTGAAACATATTCAGATTCTAGAGCCTGTCTATTAATCCGAACAAATAGTTGAGGGTCTCCTTTTGCCCAAGGAGGAAGAATAACATTATTAATGACCACATCATTCTCTCGAATCCCAAAATCAAAACGATTTGTGTTGCTAAGAAATTCAGAGAGATAAAAAAATTCAGGAATGAGTTCTCTAACATCTGTTTGATTGTTTTGAGAGGCTGATTCCCAAGCATCTCTAATTGAATGAAATAAACGATCAGGTCTATCAAAGTGATTATCTTGAAGTTTCAAAAATTCTTGAGTAAAAGGTTCTAATCTAATTAAATATAAACAAACAGTCATAGCAGAAGAGTAATGTGTTCCATAATAAAATGCTGGGGTTATAGGATCCTCTTCCATCTCTTGATATCTTCTAATGAAATCATTTAATCTTTCTGGAGTTTGAGCTCCCATTGGTGCGCTCAAGTTTCGATAAATTTGATTATTAGTAATATCAAGCTCTTGACTTGTATAATCTTTAATGATCCAAGGGAAAACAGGGTACTGAGTTAAGTCATTATGTGATCTTCCAGCAAGTGTATTTAATCGCATCAAGTACTCAAAGTTACTAATCTCTCTCCTCTCCCATTTGGCTGTCAGATTTTGGAGTATTTGACCAGAAGTAAATGATGATGGAGACTTTGAGGTAGCTACCTTTTGAAGTCGGTTTTCAACTTGGTCACGAGATTTTTTATCAAAAAATGCAATTAAATGACTTTGTCCAGTTGTCATGAAAATCTCAAGAGCAACATCTCTAAGAAGGAATCTTCTATTGTAAAATTCTTTGAACTCTTGATGTGGAAGGATATGAATTGATTCTAATTGCGGAACATGATCTAATTCAGAAGAAGGTGGGAGAGCATTTTTTGAATTTTTTGATGAGAGTAAGGAAAAGTGTCTTTCTTCAGCAGAAATTCCTGTAATTGGGACAATGTTTAATTCTGATGTCAAGTAATAATGATCAATAATCATGATATTTGATTGAGTGAGAACTAAAATTCCTTCAAAAATATCAAGTCCAGAAACTCTTGCACAATTCCATATTTTTAAAACTTCATTACCATGAAGGAATGGTGCAAGGAAAAATCTTTGATTTGAGATCGATTTTAGATAATTTTTATTTGCTCTTCCTTTTCCAAATGATGGATTATTTAACTCCGTAGATTGAATATGTTCATAATCATCAAATTCTCTCTTCTCTTCATCTTCTTCTCTTTCTTCATTTTCTTCATCTTCTTCATCTTCATCCTCGTAATTATCATTTCGATTCCTATCTCCATCAAATTTGAAATTAGTTTCTTCATCATCCTCTTCAAAATCTTCATTTTCTTGTTGAGTACTATCTTCTTTTAAGCTTTCGGAACTTTTTTCATCAGGACTAGGATCTTCACTCCTAATTTTTGAAAAAGTTCTAGCTATCGATTTCTCTAAATCAGGTGAATATAATACTGGTGAAAAACTTCCAGAACTACCCTTGAGTTTTTCAATATGGGGGTCAATAACAAGTTGTGGGATTTGAAAGGATTTTGATTTCGTATATTCTGGAGTATGATGACTAGTAGGATCACGATAATCTGTCAGAATATTAGTTTCTAAAGGAGGATTAGGATAATGAGTATAAAAATCAAGATTATGTTCAAGTTTCTTTCTCATCCTCAATGGTCCTTCATTTAAGTCAAGTTTCCATCTTTTAAGATGAGGATCTGTTGAACTTCCCCAAATTGCTCTTTCTTGAGATAAAATATCTTTAAAATTTTTCCAGGAATTCAAAGTTTTGACATTTTGAGCTTTTTTCGTTCGAAGTAACGAGGCATAACGATGAGTCTCTTTCTTCACGAGTGTTGAATAAAATTCCGTTAAAATTACTTTCTCTTTCTCAAAGTTTTCTTCTTTTGGTTTTTTTGCTTTGACAGGCTTTTTTTGAAGGTTACCAGAACTACTTGGATTTCCCTCATTTTGAACTTTCCGAAGTTGATAGTCAATTTGATGAAGAGAACTTTGAATATTTTCATCAAATACTTCTTTAAGTTCGTTCTTTTTTTCATTAAAAAAATCTTGAAATGCGTCCTTCTTGGTTATATCTTGTAAAAATTTAAATCCTTGAATAAGGCTTTCAGAGTCAATATTCTTATTTTTTGTTTTAAAAAAGAGTTCCATATCTGAAGACCTACAAAGGAAAAGTACTTTCCAAGTATGCGTTGTTGTATGTTTGACTTCTTCACTTAAATTAGGATCCAGAAGAAATTGGAAAAGACAATAAACAAGGTATTTTAAATAATCAAGGTCTTGAGAGTTAGTTGAAATATTGAATATTTGATTCTTTTGAATAATATGATCGAGTTCTTTTTGAATCAAGGTACTACGGTCAGTTTTTGAATCATTTGCAGTCTTGAGGCGTCGAAGAGTGACAATGTAGTAAATTTTCAATAAATCATCAATTGTTTCTTCTTTAGTTCCAGTTGTGAGTTGACTTAGTTTCTTGAGTGTACCTTTAAACTGTCTTTGGCTAGTTTGACTTTGATCCTCTGGAAGAACCAAAAGTAAAATATCTTCTACAAACTCAAAAATTAACTCAATTCCTCTATCAAAAGAATCTTGATAAAACTTCTCCATATAATGACGTGCAAAGCGTGTCAAGACAGCTATTGTCTTTGGATTCAATAATGTCATTGGAACCTCTCCTGGAGAAAGCTTTGGTCCAATCATTTTTCTTAAATCTTCAAGTGCTCTGGTGAGAATTTGGATTCTAAATTGTCTTTCAAGCTCTGGGTTTACATTTTGAGGAGAGTCTAAGATCAGATCAAATCCAACAAGATTTTTACTTGAGAGAATAAAATCAAAAGATAAATAAAATAAAAATTGCATCCATGGACCTTGAATTGGTTTAACAAAGAGTGAATCGAAAAGTGGGACCTCCTCATTTGTCATTGATTTTTGATCTATCTCAAAAAGAATTGGAAAAATTACAGATGTATAATTTTCAAGGAAATTGCTCTTAATAACATGTTCTCGAAATGGTTGAAGATTACAAAAATCTTGGAGGGTACTCAAAATAAAATTGGAAAGTGAAACAACTTCTTGGAGGGTCTCCTTATTCTCAGTACACCAGGTATTCAGAGCCTTGATTTTGGAACCTTGAGTAATAGATGTAGATCTTGGTCTCTCTAATGGTCCCATATATGATTTATCTCCAAGTTTTAATGTATTTTGATATGAATGAACAATTGTCTCAATTGTACGTTTAAACATTGCCAAAATAATTTCTAGAGATTCTGAAATGAAGGTTTGATTTTGGTTTGAAGTTTGATTTTGACTTTGAGTTAGTTCTTTAGCAAAGGTGGAGGCATCTTGTGAGGCATTTAAACCTAATTTTCGAAGATCAACAGTTAAAAATAATCCAAATAGAGCTTGATATAATTGAAAAATATTCCAATGAGGTAACAAAAGATTTTTCAAAGTTGAGAATCCTGAAGTTGTTTTAAATCTTGTAAGAATTTGGGGTTTTGAGATCAATAATTGAAACAAGAGGCGTGTTGAGATAAGGACAGTATAATCATGAACACTTCCATCAAGAAAACAGAAAAACCATTTTCCAGGGTCCCCAATCACCTTAATAAATTTCTCAAAAACGTCTTCATTTTGACTCACAATATTTGTTAACATGTCAAAGAATCCATTTCTTGTCCGTATCATTCTTGAAGAATTTGTTTCATTTGTTTTTTTACAATCATGATTAATTTTTTTAAATTTCATAGGAATTTGTGATTCAGTTGGTATTTCAAGAAGTTGAAGAGATTTTGTTCGATAATTTTTTTCCTTCTCAGGATTCTTTTCTATTATTTTTTTTTTTTTCGAAAGAAATGAATTTAATACCAATAAAAAAATCAATAAAAAAATCAATAAATAAAAAATAAAATAAAATTAAATTAAATAAAATAAAATAAAATAAAATAAAAATAAAAATAAAAATAAAAATAAAAATAAAAATTAAAAAAAACCATCAAGAGAAACAGTATAAACTAAAAATCCAGTAATTGATTTCAAAGTCTTTTGTAACAAGCGGCTAATTGGAGTTTGGGAAGCATCATTTCCACTTTTATTTTGTCCATGTTTTGATAAATTTGTAAGGCAGTACTCGAGTAAATCTAGTGACTCGGGTACAAAACTTTCATTAAATATTTCTTCTTTGAGACAAAGAAGAACAATTTTCACAATATTCATTTTGAGTGCATGGAAAAGATTAAAAAATCCTTGTTTACTTCGAGAGAAAAATTTGCTAAATTGAAGGAAAAATATTTCTTGAATTTTAATATCAGTATCCTTCCAAAGTTCATGATTCAAAAAAATGCTCTTGTATGCATTCTTATTTTGAATTATCCCTTCCCTAGAAAAAATCAAATCAAAGTTGAAAGTTGAAAGTTTTAAAAAAAAAAAAGAAAAAGAAAGAAAACCTTTCTGTCTCATATCCAACCAATAGTAATAAATAGAAAAATAATTTGGGATTAAAAAGATGTTTCTTATTTTCAAGAATCGAAGAAAGTATTTGATATCCAAGCTCTTCTTCCATAAATTTTTGATTTCTCCAATTAAATTTAACTGTTTCCATTAGAATTTGAACTGAAATATTAAATGTCTCTTGTGACTTTTTATTTTATTGATAGTTAATTTTTGCAATTCAAAAATTGTTGTGGATAAAAAAGAAAAGAAAAGGAAAAGAAACAAGAAATAAGAAAAAAGTTATTACATGACAAAGTTCTATAAGTTTAAAGAGAACAGGAATTCCACCAACTTGTAAGAGTGTTTCAGAGAAATCTCGATGAACAAAAGCAGGAAGGAGTCCATAAATTTCTCCAAAATGATTAACTTGAGAAAAATCTCTCTTTATATGAGCAGAATTCCAAACATAATTTCGAATTGGGTTTTCTCTTTGATTGATTGGTTTTGATTTAGCATCTGAAAAAACATTGCTAGGATGGAAGGAAAACATTATTTTATCTTCTGAAACTGAGATATTTTGAACAGAAAAGATGAAATGATCTTGTTTGGATGTTTGAAAAGTCTCATTAATTCTTCCAAATTTCTCTAAATTTACTCCATCAACCGTTTCATGAGTATAAAATGAAGATAGACTTCCTTGGAAATTATGATCAATTCTTGGTCCAATATTATACATTGCATTCACTCGGGCTGCATCAATAGCCTCTTCAAAGAAATGAGTTGGCCCTAAATTCCATGACATCTTATTTATCTTACAATTATTTGAATGGTTTCCAATCCAAACAGATAATGGGGTTGTAGAGGGATTAGGGTAGGGCTCTTTTATTGTCTCAACCTCAATTCCATCAATATACAAAGTAAGGGAAGGTGGGGAAGAGAGCCTTCCTTTTGAGTGTGCCAAAACGAGATGATACCATTGTCCTTCTTTCATTGAAAAAGTAGGGAATTCTGTTGTCTTGGAGGCAGATAATTGAACCTTTTTTTCGGATGTCAATGAGATCGAGAATTGAGAATTGTCCCCACTTGTAATAAAGTTAATTATATCAATATAATCTGTGGGTTCCCAATCCAAGATCTTGATCCAGGTTGAAAAGGTATAACCAAATGGGGGAAAAGCTGAGATACCATTAAGTTGAATATATCCAAATTGACCTTGTGATTGATTAAAATGAAAGTAATCAGGGGAACGACTTTTTTGAACACAATAAAGAATAAATTCTAAGATCTTGATTGAGGGTGGAGTTTTTCCTGTGTAGTCAAATAATTGAAACAAAGCCTTCATTTCCATAGAATTATGATGAAGTGGAACTAGACTTTTTAATAAATCAAATATAATGCCTTGAAAGGTTGAGTCCTTGGGTGAGGTACTGAGAAGGATATGATTATAATTTTGGATGATAGCTTCAATAGTTCTTGATTTTGAGGTTTCGAATCTATTAAAGAGTGAAGAGTTGACCAAATTGGAAAACTTTTTTAGAAATTTCAATTGGAGTTCTTCATTTACAGTAGAAAGAAAGCCAAAAAATAATTTTGAGATGGGGTTTGGATTCCAAATTTGTTTAAAAATTGGTGAGTTCATTGTTCCCTCTGAGATGTCTTTATAATATTCAGCTCCTCCAACAACTAAACATAAAATTAGATCCAATATTGCTGTAACTTCAACATTGTTCTTGATCTCAGCTAAACATATAGCCTCTGAAATATGTTGATAATTGATCTTTTCTTCAAAAATGACTTTTGCTTGGAGAGATTGAGATGTAAATTCGATTAAAATAAGCATAACTTCTTTAATTAATTCAAAACTAGGTTGAGATGCGAGGAGAACAGTAAAATATTTGGGATCTTTTTCAGAAAGAAAACCGAGTTTAGTTGGTTGAGATTCACGAAATATTTTGCGAGAATAAATGAGAGCCTCAATCACCATTTTTGAATGTTGATTTTCTGGAGCTTGAAGAATAGGTGTTAAGGATTCAAACTCAGAAGGATTTTCTTTCACAATAATTTCAAAGATTTCAAAGATTTTGGTTCTGAGTTCCTCGTAGGTTAAAAGATGTAAAATGAGTTGAATATCTTTCCTTTAATTTTATATATAAAGTTAATTCAAGAAATGGAATGAAAGTAAAGTAAAGTAAAAAAATACGATTCCAAAAATCTTCGAATTTCAATGGGATTTTCTTGAAAAGATTTAATTAAAATATCAATATATCCTAATATAAATGGAAATTTAGGTTCAATAGAGTCTGTAAATCCAAGAGCTTGAGTATTGGCGGTTTGATTTTTCAATTTAATGGAATCTTGACTAACACCAAGAATGACTTTAATAATTGCATTAAGTAATCCTGAACCAAAGAAAGTGGGTTGAAATTTTTTTTCTGTGACTATTTTTAAACAAAAATCTAAAAGAAGTTTTCCATCCGAAGTAAAAGAAGTTGCTAAAAAAAAAATGGTAGAGAAATCAAAGAATGAATAATGAATAAAGAATAAAGAAATAAAGAAATAAAGAAATAAAGAAATAAATAAAGGGAAAGTTTACATAGAATTTTTTCACTAAGAGCTTGGAATTCATTTTTTGGATTTTGAAGGAAAATGGTTTCCAAGAAATCTAATGTCTGATTCTAAAATGTATTTAAAAAAATGTATTTTAAAATTGTAAATTGAAGAAGAAAGAAAAAGAAGAAAAAGAAAAGAAAAAAAAGAGAAGAAAACTACTTTAAATGTGATGGGAACTCGATCAAAAAGCTCAATAGATGTAGTTATAAATCCTTGTTCGAGAATGATTGGTAAATTGTTTTGATTATTGAGATAAAACTCTTTGAGGATATCCAAAATTGGGGCACGAAGCCTCTCATCCTGAAAGAGAGAACTTAATATTTGAAGAGGTTTCACATTTTTTATCAATAGATTATTTTCTAAATTAACCGTTTTAAAAAAAAAATAATTAATTTGATTATAACACTAATTCAAATAGAATGAATAAAAACCATTGGCAAGTTTTTTTTGTTTCGAAGAAATGAAACAAAGCTCTTTAAAGAAAGTAAGAACCTTATTTTGTTTTGTTTTTTGTTTGTTGTTTATTTGTTTCTTTTATCAATCAAAAAATAAAGAAAAGAAAGAAAGATACTGGTAGATGTAAATCGCTAGTAACTGTTGCTGAGAGGAATGTAGAAATTTTTTCATATCCTCGAACTCTTTCCAAATCAACAATTAAGTCAGTTGAGAGAAAACAAGATTTCTTTGAATTATAAGAATATTGATTCATTTTTTTTTTTTTGAAAAAGGAAAAAAAAAAGGGGAGAGAAAGGAGAAAAGAAAATAAACCTGAAATAAATTCTGAAGTAACTGAATGATACCCAAAGCTTCAGTGAATCTCAACTCATTTAAAGAATCAACGAGAATAGATATATAATTATTATTATGTAATATTTCAAGGAATTTGATATCAATTTGTGCTCTGTACTCAATCATTGTATCAAATATTTTAATCGCACTAACAAAGTTGAGAAAAATTATTTTTTTGAGAGAAAATTAATCAACAAATAAATAATAAAGAAAGAAAAGAAAAAGAAAAAGAAGGAAAATTACGGATCTCTCCAAATCTCATTTACTGGTGAACATTTTGTAGCAATCATTTTAACAAGTTTCTCTAAATTTCCTGAGGAAAAAAGTTCATTAATTGTCTGTGAATAGATTTGATCACCTTTGCAAAGATTTTTGGCAATTGATGTTAATTTTGAAATAATCATTTCTCCATTTGGGGTTGTGCCTTAATTGAAACATTTTAATAAAGATAGAAAAAAAATCAAGAAAAACAAAAAACTCAAAACCTTTACCTTCTTGAATCTCAAAATCATTTTGATTCATAAAAAAATGAAAAACATCAACTATGGTTGAAACCAATCGAATTTTTGCACAACTTGGCTATTTAAAAAAAAAAAAAAAAAAAAAAAAAAAAAAAAATTATTATTATCATCCAAAAAAAAAACTCATTGAAAAAAAAAAATTACAGCAATTTTGGGTGATAAACTTAATAAATCTAGGCATTGAATGTACATCCATCCTTCTCCTTGCAAATACGTTAATACTTTAAGATCAATAAGGATTGGGGGGGAAATGATATGTCAGAAAACAGAAATTCGAAATGAAAAAAAAAATTCTTACAAGATAAAGGTGTCTTATTTTGTGGATTAATGTTAGATACGAATTTTTTTGCTGTAAAATAAGTAAAATTGGGAACAGCTTCAACAATACTAAATGAAAAATGAGATAATATTAGGATCCATTTACTTAACTTTCAGAAAGTATAGAATGGGAAAGAAGGTAAAAAGATTTACGTATCGGCATCATTATAGTTTCCATCCTTAGTATTAACAACAATATAATTTACAACTTCATCAAGATTCTCGGGAAGATCCTAGAAGAAACGAAAATTTTCAATCAAACGACAAATAATGAATCAAAGAAAAATATAAAATAAAATATAAAATAAATATAAATAAATAAAATATAAAATATAAAATATAAAATACTTGAGCATCTTGACCCTGTGGAAAACCTTGGCACAACTGTTTCAACTTAATCAAGCTCCTATAATAAACCCAAAAGACAATCAATTAATTATGCAATCCAAAACAAAACAAAACAAATACTCAAAATCAAAGGGGGTAAAGAAAAAAAAATTGAAAAAAAATAAGAAAGAATTAGAAACGAGAATCAAAATAAAAAATAGTGTTAGATTGATTCAATAAAGAGTTTTAAAGGTGCAAAATAAGAGTAAAATAGAAGGAAGTTGTAGGGAATCAATAGTGAAAGGAGGGAAGAGAAGGAGATCGGGAAGGGAAAAGTACGGTCCTCTCGGTTGCGCCATGTTTTTTTTTTTTTCTGATTTTTTTTTTTTTTTGGGTTTTTTTATTTTTAAA
>ERZ778024.3055-NODE-3055-length-12906-cov-6.492646_pt1 | contig 12906 bp, 10 predicted proteins | sample MGYA00375754_ERZ778024 | MGnify/ENA primary metagenome ERZ778024 (study PRJEB29350, sample SAMN05389827) | bioreactor metagenome | isolation source: Thiocyanate bioreactor | place: South Africa: University of Cape Town | collected 2014-02-18 ... | reverse complement strand
CTCCCTTTTTTTGCTTGAAAAAAAAAAAAAATCCGAAAAGAAAAAAAAAAAAAAAGTTTCATTTTCAAGGTCCCTTTCTTCTTCTTCTTCTTCAGTTACAATTACAATAACTACAATTACAGTTACAATTCTTTTTTTCTTTTTCTTCTATTCTTCAATTTCTCTTCAATTCTCTTCTTTCTTCTGATTCTTTTTTTTTGTTCAATTTTGTTGTTGTTTTTTCTTCTTTTTGAAATCTTGGGTTTTTTCACTTTTTTCTTTTCTTTTTCTTCTCTTGGTTCTTTCCTTTCTTGTTTTTTTTACCTTTCATTTTTTGCGCGCTTCTTTTATAAAAACTTTAGAACTCTATTCTCTTTTTTTATTTCATTTTTCAAGTTAATTGTGCTTCTAATTCATTGTATAACTCTTTGATTTCAATTTGTGACTTTTGTGTGTTTTTGGTTTTTTTTTAAAAGTTTATTTTTTCCTATTTTCCTATTTCCCTTATCCCCCGTGTTCGGGTTTTGACCTTTTGAATTCAACTCAACTCTAATTCAATTCAATTCAATTCAAATTCAAATTTTAAAAGTTTTATAATACTAATTCTTATTGTTAATATCTATTTAGGTTGAAGAAGCATAAAACAGAAACATAACGCACAATGGAAACCGAAATTGACAATTTTAAAAGACGAGCTTCGTACTCCCATGAACTTCCCAAATCTGAAACCAATGTGAATTTAATGGACTTGGTAGGAAACAGAATGATGTTGTATTACTTTCAAAAGTTTTTAGAACAAGAGTATAGTGAAGAGAATTTGCTATTCTTCCTTGAAGTTGAGTCTTTTAAAAGCCTTCAAGACTTTGATGCTCTTCAAAAGAAAGCTCTTGAGATTTATTCAAAGTTTATTGATCCAGAAAAAGCCCCATTGTTGGTGAATCTCACAGAGGATATTGTATTCAAACTTCAAATGACTCTATCAAAATATCAAGACACAACTTCAAAAATTGGAGGAGAAAAGAAATCTTATCAAACTGGATCAGGAGAAGTTGCTCATTTAACTTCAGATCTCTACTCTCAAGCTCAAACAGGTACAAATTTCTAACTCTAATTCTAATTCCAATTCTTTTGTTTTGAAAAAAAAAAGATTTAACAAAACTTTTCATTCTTTTTTCTTTTTAGAAATTCAAACTTTAATTGAAAGAGATACTTTACCAAGATTTTTAAAGAAAGCTTCTTTTAGTGGAACTTTGAGAAAACCAAGAGCTCTCACAAAAAGTTATCCCAAAGTCAAACTTGATGAAGGTTTTCTCAATGATTTTGTTGAGATGGTTCAGGTATTTTTCTTTCTTTCTTTCTTTCTTTTTCTTTTTCCTCAAAATTTCTCAAATAATAATTAAAATTTATAATAAAAAATAGTCAAAAGGAGAGAAATTAGATTCAAATGGAGATTGTGCTGGGGTTTTAAAAAGAAGAGCTGGTCTCCTTTCAAATTGGAAAAGCTTTAATTATGTTAAAAAAGGTCAAATACTTTTAGAATACAAAATTGATGCAGATTCTAGAAAAGAAAATCCAATAAGATCTATTCGATTGAAAAATGCTATCTTACAATCAAATACAAACCCAGGAAAAGAGAATCATTTTCGTGTCTTCACTCCTCAAGATAGTCGAACTTACTTTTTCCAAACTTTATTAGAATACTCAATCTAGGATTCTGAACAGTTTGACAATCTGAATTTCAAACAAAACAGTTTCATATTCGCAAACCGTGTTCTGCGTGGGTGAAGAATCGGTCAAACAGTTCAAGCTCTGAATTGGCTGTTAAGCTACATATTTGAACCATTTTCTTTCATCAGGATAGTGTTCTGTTGGAATAATTGTTGCTTCAAGGTTTTTTTTAAAAATTTTTCCAATGTTTTCTTATTGCTTTTTCTTTTTTTTTTCCAATAATAGTCTATTAAATTTAAATGATAGAAACAGAGAATTATATCAAGTTGTCTCATTTATTCGAGAGAGCTCGTCAATTACTTAGATCTCTGTTTTTAGAGAGATGGAAAGCAACTCAAGGAAGTGATTGGATTGATTGTAAAGCCTCTATAGGTATCTACAACTCTTTAAAAAAATCTAAAAAGGCCCTTGAAAATGGAAACTCTTCTGAGTGGGATCTTAAAATCCTTAGAACCATTTTGAAGGATAAAATCCTTTTATTACCCGAAGAATCTAAAGCAAGTATTGATAGAATTATTAAAATTAGAAATGAACATGCCCATCATCCTATGATTGAAACCTTTACTCCTCAAATTTTTAATCATTTATGGGATCGTTTAGAAGCAGAATTAATTTCTCTTGATGATTCTAAAGTTGAAATCGACAAATTAAAATCAAAGGATATTTATTCAATTCAAGATAAAAAACAAAATGAAGGAGGATTAAAACTAAAAACTTTAGGAAACGAAAAATTCAAAGAAAACCAATTTGATGAGGCCTTAAAATTTTACTCTCAAGCTCTTTATTTATCAGATTTATCATTAAAAGAACGAGCAATCTTCTATTTGAATTGTAGTTTATGTTATTTTAGAATCTATCAGAACCAAAAAACAACCAATAACTTTGATGAACTCAAAAATAATCAACTATTGAAGGAGGCATTAAGAAACTCCAAACGTTCAAGAGATTATGATCCTACTTGGTTCAAACCTTATTTTCGAATTGGACTTATTTATGAAGAAATGAAGTCTTACAAAAAAGCAGTTCAATATTTCGAGATGACAAAAGTCTTTGATCCAACAAATGAAGAACTTAATTTTCATTTAGCTGATACGAGAAGAATACTTGAAATGGAAAAGAAAATGGAGCATTTAGATCCAACAACAACAATGAGACCAAAAACAGCTGAAGAGTGTATTCAGGAAGGTGTTGCTGAATGGAAAAAAAATGGAATTGACATATCTCCCGATAAATACTTGGAATTGAAAAAATTTGTGATAGAAAATGAACCTGCTCTTGCAGATGTCTTCAAAGGGCATGAATATCAATATGGAATAAAACAAAATTATGAATTAGCTGTCCAATATTATCAAAAAGCTGCTGATCAAGGATGTCCTGAAGGAATGTATAATCTTGCAATATTAATTGAAGAAGGAAAAGGAACAAAGAAAGATTTCAAAAAGGCATTTGATTTATTGGAAAGAGCTGCCGCCCAAGCTCCAATTGGAATTGAAATACCCAAAATTGGAATTGTGGAAGCTGAACATAGTCTTGGGGTTCATTATCACGAAGGAATTTATGTTGAAAAGGATTATGTCATGGCAGCATATTGGTATGAAAGGGCCTCACAACATGGATATGAATTGTCTGCAAATAGTTTAGGATTAATGTATGTGGATGGTCTAGGTGTTTCATTGGAGAAAGCAGAAAAATTATTTCTTTTTGCTCACTCAAAAGGTGATTCAAACGCTTCAGGTTATCTAGTCGATCTTTACATCACGAATCAAGATCCAGAACGTGCACTTTTATGGCATGAACGATCTTTAGAAAAGAACTCTATACTTTCTAAATTAAGGGACAAAGAAGTCCGCTCTGTAGCCAACTCTCTCATTAAAGAATTTGATAAATCAGCCATCCCAGAATGGGAACAAGAACATGGTCTTAGCCCAATCAATTTAAATCAAATTCAAAGAAGAGAGAGATATATTGAGCATATATATAGGTTAAGTGTTTCAAGAATGATAGAAAATATGACATCCGACCCAATTAAGTCGAATAATACTCTTATTGATTTCAAAGTTGTTGCCGAATATGCAGAAAAAGGTTTTCAAACAGCAAAGATTTACTTGAAAGCAGTAGGAGCGTATCACGAAGCCATAAAAATAATGGATGAAGATGATGACCAATTTGTTAGTTTCTTATCACAAGCTTACCAAATTGAACCTTTAGTAGTGACGACCCCAGTCCGCTTAAAGCCACAAATGATTTCTATTATTGTGAGAGTTTTAAAGAAAACAAAAGGACAAGTTTGTAAATTAAATGAAGATGCTCGAATCTGTTATATATTCCTGAAAGAGTTTAATGAAATGGAACTCACAATCAAATTTATTACAGATTCTCTTCAAATTTATCCAAAATGTCGAACAATGATTGAAAATAGAGGTTATCGTAATAATTTTAGAAAAAAATTTCATGGAAGTTTAATAGATTTTAACAAGGCAATTGAACTCGAACCTGAAAATTATAGTCTGATTTATCTCAAAGCTACAGCTTTGAGACAGATGCAGAAAAATTCAGAAGCTATCAAAGCCTACAAAGAATTTTTAAAGAAAGCTCCAGTTTGTGATAGAAAAGTTCCTCAAACTTATTATTACATGGGTATTTGTTATACCTCACTTAAACAATCTGACCAAGCTGAATACTGTTACATAAAAGGATTGGAAGCAGAAAAAGATCAACTCCCATTTTTCTTACCCTATGAATCAACGAGCAAAGAATTGTTAGAAATATTTCTTCAAACCAAATATCTACCAAATGAAAAATCAAGTTCAAAAAAAATCCCTGAACAAAAACTCACTCAGTTAGATCCTCTTCGATTTAGATGTATTCTTTACCACCGACGTTGTATCAATATCTTTTACAAAGAGCCCAACCTCTCTCAAGACATTAAATTTAAAACCAAAATCCCATCAAAAAAACAAAAATTGACCTCCTTGGCCGGTTTGAAACCACTTTACTTGAGAGAAATGGATAAATCTAAGGATCATCTCTTAAATGGTGTTTTAACAGTAACAATCATTGATATGATATGTGTTGGAGGACCTTCTGTCCAATTTGTCATTCAAGATTCAAATAATGATGTAATAGGGATGTCAGTTTATAATTTCGAAGAAACATATGAAGAACTGATTAATACCTACAAAATTGGTTATGAAATGCAAATTATTAATCCTTATATAAGAATGGCAAACGATATTGGAGACTCTCGAATTCGAATTGATGATCCTCAAACTCTGAAATTGACAGGAAAATGTATTGAAAACATGTGTCGATATTGCTTTAAAGATGGTGCAAAAAAAAAGTGTGCTAAATGTGATGCATTATATTGTTCGAAACAATGTCAAGTGGATGATTGGAAGTTGGCTGGTCATAAAGATATTTGTTTTTTTATCAAGTAGATTTTTCTTTTTTTTCTTTTCTTTTTTTCTCAAGAACTAATTGTGTGTTTGACATTTTCATTTTATTTTCTAGAGACAGTATTTCGAGTGTGAACAAGCAAGATTTTGAAATCAATTTTGACAAAATTAGAGCAAAAGTAATTACAACCAAGAACATGAAAAAATTAGTTTCGCTTTGGTTCTGTTTCCAAAATACATCTTAGTTTGTGTTGAAGATCAAGATGCTCCTGATTGAATTACTTTATCATGATATAATATAATGCTAATATAATGTAATATAATATGAAAGAAAAAGTCTAGTTGATTTTTTTTATTTCATTTTTTTCTTGAAAATTAATTACAAAGGAGAAAGAAAAAAACAATTAGTCTCGACCTGGCCAATGACCTTCACAAAGTGAATCAAGATGATCAATTGTCTTTTTCAAAATTTTTTCTAAAACTTCTAAATCTACTTCAAAGTCTTGCTCTTTAAGTTCTCCTTTTTGACTCAAAGTACAAGTATTATGAGATGAATAGCAACTTGGGTCTCCATCACAATCAATAAAATTAACATTACAATCTTTGGGAGTTCGAGAAGAATGTGGATTGGTTAAATTTCCTCCAACTGAAAATTGATAAAATAAGCCTGCTGAATGAGCAATAGATGAAAAATCGGAGTTAAAGTAAGTTGGAATGACTTCAATAATAGCTGATTTTGGCTACATTTTTCAAAAAAACAAAAAAGCAAGTGAGTATTTTTTTGTTTTTTAAAAAAAAATTTTTTTCTTCTAAATTACCTGTGAAAATATTGAAAATACTAATTGAGATGAATGAGAAGAAATCATGAGACCAAATTCACCAAATAATTTCATTTGATCTTTTGCTGTTGTACGACTTGATGTTGTTACAATCTGTAAGTTTCGGATTTTGAAAGTTTTTGATAACATTTCTTCAATTTGGTTTTGATTTATAAATCGACGGAGTCTAGAAGAGAAGATAAAATTTCGATTACTTTTGAGAAAAATTACAAAAAAGAAAATAAAAAATAAAAAAGAAACCTATGAGAAGGTTCACTACGAAGTAATAAATATGTTGTTGAAGGAGGACATTCTGGATTTGAAGGTAAATCTACATTTAAATATCGACCAGTTGTTTCTCGAAATGCTTGTAAATCTTCACTTGATGTTGCTAAAATTGCCATTATAGAGCTTGCAGAGATCCTTGGAGCACAAATTGGTTTCTTGAAAATATTTTGAGAAAATAAGGGTTCTTTTAATTCATATGGAAGATTTGAAGTTGAAATGTTATAGATTAATTCTTCTACAGTTGTCATTGGAGAAGGGGTTTTAACAAATGCAATTCGATCTAACTTTGAGAAGCTAAATTTTGGAATTTGTTGTTATGATTTCGAAGTTTATTCTAGGTCAAAAAAAAAAGGAAAAAATGAAAAAAAATCATACTTATAATTATCTGCTTTCAAAAAGATAGAATGAAAGAGAACGACTTTTTCAATCCAATGACCAATTTGATGAATATCAACCCAATGATCTGAAACCCAGATATTTTCTTCAACAGGAACATAATTTTCAATCTCTAAAACAGATTTAACAAATGTCAAGGTCATACTTCTTGCAGAACATTCACAAAATGGAAGTCTATGAGGGGATTTTTCTAAACAAAGTTGAGCTTGTGCATTGTAATAATCCCTAGCTTCATCATCTTCAACAATGATATAAAATCTATGAGGATCAAAACAAACATTAAACATTGTGCAAACTCGATATCCACGAGGATCATTTGAAAAGAGATAAAGTGATGAGTCATTTTGACCAGTTGCTTTGGGTAAAACAAAAGCAGCTGAAATTGGTGCATCAAACGATTCTTTTTCTCCAGTTTGCCAAGGAAGGGAAGTGATATCTCGTTTTTCTTTATTTTCATATTAATATTAGTATTGGTTAAATAAAGAAATAAATAAAAAGAATAGATGAAAAGAAAAGAAAAAAAAGAAAAGGAAACCTAAAGATTGTTGAGTTTGAGAATCAAGAGCTTTAAAGATTGAAACATCTCCACCTGAAGCACGCATTGATATTGAATAAATATCGCCTTTTTTTGCTGTTTCAATTTTTAATGTTCCCTTTAAAATTAATTGAGGATCTTCATCATCTAAATCTCTATATCTTTCCATTTCGTAATCAATATCATCCAAGAAATCTAAATAAATTGAATAAAGTTGTTCTGATTTTGTAGCACTTGCTAAAAACCAGTCACCATTTGGTGCCTTTCTTGCAATTGTAATATATTCTCCAATTTTACTTGTGATCACTTTTGTATCAATCCAACTTGTTGGCATTTGTTTCCAAACTAGAAGATGAGGAGTAGAACTAAGCATTTGTTCATTGAATAACTCAGCTGTAGTCCATGGATCTCTGTACCTTAATTGAAAAAAAATAAAAAGTTTAAATTTTGGAGGTTAAAAGAAAAAAAAAAAAAAAAAAAAGAAAAAAAAAGAAAAGAAAAAAAAATCAAACCAATATAAATGGGATAATGCATTCAGAAAAATAATTGGAAGTGCTATTTGATGAGTGAGCGTTTTACCCATCCTTTGAAGCCTTTCTTTTTCAAAAACAAAGGTGTTGTCTGCCATTCCAGCAAGAAATCTTGTGAATGGAAGTAATAATGCATGAGCAGAATTTTCATGGTGCTCATCTCCTCGAATTCCTTCAATACTGACAAGATTAGGATAAGTTCTATTGGTTTTCATTACATTTTATTTTTATTTTTTAATATAAAAAAAAGAATCAAAAAAGTTTTTTAAAAATTATAAAAATTAACCTACTATAACCAGTTGGTCTAAAATAGTCATGAATATTTACCATTAATTTGTATTCTGCACATTTTCGAACATATTCAAGAATTCGAATGTAATCCTTTGGAGTTTGAAGCTTTACAAACCCAAATTTGATACCAGAAACTCCCCAATATGAATATAAAAGAAGTATTTCATCAATATACTTTTCCAAAGCAATATCATTAACATAAAGCCAAACACCAATTGATTTTGATTTTGCATATTCAAGAACAAGTGTTAAATTAAGAGGAGCTTTATTTATTAATTTATTGGTTGATTTTTCTTTATATATATATTTTTTTTAAAAAAACAAGAAAGAATTAAAAATTTACCTTTCTTTGGTTGAGAAAGCCAAACACGAGGATCAGATTCAGGTTTAGTTTCAATTCCATACCAACCAGCATCAAGAAGTATATGTTGCATATTTGTTGAAGCTGCAAGATCAATAGAAGCTTTTGATGTTGATGTTGAGAGAGCCATATCACGAAATACTTTGCCAGGAATAATCCATGTTGTATCCTCGATTGCACAAGGATCATTTAAATTCTCAACAATGTAAGAGTTTTGAATCAGTTCATTTGAAGTCTCACCTATAATAAATGTAAACCAAGGAGTTATAATATTTGTGCCACTCAAGTTACTTCTACCAAATTTTCCATTGATCACACTTTTAGAAATGAGAGAAAATCTTAAAGATGTATATTCTAAATTCTTTGCTTCAGTAAATGCAAAACAATTATTATTTTCATATTGAATTGTGAGAGGATGCATTGGAAGATCATATGGCCATAGTTTCACAGAAGAGTCTAATTGATCAAGTTGAGAGACTTTAAATCCTAGTTCTGCTCCTTTATCTTGATATAAAATTGCTGATCCATCCATTGTTAAATTTAACTGAGTTGAAAAGAAAGTTTCTTCAATTTTTGAGATTGAAGAGAAAATGTCATTTGTTTCAGGATCTTCTAATTGTAATTGAAATCCAATTCCTTCATCAAAAGCGCGTATAATTAAGGAAAAGGCACCTTTCTCAAGAAGATCAAAGGTCATTGTCAATTCAGAATAAATATTGGGAATCAAATATTTTGGACCATAAATTGGTTTCCAATCTTCACTGACTGTTTTCTTTGATTGTTTAAATCCAATGATCTTACATAATGGATATCTTTGAGATGTAGTTTCATAAGAGATAGTTGAAAATCCAATGAGAATTTTTTCTTCTAATAATATTTGATATTGGACACATTTTTCATCAGATAAACGAAGTTGGAATTTAATTTTATTATTTGGAGAAGAAATGGTTTCCAGAAAATCTGAATCTGAATCTTCGAAAAGATTAGAAGAAATAGTGGTGGGAGTGGTGGTTGGACTTGAAGGGATTGTTGGTTCTTCTGAAGGTCTTGAAATTTCAGTGGGATTTTCTTTTTCTTCTTCTTCTTCTTCTAAAATTGGACCTACTAATTCTTCAATAGTTTCTGGAATCTCAATATCTGGTTCTGAATATTCCTCTGAAGGTTCTAAATCATCAGAAGGGTGTGAATACTCATAAATATTTGAATCTTCAGAAATAATTTCAGAATTTGAACTTGGAGATACTTCTAAAATATCATTTGGATTTGTTAATTCTTCTATATTTTCACTACTAGGAACATTAGAATTTGTTGGTTTATCTGAATTTAATTCTTCTTCTAAATTTGAAGAAAATAATCGATCTGAATTTAATTCTAAATCTAAATCTAATTTTGATTCTAAATCTTCTAAAGGTTTTTCATGAACTTCTTCTTCTGACTTTTCGAATTCATTAATCTCAACAATCTTTATCTCTGGCTTCTCATTAATAGCCTTTTGGATTGGATCCATCTCAAATATATCATCATCTAAACTAAACATAGCTTCCTCTATATAATCCACTTTGGGAGGTTCATTCCAAGAGAACGTATCATAATACAATACGAAACAAAGTGAAATCACCCAAGCTAACAGCAAGAGCTTTATAGTTCGTCTTAATGATTGTTTCATGGGAGTTCTTGAACCAAAAGAAAAATCCTCTTGGATAATTCTAAAGGCTTTTGAAGGGATGAAAAGAAGTTAGAAAGGAGGTGAAAATGAGGTTGAAATGAAGGTCAAAATGAAGTTAGAAGAAGAATGAAAAGAAGTTGAAAATGAAGTGAAAAAGAAGTGAAAAAGGAAGGGAAGAAAGAGCAGAACGAATAAAAAAATCACCTTTCAACCTGTCAAAAAATCAAAAAGATCTTTTTTTCTTTTTTTTTCTTTTTTCCATTTTCCATTTTCCATTCTCCTCTTTTGGTTTGTTGCTTTGTTGCAGAACTATGGACCCTAACTTTCTCATTGAAATATATCTTCAATTCCTTCATCTGTATTTCTTTTTCTTCTTTCTCTTTTTTTTTTGAATGTTTTAATGCTTTGAAAGTTTTTTTGAATGTTTTTTTGGTTTATTTTCTGCTTTTTCAATTTCATTTTTGCAATTTGTTTACTATTTCTTTTGCTTTTGTTTTTGTTTTTTGAAAAAAAATGATATTGTTTGAAATTATAATAAATAAATAAAATCAAACCTTCTTCCTTTTTTTTCCTTCAAAAAGGTCTCTGAAGTCAAAATTTCTATCAACAATGAATGTGCGTTGACTAACTGGGATTTGAGATCTGATACTCCTCTTTGTGGTTCCATTCCCATTTCATGAGATGCCAGAGGTACTTGCTTTCCTTTTTGTCTGATTTCTCGTTTTTTTAAAAAAGTATAATAAATAAATTTAATAAATAAAAGTTTCTTTTTGAAAAAGATCCCTTCTGAATAATCTTCTAATTTGTTTCTGGAACTAGATTCTCAAACTTAATCGCTCCAACATCAGCTAAAAACTGAAGATGATACTGAAGTACTTCCCTAATATCAACAATTCTACGCCCAACATCTTCTAACCTTTCAAAGACTTATTCAAAAGCAATAAAATGACACAATCCTGCTATCACATTTGATAAAAATTTAGTGTGAGTGCTTGCTTTCTCAAATGTTCTACTCTTTCCAGAGAACTTCTTTTGAATAAATGCCTCCAATGCTCCATTTGAAATATTTTGAAAGACGAACAAAATAAGATTGTGCTCCTTCTAACATGAATTAAAAGAGCCCATAGACTCAGACCCATAAGATGGCATGATAACAATGACTTTTGGTCCTGAAGGAACCCAACATCAATGAGAAAAACAGGAATGAAAGAAGGGACTTTGAAAAAAAAAAAAGAAAAAGGGTTGAGAGTGATGGGGAAGAAAAATGGAAAAAAGAAAGGAGGGAAATAACAACAGCAGAGTGCCCTTAGCTCAGCTGGATAGAGTGCTTGACTTCTAATCAAGAAGTCGTGGGTTCGAATCCCACAGGGCATGATTGGATCATTCAGTTGGTCTAGCATCTATTTTTTTTTTTTTTCTTTGATACTTTTACTTTTCAAAAAGTTTCTTTCTTTCATTTTTTTTTTGTTTTATTGAGCAATTCTTCGAAATTGACTGTATTTTTATTGTCAATTTTCTTTTTTTCAAAAGTTTTCTCTTTCAAATTTTTTTTCCCGCCATTTTTCATTCCTTTTTCAAAAATTCCTTTCCCAAACCCAAATAACCTACTAGAGTAATAGAATATGGGAGACAATAAAACATTGAGATTATTCTTTCCACAATGGCAAGGTGGAAATAATCCTCCTTATCATTTTGGTGCACAATTATTATTATGGTTAGCACCTGAGCATCAAGGACCTTCAGAAGAAGTTAAAGTAGACCCACCAACTGGAGAACCATTAGAACAAGAGAAGGGCATTGTTGGACGCAAAGTGTTATTGGAGCAAGCACAACATTCAATGCAATTGATTGAAAAGCATAATCCTGACCGTATTATTGTTTTAGGAGGAGATTGCCTTGTTGATTTAACACCTTTTGCTTATTTAAATGAAAGATATGATGGTGAGCTTGCTGTTCTATGGGTTGATGCCCATCCTGATATTATGACACCTCAAGATTTTCATCATGCTCATGCAATGGTTTTAGGAAATCTTCTTGGTCAAGGTGACTCAGACTTTCTTAGTTTTGTTAAACGACCACTTAAACCTAGTCATGTTATGTACGCAGGTGTCCATGATACACTTCAAGTTGAAACAGACCACATTCAACGATTTGGAATTAAAACTGCCACCCCAAAAGATCTTGAAAATGATAGTGAAGCCATTCTCAACTGGTTCAAGTCAACAGGCGCAAAACATTTAGCAATACATCTCGATCTGGATGTAATGGATCCCTTTCAATTCCGTTCTGTATTATTTGCTCAACCTAATATTCCTGCAAATACTTTTGATGGAATAGCTAAAGGAAAACTGAGCATGAATCAAATTGTCAGAATTTTGCATGATATATCTCAAATAGCTGATGTTGTTGGTATTGGGATTGCTGAACATTTGCCATGGGATTCACTTGCTCTAAAGAATATGCTTTCTAAATTGCCTCTTATTGGAAATCATGGTCATGATAAATGAGCAGAGAAAAGTTTCTCAATTCCTCCAAGCATTTGAATACCATTTTCGAAAAGCTTACCAATTAGAACTATTCACTTTTCCATGGATTTGAACTTTATCTCAGCACTTGATTTAGAACCAATACTCACTGATTTTAGAAAAATAACCTCACATCAACTGTGTTATTAGAAACCTTTGTTCTTCAACATTTTCTTGGATGAAAGATACAATCTTTGATTTCATTCACTCATTCATTTTTTTTTTCTTATTTGAGTTGTCTTCCTGAAAACAAACAGCAAGCGGACAAAAAATCAAAAATCAAAAAAAAAAAAATTAGAAGAATTGATCAATTTAACAAACAACAAATATTTGAAATTTTAAAAAAGAAAAAAAAAAAAAAAAAAAAAAAAAAAAAAAAAAAAAAAAAAAAAAA
>ERZ778024.3051-NODE-3051-length-12928-cov-5.894663_pt1 | contig 12928 bp, 17 predicted proteins | sample MGYA00375754_ERZ778024 | MGnify/ENA primary metagenome ERZ778024 (study PRJEB29350, sample SAMN05389827) | bioreactor metagenome | isolation source: Thiocyanate bioreactor | place: South Africa: University of Cape Town | collected 2014-02-18 ... | reverse complement strand
AATGAATTGCAATCTTTTTTTTTTAATTTTTTTATTTAAAATTTTTTTTTTTTTTTTGAGGGAAAAAAAAAAAAAAAAAAAACCAAATGATCCATAACTTCCTCATCAGATCTATCAAGATCAACTCGTTCCATTTTAGTTAACAAGTTATGTTTTTTCTTTAAGAATAAGAAAAATAATAATAGAAACTTTTGTTGTAAAAATTTGGCTTTCTTTTTTTCTTTCTGAGAAGTAGTATTCCTATTATTAGGAATTAGAAAGAAAGAAATAATGGTAAATAGAATAGAAAGATAGAAAGAAACCAGATTGAAGGTCTCATTAAATATGGAGCAAAAATTCCAGCTAATTGGGGAAGAATAACACCTTCCTCTCCTTTATTTTTACAAAAATCTAATTCTAATTTTGCACAAAAAACTCCAAAATATTCTAATGTATCTCTATATTGTTTTGTTAAAGAAAAGAAAAGTTCTTCTAATTCTGGAAGTTGAGTTCTCTAGATTTTAATTTTTTTTTTCAAAAAATCAGAAAAGAAAGAAAGAAACAAACAAAAAGAAAAAAAGAAAGAAAGAAAATTCAAACCAAATTAAAAGCATATGCTTTAATAACAGCTTGTAATGCTCTAATTTCCTCTACAACTGAACCATCATGAACTAAATCACTCTCCATTCTATCACCAAGGGCAATTTGCCACATCTTTTTTTTTTTTTTGAAAATAATAAATAAAATAAAATAAAATTAATAATAAAATTAATAATAAAATTAATAATAAAATTAAATTAAATCTCACTTTTTCAACATTCATATCAATTTCAATTCCTAATTTTCTTAATAATAATCTATATAATCTACTTTTTCTTAACATTACAATTGCTCTTTTTAAACTTTCTCCAACAAATCCAATACAATTTTCATATAAATGAGATGGAAACATTGGCATTGGAAGTTCACGAAAAAAAGTTTTGAGCATTGAGAATAAAATATCTGGAGAATATGATTCTTGAAAATTTCCTTGATCCAATTGATTTCGAATTGGAGCTAAAGTTTCTTTTGGAATTGGTGATGAAATCCAACCAAGGATTGAAGATGGTGAAGAACGAGATGATTGAGTTAAGATTGATTCACATAAAAATACAATTAATCGAGGAAGTGAAGGGGATCCAGTTCCTGAGAGAAGTTCTGCAATATCTGTTCCAAAATGATGTTTGATTTGAAATAGATTTCCTTTTTTTGTAGGAGTATCCTTTGAGAACTCTTGTGAATACCTCAAAAAATTACTTTTCGAAAAAGTGGAATCCTCTCTATCTATCGAAGAATCCTCTGAAAATGATGTACTCAATTCATTTTTCTCATTTGATTCCTTTTGATCATCTTGTAAACTATTATTTTCATTTTCTTCATTTTCAATTGGAATCTCATCTGAACCATTCTCTCCTCCATCTTCAAACTTAATCTTTGGTTTACTTGAATTTTTTACAACAACATAACTTGCAGGATTCGTCCTCAAAGGTAACTGTAATTTGAAAAAAAATTAAAAAAAGAGAAATGAATTATAAAATGAAGATAAAAAGAGAAAAATATAAAGGATTAATCATTGAAAAGTTAAGCATAATTATTATTCTTGGCTTGAATAAAAATCAAGAGGAATCGAAGAAAAAAACCTTTTGAGGTGGGATTTTCGCCATTTTTTATTATTTTTTCTTTTTGAGCGGTTTTTTTCTTTTCTCAAAAATCAACAATTCGATATCTTGAGCAATTAAGTCCCAACAAATTTCGAATAACTAAGACCTAAAGACAATAACTTCAAATGCTAAACTGACTTTAAAAAAAATCAGAAGTTTTGATTTGATTTCAAAAAGAGAATTAGGAATATAATGCCCTTTCAAACTTTGATTTTTCAAAAAAATTTTTGTGTTGAAATCGATTTTGAATTTTTTTTTTTTTCTTCCATGACCTTCTATGAATTCTCAATTTTTTAAAGAAATGAGAAAGAACAAGCTTTTATTTAAACATTGTTTAGAATTTTGAACTTGAATAGATCTAATTAGAAACCCAATAGTTTTATAATTGAAAGCAATTTAATTTAGGAATAAATAAAATAAAATAGAATACCGTAATTTTGCAATGGCTCTTCCTCATAACATTAAAAATATATTGGAACAAGTATGTTTTATTATTACACTTTTTTCTGTTTCTGTTTCTGTTTATTGTAGTTATTTTAATGTTTAATAATGTTCTTTTAGGACACTTTAAAATGGATTTTTGTTGGAGGTAAAGGAGGAGTAGGAAAAACAACTTCTAGGTTTACTTTTAACCTTATTATATCAAATTTAGTTTAAAAATAAAAAAATATTATTTAGTTGTAGTATAGCTATTCAACTTTCTAAAGTCAGAGAAAATGTTTTATTAATTTCAACGGATCCAGCACATAACTTAAGTGATGCATTTAATCAAAAATTTACAAAAACTCCAACAAAAGTGAATGGATTTGATAATTTATTTGCTATGGTTCAAATTTTTAGTTTCTTATGAAAGGGATGAGTTAAAATTAAAGATTAAAACTTTTTTGGAAAAAAATTATTAGGAAATTGATCCTACTCCAGATGTTTCAGAAGATGTTGGTGAAGAAGGTGCAAAATCTATGTTTCAAGAATTATCATCAGCAATTCCTGGAATCGATGAAGCAATGAGTTTTGCAGAAGTTATGAAGTAACTTTCATGACTTGAAACATTTAATTATCTTCATATTTCATTCAAAAAAAAAAAAAAAGACTTGTTCAATCAATGCAATATTCAGTAATCGTTTTTGATACAGCTCCAACTGGACATACACTTCGTTTTCTTTCTTTTCCATCTGTTCTCCAAAGTGCATTAACAAAATTGAGTGCTTTAAAGTCAAGATTTGCTCCTTTATTAGGCCAAGTACTTCTTTTTTTTCATTTTTTCATTTTTTTTTAATTTCATTTTTGTTAAACATTCAAATTTTATTATTAAAGTTTGGTGCTATGCTTGGAATGCCAGGAATGAATCAAGAAGCTATTTTTGGTAAACTAGAATCAATGCATGAGGTTATTAAAGAAGTGAATAAACAATTTAGAGATTCAGTAACTTTTTCCATTTCGTTCTTGGTTTAATATATTGGATTCATTAATTAATCAAATGAATTAATTTTCTAGGAAAAAACCACTTTCATTTGCGTTTGTATTGCAGAATTTTTATCTCTTTATGAAACTGAAAGATTAATTCAAGAATTAACCAAATTTGAAATTGATGTCCATAACATTATAGTTAATCAACTTATCTTCCCTGATCCAGGTTTTTTTTTTTTTTTTTCTTTTTTATTACAAATTTAATTACAAACCACAACAACATTAAATAGAATCAAAATGTGCTCATTGTGCAGCAAGAGTTAAAATGCAAAGAAAATATTTAGACCAAATTTCAGATTTATACGAAGAAGATTTTCATGTTATTAAAATGCCACTCTTAACGAAAGAAGTTCGTGGTCTTGAAGATTTGAAAGCATTTTCTAACAAACTTGTTGAACCATATGAAAATAAATAAGATAAAATTGAAAACAAAACAATGGGTTGATTGATTTATTATTTCTTCGACATTGGAAGACTCAATCTCTTCGGATTTCGTCTATTATGAAATTTAAATTTTGAGTGCAAGAATAAGAATAACGAATGCAATGGCGGCTAAAGCCACTTGATACAATCTTTTTATCTCAGAGTTTTTTTGAATGATTTTGCCCAGTCTCTGGTTGATTTGTGAAAATCCATTATTTATGCTACCATCCTTTGTATTTATTTTGTCATCCATTGAATCTATTTTATCTTTGACTTGCTTTATTTCACCTTTCATTTCATCTATTTTATCATCCATTGCATCTATTTTACCATCCATTTCATTAATTTTTCTTTTCACCTCTTTTATTTCAATTTTTATTTCTTGAAGATAGGTTTGAATTTCCTTTACTCCGCTTGCTATTTCCCTCACATCATTTAGTATTTCATTTAAATTATTTTTTACTTCCACTTCACCTATTGTTTTTTGATTTTCCTTTGTTTCTTTACTGAACACAGAAAAAGGCCGAATCTTTGGGTCTCTGTTTGAGGTATTATTGAAGTTTGGGATTTCTTCATTGTCTTTATTCTCCTCCATTTCTTTGTTTTCCTCAATTTCTTTATTTTCTTTTGCCAGAAAAAAAGGATGACTGTTGGTTTTTTTTTCTTCCAAAAAATCAAAAAATCAGCATGGCGTTCCGTTTTGGATTTGGGGTTTGCTTTCACTAATTCTTCTTTCCACATTTCACTTCATTTTTTATATTTAATTCTAACATTAAACTTTTAAAGGATGATGACATGGATCAAGTCTGTGAAAATGAGACCAAAAAACAAGAAAATGAACCTTCTGTGCCTGTTCTTTTCGCTCAAGAAGTTTTAACTCAAAATGTATTTTCTAGTTTTCTAGTTTTTTTTTTGATTTATTTGTTTAATTGTTTTTATATTCTGAAACAGTGATAAGTATTTTATAGGAAACCAAAGTTATTTCACTTGAGGTTGAGGTAGTGGAGTTCCATAATTTTTCTATTTTGAAAAGAACTCGTATTATTTATTTATTTATTTAATTGTCTTTGTATTTGATTTATATGATCGAATAAATTTTTTTTAGCAAGAGATGTGGAAGAAAACTCTCAAAGTAAATTGATTACATTGACAAATCAATCAAATTCTGATTTAATTCCAAATGTTTATGAAGGTAAAACCTTTTGTTCTTTCTTAAAATTGAAATACATTTATGAAATTTGAATTAGGTGGATTCAAGACTTGGGAATGTGCTATTGATTTAGTTCAATATTTATCTCAAAATGTAGATCTCCAGAATAAAAAAGTAATTGAGGTCAGTGTTTTTTTTTCTCTTAGCAGACCTTTAAAGTTGATTATAAAACAAATATTTCTTTCTCAATAGCTTGGTTGTGGTTCAGCACTCCCAGGAATATTTGCTTTAATGAAGAATGCAAGAGTAGATTTCCAAGATTATGTATATTTTATTTTTTGATTTGATTTGATTATTTTCATTATTTATTTGTGATCATAAAAATTATTTAAAATTTTAGAATCAAGAAGTTATTTGGGATATTACAATTCCTAATGTAATCATGAACTATTTACAATCCAAAGAAAGGAAAATTAAAAATGGATCAAGAATAGAAATATCTTATGCAACAATGAATGAGTTAAAATCATCAAGATTTTTTTCAGGAGATTGGCAAACATTAAAGGTTTTTATTATTATTATTGATTTTGTTTTTGAATCCAAAAAAAAAAAAAAAAAATCAAAAATTCCAATCTCAGGAAGCAATTGGTTTGAAGGAAGGAGGAAATGTTGAAAAATATGATATAATCTTAACATCTGAGACAATTTATAATCCAAATTCTTATGAAAAATTGATAGACTTATTTTGTGAAATATTAAATCCAAATGGAGAAATGTAAAAATTTCTTTATTGTCAAAAATATTCTTCAAATGATTTCAAAATTGATTTTATTTTATTTTATTTTATTTTATAATTTTATAGATACCTTGCTGCAAAGAATTATTATTTTGGAGTTGGTGGAGGAGTTTTTCAATTTACAGAAGCATTAAATCATAGAGGAATTTTTGATGTCAAAAATGTGTTTATTATTGATCAAAATGTTAGGAGAGAAATTCTTCAAATAACTTTTAAGAAAACGTAAAATTTAATTCAATAAATACAAAAATGAACATTTATCTTTTTCCTACTTCCTCAAAAACAACACCAACAATCGAAAGGACATTGATCGGTGCCTGAATTTATTTTTAAAAAAATGTTATTCTTATTATTCGAGAAGTTTTTTTGAGAAAAACAAAGTAACCTCCTCCTGTTGTCATTCCAAGTTGTTCAGCAGTGAAAATTTCGAGACCATCTTCAGTAAATCTCCTTCCTTTTGGAGATTTGATTGTTTTTATGATTAATTTTTATTTGATTGATCAATTTTGAAATAATTACCTTTCTTTAATAATCCACGACTATCTCCAAAAGAGTCATCTCTTGGTATTATTTGTGTTTTCTGAACTTCTTTGTTTTTTTGAGATTCCTCTCCTTTGTCTTCACGTTTCCGTTTTGTTGAAAAAATATCATCAATCTCGTTTAACTTTTTCGATTGCACTTGTTTTGATTCAACTTGAACTTGTTTTGAATTTGAATTCCCTCCTTGAAGTTTTAATTTTTCTTTTTTTGCTTGTTTAATTTTCTCTTGAATCTTTAAAAGTTTGGTAGCATCATCATCATTCTCATCAATTCCAACATCATCCTCTTCAATTTCTTCTTCTTCTTCTTCTTCTATTTCCTCATCTATTTTCTCTTGAGATTTCTTGGCATTAATATCATGTTTTACTTTCAATATTCCTTTTTTCTCTTCTTTCTTAACCTTCTCTCCTTTATCTTCTTTTTGTTTCTTTTGTTGTTGTTGTTGTTGTTCACCAAAAACAACTTTCTTCTTCTCTTTCACTTCTTTCACTTCAACTTTCCTCTCTTGAATCTTTCTTTCATTCTTCTTTTCAATTCCTCCTTTTACTTTCTTTTTCTTTAAAGCTGACACTTGCTGTTGCTGCTGTTGTTGTTGCTTTGCCATCCTTAAAATAATTACAACCTTATTGCTTCAGTATTGCACAACAAGCTTTGTTTGTCAAAAGTGATTGACCACGTGTATTTTTTGTTTACAATTAATTATTGATTCACGTGGTTTTTATGATTCAGATTTGAAAAAGTCTTTTTGTCAAAATATTTTATTTTATTTTTTAAATTTGTTTGGTTTTTTTTTTTCAAAACTTTGCATCTGAAATGTTCCTCTTTTCAATCATATATATATGTCTTAACATATCTTTTTTGGTTATGATTCCAACAAGTTGTCCTCTTTTTTCTACAAGAACATATCTTACACCTAACAACCTAAATATATCAAGTACAACTTCCATTGGTTGTCTTTCTCCAACAATGATAGGTGTCTTTGATTAAAAAAATTTTTTTTTTTTAAATTTCATTTCTTTGAAAAAAAAAAAAAGAAAAAGAAAAATTACTCTGTCCATATATGGCCGTAAGTCAAAAGAATCTTGATCAGTATATTCTTCCCCAAAATAACATGGAGATGTATTTGAAAGTCCTTTTTCTTTGGCAGTAGCTGAAAGGAGGGAAAAAAAAAAACAAAGTTATGTTAAGCTTATTCTTTTTTTTTTTTGAATCAAAGAAGAAATCAAGAAAAATTTTGAAACCTAATGCTTGCATTAAATCGAGTCTATGTATATAACCAATTATAAATCTTTCTTCAAATGTATTAACAACAGGATAACCATTATATTGAGTCTCATTTAATAATTCCTCTAAATTTTATTTATTAAGATGTTTTTTTTTTTTGAAAGGAAAAAAAATGAAATTTGTTACCTAAAGATGCAATTGTATTTCCTTGGGTTGAAATTGAAAAGAGACCAATTTCAACACTTGTCATAACTTGAGCTGTTACATAATTTTTTCGATAAGGGAATGAAGGTTCCAGATAAGGATAGCCATTGAGTCTTATGTATTCATCAAAACTATAGTTATTTTATTTTATTTTATTTTATTTTATTTATTTTTGAAAATGTTCGAAAAAGATAGAGAAGAAAGAAAATCAACATTGAACGACAATGTACAAGATCTCCAACCCATTTACTTATGATTACAGTCAGAATAATTGGTAGTAAATATTTGAGAGCTCCTGTAATCTCAAGTATAAGAACAACAACAGACACTTTTGTTCAATTTTTATTGATTAATTATTTTTTTTTTTAAAAAAAAAGAATGAAATAAAAATTACTTGGTGTTCTTGAAATTCCGCATAGCACAGAGGCTGCTCCAATTATTGCATAAACACCTGGAATAATACAGGTTTCCGAGGTTCCACAAGCAAAATTAAATGCTTCAGGATTAACTCTAATGTTATTCGATTTTTTTTTTTTAAAAAAAAAAAGAGGAGAAAGGAAAAGAAAAGATATTAACCTATAAGTTTGTTGAACCAAGATTCCAACTGCCCTTCCAAGAGCTGCTCCAACAACCATGGATGGAAGAAAAAAGCCTGCTGGGATCTTTTTTAGATGGTTATTCATTTAATTTAATTTTTATTTTTCAATAAATTATGAGAATATTACTTTTATTCCAAATGTTATGGTTGTCAATGAAAATCTAATAAGACAGGTTAATAATAACCAACCAACTGTTTCATTCCATAGAGATGAACTATTTCAAGTGGCTTAAGAAAAATTCAAAAAAAAAAAAGTCGAAAGAAAGAAAGAACAACGATATGGAAAACATACTTACAAAGATGATAAGGATCTCCTTCACTACATTGAATAAATAAGTTACTCAATAATTCTGATGAGCTAACTCTATTTTTTTTTTTTTTGAAAAAAAAGACAAATTCAATTTGTAAATAATTGATCCCATGAAAAATAACTAAGAACCTTGTTAAAAGAAGTGGAAATTGAATTAAGGCTGTTAAAAAAGCGATCAGAAGAACTTCAGGAATATGAAGATAGCGAAACCAATTCATTTTCCTGATTCTATAAATCAAAATATTAAGTTTGATGAAAAGTCCTCCAATTAATCCCTAATTAAAGTATTTCATTAAATTAAATTAAAATTAAAAAGAAAAAAAGAAAGAAAATGAACCCCTAAAACTCCAAGGAGTGCAAATGGGATAAGCTCATAAATAATCCAAGTACTAGAAGGGTCATAAAATGCCTCAAATAAAACCAACTTTCCTGTTCTATAAGGATTCATTAACTATTATTTTGACCAATTTTAGTTTTTTATTTTATTTTTTTGTTTTTGTTTTAGAATTAAATTAATTAAATTAATTAAATTAAACTCTCAAAGTTGCACAAGCAATCATTGCACAAAAAAATGCACGAAGTGTTGACTTTCCATGGAAATAATAACTTACTCCTTCAAAACAAAATAAAACTCCTCCAATAGGTGCACCAAAAGCAACAGCCATCCCTGCAGCAACCGCAGCAGATATAATTTCTCTCTTTTTCACTTTTTTTTTTTGATTTTTTTAAACCACACAAAGAGAGAAAGATGTCGATAAAGAAGAAAAAACCTTCATTTGTAGCATATTTATCAAATAAACGAGGATAGATATTGGCACAGCAAGCAGCAATATGAATTAATGGTTCTTCTTTTCCAACTGCCAAACCAGAAGAAACAGAGAAAACCTTTTGAAAAGAAAAAGAATTTATTCAAAATGAAAAATATGAATTAAAAATTTTCTATGATTTAAATTTTACCAAACCAACACATTTCACACAAAGTGTCCAAAGTCCTAGAAATCTTTTAATAACAAATCCACCTTTTTTTATTTTTTTTAAAAAAATCAGAACAAGGATAAAGTTGAAATTCTCAAAGTTTTTTTTTTTTTTTTGAACCTAAAATTGATTTTAATTCAGGAATTCCAGTACCAGCAGCATATGGAGCATAAATTCTAACAAAGAGAGCACTAATAAAAGAAAATAATACAGCAAATATAATATAAACTACAGCGGTGACAGTTGAATTCTCCTCTCCACCAAATCTTTGTCCCCATGGGATCCATTCAGGACAATTAGCTTCCCTCTCTTTCAGTATTATTTTTTTATTTAATTACTGTCCAAAAAAAAAAGAGGGAAAATGAAATGAAAATGAAAACCAGATTCCCAACAACATAATCTTTGATTTAGCCAAAATCCATGAGAACATGTCCCTTGTTTTAAACTACTCATCCAATCAATAACAATATCAATAGATCCTGCTATAAATCCAGTTGAAATTCCTTTTTTTTTTTTTTCCATTTAATAACTTTTTATCTTCAACATATAAATGATTTAATTTGCACCTATCAGAAATAATATCAACCAAGTTTGTCCAGAATCAAATTTTCTAAGTATCCATCCTTTCAAGCCAGTCTATTGAATTCCAATATTAAATAAAATATAAGTGGAAGAAGTAAAAAAAAATTGTTTTTTTTTTTACATTTGTTGCAAGTTTTTGAACTCTCTTTTTCTCTAATGAACGATCAAGAGTCCAATCTTTTTTTTTTTTTTTTTTTTTTTTTAAAAACTAGTTAATCAATTGTTTTTACAAAAAATCTTAATTTTAAATAAGACCTATAGTTGAAAAATCTCCATAATCTACTCTTCTCAAATTTTTTGGACCAGCTCCTGATAATTCAAGCTCGTCTCTAAAAAATAAATTTTGAATAAAAAGAAAAAAAAAAAGAAAATTGAAGAAGATAAAGAAGAAGAATACATATTTACGGTTGTCAATGGGGAGTTATCATGTCTTTTCAATAGTTTTTGTTATTAATGAAAAGTAAAAATAAAATAAAATAAAAATAAAAAAATACAAATTGACTTCCTCCATTTGACCGATAGAAGTACTTCCAAGTTCTTCCAATTCAATATCTGGCCTATATATCAAAAAAATAAATTAATTAATAAATCTATAATTAAAAGTTGAATTTTTTAAACCCAAATTCCAGAATCACAAATAAAAAATAAAATAAAAAATAAAATTGCAAAGTTTCTTCCCTCAGCAATTCAATAATTACTGTTTTTAAAGATCAAACTCAAATCAACAAACACATCTTTTCCTTCAATCTCAAACAATATCACAACAACAATCAAAAAATACTTTGGCAATGCATAAAGAATTTTTTTTTAGAAAAAAAAAAAAAAAAAAAAAATTTTCAAGAAACATTATTTTCAGATTCATCAACAAAAAAATCATAATAATAACAAAATCAATGAATTAATTAATTAATTAAGAAATAAAAAGGATAAGAAAATCTTAAAATCAGAGTGTAAAAAGAAGGAAAAAAAAAAAAGAAGGGAAGCAGAAACAGAAGAAGATGAAAAAATGGAACAAACAAACAAAAACCTCCTCCCCGCCATGTTTTTTTTCTTCTAATTTTTTTCTGGCCATTTTTTTTTCTATTTGAGATATGATAAACGAGATTGATTGATTCCAAGTTTCCCCTCATTAATTGATATTATACAATACAATACCATTACATTCATTCAATGCATACAATAAACTCTTATATCAATCAATCAATAAATCAACTGTTTTAAAAAAATCAATATAATCTTCATATTTTGATGTTTTTTATATGTCTTTGTTGGAGAAAATTGGAGGATTTGTTTGGTGAACAAGGAAACGAAACAAAATGGAACGCATAATTATAATTATTGGAATAGAGTATGATATTTTGAGAAATTGAATTCTAATATTAATTGATAATGAATGCTTTTTTATTTATTAAATAGAATCATAGACCTTTGGAAAGCTTTGGAATTGTTCTGAGAAGGGGATATTCACAGGAGGTTTAGTTTCAAATTATTCTTTTTTATTTTACAAGCAATTAATAACCAAAAGTTAACAATATTCTTCTTCTAAATAAATTAATTTAGGTTATTTGATCAAATTGATGAATAGAGTTGATGAATAGGACTTATTTATATTGATATTGAAGTTTTGTAGGGAAGGATAAATCAAAGAGATATTTGAAACATTCCATTTTATATTATGCTTAATCAAATCTTCCCATTAACAAATTATTCATAAATTTAACCTTCATAGAATGATCAAATAATTAAATCGAAGATAAATTATTTGAACTGCTTTAAGATTTCACAACAACAACAACAAACAAACGAACAAAAAGTTAAATATCTAATTCTTTTCTTTTCTTTTCTTTTCTTACTTTAGATTTCCACAATAAGTCAAGTTAAAATTTATTCTTACTCCTTCCTTTCCCATTGAATGAAATGGAGAGAGAAATTAAAGAGCTGTGTAAACTTGTAGCTCTCAAAATTAAAGCATCTAAATATGAAGAATCAATTGGAATAAAATTGGATATAAAAGTTGAAGAATTCGGATTTCGAACTGGAATCGAAATTTTAAATAATTTAAAAGGATTTGCACGTTTATTAATTCCTCCAAATGAATTTTCTGTAAATACTGGACCACAATTTGAACTTAATTTTTCACCTCCTCATTCACCTCCCCCTTTAGTCCTCAAAGAAAAAGAAAAAGAAAAAGAAAAGGAAAAAGAAAGTGATGATAAACAAGAATTAATGAAAGGACATGAACTTCAAGTAATTGTATTAATTAAATATATTCACAAGGCAATGGAAGTAGTTTTTCAAGAAAGAAGAGAACAATGGCCAAGGTATAGAAGGGATGATAAACATGAAAAATCAGATAAAAATGAAAAGACTCCATCAAAAGTTGTTGAAAAAAATCAAGAAGAATTGGAATCACAATCAGAAAGTGAAGAGAATAAAGGAGAGAAAGATGAGAAGAAATCTCACGAGAGAGCTTTAGCACATGAAAAATATATTGAAAAAATATTAGATGTTTGGAGACATGCATTTTCTTTCTCCCTTCAATGGAATCGTCTTTCTGTTCTTGCTGAAGTTTGTCCTTTAGCAGCAAAGATTGTTCCGCCAAACACTTTAACTAAAATGTATATTTCTGATGCAAACAATGATGTAAATTCAACAAAATTTATGGGATCCGCAAATGCTTTATTATTACTTGCAACATCTCATCCACGTTCATTTTTTAATTCCCTTGCAAATTATTTTAATAGAAAACGTTCACGTTTTGCAATATTAGAATTATTAACAACACATTTGACTCATAATGTAAGTTTTTTTTTTTTTTGTTTTTTTTTTTTCAGTTTCTTTTTCAAATTTTCTTCATTTTAGTCTCCTCAAACTCATGAAATTGCTGAAACAAACTTTTTGCCACTTTTATTTTTGTCTCTTCTGGTATTTTTTTTTTTTTTTTTTTTTTTTTTTTTTTTTAAAAAAAAAAAAAAAAAAA
>ERZ778024.3050-NODE-3050-length-12928-cov-6.325876_pt1 | contig 12928 bp, 13 predicted proteins | sample MGYA00375754_ERZ778024 | MGnify/ENA primary metagenome ERZ778024 (study PRJEB29350, sample SAMN05389827) | bioreactor metagenome | isolation source: Thiocyanate bioreactor | place: South Africa: University of Cape Town | collected 2014-02-18 ... | reverse complement strand
TCGTTACCTTATTAATATCAACTCTTTGATCATTTAATAATAATTTCACAATTTCTAGGTAGCCATAAAGACAAGCAATATAAAAAGGTGTTTCACCATCTTTCTCTGCTTTATTGATATCAACTCTATTATCATTTAATAATAATTTCACAATTTCAGTGCGTCCATTTCCACAAGCAACATAAAAAGGTGTTAAATTATCGTTATCTGCTTTAGTAATATCAACTCTTTGATCGTTGAATAACAATTTCACAATTTCAATATGTCCTTCTCTACAAGCAACATAAAATGGTACGAAACCCAGCCTATTTGGTTTATTGACATCAACTCTTTGATCATTTAATATTAATTTCACAATTTCGATATATCCATACCAACAAGCAATATAAAAAGGTGTTAAACCAAGAATATCTCCCTTATTGATATCAACTCTTTCAGCATTCAATAATAGCTTTACAATTTCAACATCCCCATTTTTACAAGCAATATGAAGAGGAGTTCTATTATAATTATTTGCTTGATTTACCTCAACTCTTTCATCATTTAATAATAATTTCACAATTTCAATCTGTCCATTTTCACAAGCAGTCCAAAATAGTGTTTCGCTATCATTTGTTGTTGAAGCCATCTATTATTTCTTTTCTATCTTATCCTATCCCTAAATGACTCAACTATAATATTACTATTATGAATAAAATTCTCTATCTATTCTATTTGCTTCCTACTTATCAAGTTTCTTGACCTGAAATTCTTGCCAAAAGTATAGTCTTCTATCTATCTATCTCTTGAAACATACAAAATATTGAATGAAGGACCTTCTTTCTATGAGGTTGTTATTGTAATCAGTAGGAAGTATCCTAAACGCAAGAACTCGAAGGATTGAAAAAAAAAAAAAAAAAACAATCTTTGTTCTATGAATTGAAGTGAGAGTATTGCTCCAGTTACTTGGTCAAAAATAAATAAAAATAAAGTATCAGATTAATTCTTAGGGAATATTTATTTCTCCAAGAAAAAAATTCAATAAATCTGAAACGGAAACAATTCCTTGAAGTACACCAGTATCACTAATAACTAATAAACGATGAATGAGAGCTGATTTGATAATATCTAAAACAACTCTCATTGTATCTGTGACTGTAATTGTGTGAACACCTTCAAAATTTCCCTAAAAAAATATTTATGGTTTATTTTTTAAAAAAAAATTCATAGAAAAAGAAGAAAATAAAACCTCAATCCTATGTTGTAAAGTTGTTTTAACAGGCATATCAAGACTTAATTGTGCTCCAGTTCGAGCAAGATACTAATGAAAAGAAAAAGAAAGAAAAAAAAGTTGAAATTAAATTCAGATTTTTTTAAAAAAAAAGGAAAAAACTTTACAGTAACATCATATTTATCAAATACATCAAGAGCAATACCTAAAATGAAAAGAAAAGAAAAATTAATAATTTCCCAAAAAAAAAAATAATCAAATCAATAAAAAATCAATAGTAATGAAGGAAAAGATAATAACAACCATTTCCATCAACAATTGGGAGAGCTGATATACGGTGTTGAGTTAATAAATTTATAGCATTATTTAAAGATGTATCCATTGTAATTGTTTGTAATTGACTATAACGACCAACTCCAAGGGATTGTGGAGTTTGATCAAGACACCAATCAAATGAAGGATACTTTTTTTTTTTGTTTTGAAATATTTGATGAGAAGAAAAAGAAAGAAAAAGAAAAAGAAAATACATTGACGGCAAGAAATCTTAATATCTTAAATTGTGTAATAACACCAATAACATTTTCTTTAGTAGATTCATTTTGACTTTCAATTTTGTCAATTAATGGTACTCTATGTATCCTATTAACAAGTAAAATTTTTGTTGCTTCATAAAGACTTCTCATTGGATCCAAAGAAAACAATTTTTGATTCGTTAAAGGTCCACCACTTTCAAAAGCTAATAATTATTATTTTTATAAATATGAATTTTTTTAATATTGTTTTTTTTAAAAAAAAGTAAAAATTTTTTACTTTTCCATGTTTCAATTAATTGTTCCTCTAATTCTAAACAATCTGGAGGTGGATTATTATGATAAAACCTTCATTGATTTTTTTTTATTTATTGATTTATTATGATTTCCATCAATCAAATACATAACCAATTAATTAATTAATTAATTAAGAAAAGAAAAAAAAGAAAGTTTTTCAATCAACCTTAAAATATTAATAAAGTCAGTAACAGTTAACATTCCAACAACAGTCCCAGTTTCTGAACTCCAAATAGGAGCTGCTCGAATTTCTATATATTGAATTTAAAGTTATTACATATTACTTATTCATATTTTGTTAAAAACGAACGCATAAATAATTTAAAATAATATAGAAATATAGAAACATTGAAACAAAGAAAATATTATAAGAAATATAAAGGAATAAAAAGGAATAAAAAGAAGAAGAAAGAGTTATTACCATTTTGTAACAATGCATAAAAAGCTTTAACAATAGGTAACGTTGAGTCAAATACAACAACTCTTGAGCTTTGAGGAAGGAGGTCATAGCAAGTGTGGCTCTTCAAGAAGTCAATCATTTCATGAGTATTATCCATCTTCTCGTCTCTTCTTCTTTTCATTCAACTATTAAATAAAAGAGCAATAAGTTCAATAAGTTCAATAAGTTATAAGCAGTAATAAATATTAGTAATTTTGCAAAATTCAATATTTGTTTGCGCAATGAAATAAAGGAAACAAACGCTCTTTTTATTTTAAATTTGAATATATTCGAAATAAATTAAATAAGTTAAAGAGAATGATATGATGTGAATAGAAGTTGTTAAAATGGATTAGAATGGATAATAAAGGTGTTAAGAATTAATTATTGATGAAGTGAAAGGTTTAAAAGGAATTAATTTTTTAATGGTCCCCCCTTTGATTTTTTTTTTTTTTTTTTTTTTTTTCTCCTTCCTTTCTTTCCGTTTCAACTTGATTCCATTGATTCCAATTCATCAATGAACAAACTGTTATTGAACCCTCTCATTTCGTATTTCTCATTTCTCATCATCTCGTTTCTTTGAAATGGTCTTCAAATTTTGTTCTCTTTTCTTTTCTATTTTCAGTTTTTTTTCTTTGGTTCTATTTTTTTTTTTTTTTGAAATGAAATTCCATTTGAAATTCTTTTTTGAATTATTTGAATAACTTGGAAGTGATTGATTTCTTGACTTTGTTGATTTGATTTTCGGTTTTTTGGCCTTGATTCATCATTATTGTATTATATTATATTTTCAAACTTTCTTTGAGGATTTGATTTGGTAAGTTAAAAACTTCTAATCCATCAAAATATTGTAAAGAAAAATTCAAGAGAAATAATTGCTTTTCTCAGTTTTAAATGTATATTTGAAGTTTTTTTCAAACCCAAAAAAAAAATTTACAGAATTAATTATATAAACTTGATTGATAAAGTGTTGAATCGAGTCGGTACATGTTTCCATATTGAATCGTCGGGATTTTTTGATCATCTACTTCAACAATATTAACAGCTATTACTAAATAATTGGAGAAGAGAAAAAGAAGAAAAAAATAAATAAATAAAAGATGTCAGAATAATTTCAATTTTTAGGGAAATGAAAGTAAAAAAGATAGAAACCATCATGATCCATAATTCTATATGACACAGTAATTGAAGTTGATTTCACATTAAAATTAAGTATAGCCAAGTTAACTGAAGAAAAAAATTTTCCATGACAAAGAACTCCTGAATATTGCCACTCCAAATCTAATTCTTGGCTCTTATTTTGTGTTGTACACTTTTTTGATTTTATTGAAGTTGAAATTTTTATTTGAATGACTAGATTTTTCCTTTTTCTCAAAAAAAAAATCAAAAGAAAAGACTACTTTCATAATATATCCTACACTTAAATCATTTCGACTTAAGGTTCTTCCAAAACTCCATTTTAAATATCTTGCACCCACTTCATTCTCAATTTTTTGATGTGATTCAATCTTCATAAAATATAAGAGTTATTTACAAAAATTATTATTTTTTGTATAAAATTAAACAAAATATCAATACAAATATAAAAAATTTACCAATACAGAAACATTACTTGTCCTTAAATGAGAAAAAGTATTTCCAAATTCTCTCCATTCAAGATTTCTTTTCCAAGCACCAAGTAAAAATTTATAGAGATCATTATTAGGAATTGTATAATGCTATTATATTTCAATTTCAATCTCAGCTTCAATTTTCATTTCCAATTTCATTTTCAATCACAACATTCTTAAACAAAATATTTCACAAAAAAAATAAAAGAATAAATAAAAAAAAAAGAATAAAACTTGCTTTATAACTTTTTACACTCAAAACTCTTGAAGGAGAATAAGGAATCACTTCTTCATCTTCTTCTTTTTCTTTCTCTTTTTCTTTTTCACTCTCAGTCTCAGTCTCTTGTTCCTTCTCTCCATCATCTTGCCCGAAAAAACTCTTCCACAAAGACGCCATTTTTTATTATTTTTTTTTTTTTTTTTTGAGATGCTTGGAGACCGATCGACTTTCCACCATTTTTTTATTGATTGTCCAGAGTTTGTCTGAAGTCACTTTTAAAAAATTTTACACATTTGTTTCTGATTCTCAACCCTAAACATCAACACAATCAACAGACAATCAGCCTACAATCAAGTTAATGAAAATAAGAAAACATTGACTTTTATAATTTATTTCATCATTTTAACAAATTGTTGTTCTTTTTTTTCCTCCATTATCTCTTTTTACTTTTTTCACGACTAGGAGAACGACTCCTTGATTTTGTTCTTGATCTTCTTCGAGATTCCTTTTCTCTATCCCTCTCTTTGTCCTTATATTTATCTCTTTCTTTGTCTTTTTCTCTTTCACGGTCACGATCTTTTTCTCTTCCTTTATCTTTTTCTTTCTCTCTTTCACGATCACGGTCACGGTCACGGTCCCTATCCCTTTCTTTTTCTCTATCTCTTTCTCTATCTCTGTCCCTGTCTCTATCCTTGTCTCTTTCTTTGTCTCGATCTCCTCTGTCTCTGTCTCTATCACGGTCTCTATCTCTATCTCTATCATAATCCCTGTCTCTATCTTTGTCTTTTGAATCTCTATCTCTATCTCTATCTCTATCTCTGTCGCGATCTTTTGAATCTCTATCTTTACTTCTATCATTTTATTTAACTTAGAATTTTCTAAATCTAAATAAATCATTCCAAAAAAAAAAAGAAGAAGAAACCTTGGGCTATATTCTTCATCCTCTCTATTGAAAATAAGAAAGTTAAATAAGAAAGTTAAATAAGAAAAAATAAATGAAAAATGCTGAAAAGAAAATAAAAAATGTACGAATCTCTGTCACTTCTCTTTCCTCTCTTTGACCAGCTTTCATCATAGTAACCTCCTTTGCATTAGAATAGAATTAGAATTTTTTTTTTTTGGAATGATTCAATTTGAATAAAAGATAAAAAGTTGAAAATGTCCATACCATACATCATTTCTTCAGAGTGAACATCTGGGAAGTATCCAAAAGGCATACCAGGCATCATCATTGGTCTTCCTCTTCCTCTTCCTCTTATCATTCCCTTTAATTTTATTAAATAAAAAGTTCAATAACCAAATCCAAGAAATTATCATTATAACAATCATAAAGAAAGTAATAAAGAAAACTACTGGCATGAATCTTGGATCTGCTTCCATTGGCATCATTCCTCTTCCTCCTAAAGATCTGTTTTTGGCATATGGAGGACCTAATAACAAATTGAAAAGAAAAAAGAAAAAAAAAATCCAATAACAAGATTTTTTTCAGTTATGATTATGACAGAACTTTTTTTGAAAAAAAAAAAAAAAAAGTTCAAAGAAATAAATGAAATTTATTTGCAATGGTGAATACACATTACAAAATAAATAAATAAATTTGAGTGCCATACATGAGAGAATTGTGAATGAACGACAATTCAAAGTTTTTTTACAATCACAATTTTTACATTGAGTTTTTTACAGTTCATTTTGTTACATTTGTGATATGTACATAATTTTGAATATTAACATGGATATTGTTACAAAATAAAATAAAAAAAACAAAAATAACAACAAAAATTGGTGGTGAGACAGAATCAAATAAAAAGAAAGAAGGAAGTACCAAGAGAAGGATTTGGTCTATAATGATTCATCATAGGTGGAGCCATGCCTTGAAGTGGTGCTAAACCAGGATTTAATGTAGGATTGAAAGGCATAGCTGCCATGCGAGATTTGTCATCACCTCCAGAATATTTTGGCCGACTTAAACCATAATCTCCTATTGAACTATCTAATAATAATTTTTTTAAAAGAAGAAAAAGAAGAAAAAATTTTTAAAAAAAAAGAAAAAAGAAAAAGAAAAAAGAAAGGGAAAAGGATAAAAGGATAAAAAGTATTATCACTCACCTCCTTTCAAACCTTTCAAACTTTCTTGAGTGGCAAAATTAAATGTAAGTTTGTTTCCATTAAGTTCACTAAGGAAATGAAAATGATTTTTTTTACAATTTAAATTTAAAAAAAAAAAAAAAAAAAAAAAAAAAGGAAAGAAAGAAAGTATACACTCCCTCCAACTTTTCCTTAATAATTTCAGCTCCATCAACATCAGAAAATTCGACTGCTGCAACTCTTATTTGTTGAAAAAATAAAATTCAATAAAATGAAATGATTTAATAAAGATAGTGTATTAGTTTACCCTTTTGATTTCCCATTTTTAGGAAATTCTGCAATTGTTACATATACATCTGCTGTAATACCAGTTGATTTGATCAAATCATAAATTTCTTCTTGAGTTGTCCACTAATTGAAGAGAGTTTAAAAAAAATGTTAGAACAGAAGATAGAAAAAAAGAAAAAAAGAAAAAAAAATTGAACCCAAGTTAAATTTCCAACACATAATGCAGATTTTTTATCTTCTTGTGCTAATGGTTTCATTGCATTAAGTGCAGGCTGATTTTTATTTTCATTGTCAATTTTCTTTTACTTTTATAGATAATAAAAAAACAAACTTTGTCTGTTGAAATTCTATGCGTTGATGAACTTGATTTAACATGACTTCTGTCATCTGTTTGTTTAATAGAATAATCTTCATATTGAGCATCACTTCTTGAACCTCGAATTTCTTCTGTTGGGTCATCAAATAAATCATCATCTTCTCCATACTATCCAAGAAGATTAAAAATTATTATGATTTAAAAAAATGAAATAAAATAATAAATGGGAAGTGAATTCAATAAATGAGTACCACATCACTTTCAATTTTTTCTGTACCGGCACTATACAAATCTATCTCTTCCATCTCTCTATATTCAATAATGAAACAGATAAAGATTATTCCTTCTTCTTCTTCTTCTTCAAAAGTATTATATTATATTCTCTTTCCAACAAAAAAGAAAGCTTTCTCTTTGAATTTCTATAATGTAATGCAGAGGAGAATTGACTATTCTGTTATTCTATTAAAATAAAATAAAATAGAAGTTAGAATCAATTTCATAATGTTATCAAAATTTATTCAATAATGTTGGAATAAAGTATTTCAATTATAAATTTCATAATTCTAATATTCTCAATTATAGTTCTGTCCAATTCTATTAGTATTATTTCATTATTTCAATGTTCCAATACAATTAGTATATTTTGGCAATAAGTAATCCATTCCTAATCGTTTAAAAGTTGCAACTTTATTGGATTTGAATCAAACATAAGATCACAGAATTGAATTTAATAGCTCTTATATTATACTCTTCTCTCTCTTATAATGTATAGTCTAATTATGATTCTCTCTTCACATTTTAATTGAATATCATATTTGGAATATTAATGATTATTAAAAGTTATCAGTTCCATTTACAATTGAATTATTGAATTTGTTCAACTATTTGAAGTTCTAACAAACATAATATGAGAAGTAGAATTTGAATTTAGGTATGATATTCTTATCTTATCTCTTCACAAATTTATAGTGATTCTCTTATTATCACATTCAGAATATCATTATAAGTGAAGTTACTTATAAGTATTGCTGAATTGCTCAACTATTTGAAATTATATCAAACATAATATAGAAATAATATTAATATTAGAATTTGTTATTAGTTATTCTATTATATTTCTCATTATACCAGTATCTTTTGACTATTCGATTCGATGAGATTATGATTATATAATGGTTTGAGTTTGATAATCGATTCGTTTCGAATAGGAATTTTGTAACAGTTTTTTTTTTTTTTTCTAATTGTTTTTTTTATAATAATTACAATTATAAAAAAAGGGACTGATATGAGTTCCAGCAGCAGCAAGAAGAAGCTTAACTTTGAGAACGACGAAGTCGTACTATGTTATCATGGACCTTTATTATATGAAGCAAAGGTATCTCTTTTCATTCTGTTTTATATAATATTATTTCAATAGTTTATCATATTTGATATATATATTGTTTCGTTTTTGTTGGGGGGAGATCCAACACTTTTTTTTTTGTTAACATTTTCATATCTTTTTGTAACAAAATGATATGAATATGAAACTCAATAACTTTGCTCATAAGCTCAAAGCTATTGATTAGAATTAGAATTGTTTCAATAAATAAAAAAAATTTTATTGAAATTTTGTTTAGATTCCTATTTGTTTTTTGTTTTTTTGTTTTTTTACGTTGTTCTTGTGGAACAAAAGATAGAAATGATTGTGAACGTTAAACATTTATTTAAAAACGATTTAGGTCTTGAAAGGAGAGTATTGGGAAGCTAAAGAAGGACAAACTCAATCAGGACCTCATTATTTTGTGCATTATAAAGGTTGGAAAGTAAAGTAAGTTTGTTTTTAAAAAAAACAACAATCTTCTTTTTTTCTGTTGAACTAAAAGTTTTTTCTTTTCTTAAAGATGGGATGAATGGGTTCCTGAAATAAGGATAATGAAAAAGAATGAAGCAAATTTACAAAAGAAAAAAGATCTCCAAGGTTCAATTTCTATATTTTTTTTAAAAATATATATATAATAATAAAATATTGAATAATAGCTTTGCAAAAAGGAGATAGACAAAAAGATGAGAGAGGACTTGAAAGAAAAGATAGAAGTGATGATAAAAATAAAAGAATCAAATTCGAAGATAAAAAAGAAAAATTTGTATCATTTTCTTTTTCTCTTTCCTTTTTTCTTTCTTTCAATATTCTCTAATTAAAATTTGAAAAATTAAAAAAAAAAATTCAGGACATCCAACTTGCTTTTCCAGAAAAGTTGATTAATTTTCTTGTTGACGATTGGGAATTAATAACAAAGAAACAAATGGTAATTGACTATATCAAATATCTTCTACTTTTATTTCAACTGAATACTTATTCATTTGATATTTAAATAGCTTGTGACTTTACCTAGGGAACCAACTGTTTCTCAAGTTCTTGATCAATATTATGCCAAGAAAACTGAGAAAAAGTTTGTTTTTTTTTTGGAAAAAGGAAAAGGAAATAATAATAAAAAACTCATTAATTTTTACAAAATAAAATAGTCCCAATCATATTTTAAAAGAAATGTTGGATGGATTAAAAGTGTATTTTGATGTTGCTTTAGGGAAAATGTTACTTTATAGATTTGAGAGACAACAATATGTGCAAATTAGAAAAGAAAATGGAAAAGATTCTAAAATGTCTGATATTTATGGAACTGAACATTTACTTAGATTGTTAGGTAATTTTTTTTTTTCCTTTCAAAACTTTGTAATCTTCTTTTATTTCAATCTTTGAACTCATAATAATAATAATCAAAGTTAAAATTCAACAACTGATACCTACCGTTTCAATGGAAGTAGAAGCTATCAATACTTTAAATGAAAACTTAAATGGAATTTTAGAGTTTTTTTTTTTTTTTTGAGGTTTTTAATATTTAATCAATAACTAACAATTTTTTTTTTTTTTTTTTTTCTTTTTCTCCTCAAAAAAGCTTTATTCATAAAAACTATCAAACTTTTATTACAGAAGATTATGAAAATGCAACTCAAGAATATCTATCATACAGTAAAACATTTTAATTTGGAAATATTTAAAATCAAAATATTTTTGTAAAGTTGGATAGTATTTTTTTTTTTTTCTTTCATTATAAAACAAAAATTTATAAATTTATGTTGAATTTTTTTATTTTGTGTTTGTGTGATTATTATGCAAATTATCAAACGTTAGATGAACTCATTGCCTTCCCTGCTTCTTTTCCAACTCCCTTTTATTTGCAAAATGAAAGATTATTATCAAAGAAAAGAAAGAAAAGGAAAGGGAAAAAAACAAACTTTTGCTAAGTCTGATTTGTCTTTTGCAAATCTTCCTGAGCTTCTGTAAAATCTGAAAACCTATTGATTTAAAAAAATCAATTAGATTTTTGGATGAAAAAAATATTGAAGAAAAAAAAATTACAGAAGCAAGTTGGATGAAAGTAAAAACAGAAAGTAAAATCCAAATTCCAGATGAAATAAATAATAGTGCTCCTGCACCAAGATTAAATCCAATATAAGAAATAGCAACAATCAAACCACTGGAAGAAGGGGAGGAAAAAAAATCATTTTAGTTGAAAGTAAAAGTAAAATTAAGTAATAAAAATTAACCCAGCACCAGCACTTGGAGGTCCAATTGCCATTACAATACAAAAACCTAATTGGCATGTATAATTGAAGAAAAAGAAGAAATAACTAACTCCACTTGAATTTCTGTGATAAAAAAATGTGTTTTTTATTGTTAGAAAAGTAAAGAAGAGGAAAAAGAAAAGAAAAAAAAGCAAACTTGGCAGCAACATAGAGGGGTCTGTACCAAAAAACAAATGAGATTGGGATTCCTATGACAAGGAGTGCAATTGAAATACCAAAACTTGTTCCACTTTGAGTTTTTGAGTTGATTAGTTCATTAATTGTTTGGGATTTTAAAGGTCAAAAAAATTACATGTTTTTGTCTGTTTCTGAACCCTCAGGTCTGTTATTATTAGCAATAAGTCCAGCAAGTAATGCAATCATATTAATAAACAATGCAAACATATTACCTTTTCATTTAAAATTTAAATAAAAACAAATAAATAAATAAATTGAAGTTGGAATTGAAAAAAAAATATTACAGAACCATGAAAAATACACTCTCTTTACTAAATTTCTTGGACCCTCAGGAATTTCATCTCGAATATTGTGGTAAATAAGTGGTCTGCATTTTGGCCAATTGGGAAGTTTTTTTTCATTAGCTTTTAATGTTTCCACTTCTTGCATTGAATCTCCAATCTAAGATTTTTAAAAATAAATCAATGAATAAATAAAGATTTTTTCAAAACAAATTGATTAAGAAATAAAATAATTACCATTCTTTCTCTGTATTCTATTTGTTGCTCTCTTTGTTGTAATTGCAATGATTTTTGTCTTAGTTCCTCATCTGTCTATTATTATTACATAAACATAAACTTTTATTTAATTATTCCAACAATGCAGAGTTTTTTTTTTTTTGAAAAAAAAAATTACCATGTGAGAGTAATCCTACAAACAATTGTTTTTTATAAATAAAAAATCAATTAATCAATAAATCAATAAAGAAAAGAAAGAAATCAAGAAAAAAAAAAATGCTTACAGTGCGACCCTAAATTATTTATGCAAGGAGAGAGAAGAAAAAAAAATTCAACCACAAAGAAAAATCCATTTATTTTTTGATTTTATTTTTTGGAGAGTGATTTAAATTAGTTTGTTAAATTGTTCAATTGAATAAAGAAAAATCAATAATAATTGAATAAAAAAAAAAAGAGTACTTGTGTGAAAGGGTTTGAAGGCTTTTCTTCATAGTAAGCATTCTCGTCATGGAATGGATTGGACGCCATGTTTGTTTCTTTTTTTCTTGTTTGTTTTGTTTTGGTTTTACCAAGATCTTGACCTCCTTGATTCTGTCGTGATTAACTTTTGTTCATACTCACACACTTCTATTATAACTCATTGATATCAATGTTCATATTCATATTCACGTTCATTGAGATTTTAAAAGAAAAATCAATAAATTTTATTTATTATCGTTTATTCGAAAACTGGAATGTAAGAATGATAAAATGACACTTTGGCCGAGGGGTTAAGGCGCTGGCCTGCTAAGCCAGTTCCCTATGGGAGCGTGAGTTCAAATCTCACAGGTGTCGATATAAACTTTTTTTTGGTTATTTATTCTTGATTTTTGATTTTTGATTTTTTGATTTTGGTTTTTATTTTTTTTTTGAAAAGAGAACTCAGAAAAAAAATGAGAAAGAAAAAAGAAAAAGATTTTGTTTGGAAGTTTTTTTATTTCATTATTTTAACATTTTAAAATCCTCCTCTCAATCTTAAAACCAAGTGAAGAGTTGATTCTTTTTGAATGTTATAATCGCTCAATGTTCTTCCATCTTCCAATTGTTTACCAGCAAAGATCAAACGTTGTTGATCGGGTGGGATGCCTTCCTTGTCTTGGATTTTAGCTTTAACGTTGTCAATGGTATCTGAAGCTTCAACTTCAAGGGTAATTGTTTTTCCAGTAAGTGTTTTAACGAAAATTTGCATTCCTCCTCTTAATCTTAAAACTAAATGAAGGGTTGATTCTTTTTGGATATTGTAATCAGAAAGAGTGCGTCCATCTTCTAATTGTTTTCCAGCGAAGATAAGTCTTTGTTGATCGGGTGGGATTCCTTCTTTGTCTTGGATTTTGGCCTTAACATTGTCAATAGTGTCTGAAGCTTCAACTTCGAGGGTGATTGTTTTTCCAGTAAGTGTCTTAACGAAAATTTGCATTCCTCCTCTCAATCTTAAAACCAAGTGAAGAGTTGATTCTTTTTGAATGTTATAGTCGCTCAATGTTCTTCCATCTTCAAGTTGTTTTCCAGCAAAAATCAAACGTTGTTGATCAGGTGGGATTCCTTCTTTGTCTTGAATTTTAGCTTTGACGTTGTCAATGGTATCTGAAGCTT
>ERZ778024.3036-NODE-3036-length-12960-cov-6.559086_pt1 | contig 12960 bp, 15 predicted proteins | sample MGYA00375754_ERZ778024 | MGnify/ENA primary metagenome ERZ778024 (study PRJEB29350, sample SAMN05389827) | bioreactor metagenome | isolation source: Thiocyanate bioreactor | place: South Africa: University of Cape Town | collected 2014-02-18 ... | reverse complement strand
AAATATTAATTGTGGTTTGAAAGATGAACTTAAATAAGTAAAAGAATACATAATTTCAATAAAATTAAATAAAGAGAAAACTATTAAAAAAGAAGGTGTATAAAAAAAAAAAATTTTTTTTTGAATAAAAATTTTTAATAAAAATCCTAAAAAAAAAAGGGAAAAAAAAAAAAAAAAGTACTTGATCTACTTCAGGGACAAATTGTTTTTGATAAAATAATAAAGAAAATGAAAATAATATTTCAGTGGCACGTAAAAGTGAATCAGCTTTTCTGATTGTATATTTCATTAGAGGTCTATTGGAATAAAATCCAGTCCAATCTCCAAGGAATTCATGTCTATAGGGTAAGAAATCCTTTGAGAGTGATGAAAACTTAACTTGAGATCCTGAGAAATAAATGAATAAATGAATCAAATGAAATAAAAGAAAATAAATAAGTGATTTTTTTTTTAAAAAAAAATGATAAATATTACTTTCAATAGCATTAAAGTAATCAGAAGGTGTTGCAAACTGTAATTTCATCTTAAATCTTTCAGGGAAATTGTTAATATAACGAATGAGTTTCCCAAAGAATTTGAAATAAGCAATTGGTCTTTTGAAAGCAAAATCATCTCCCATTAACTAAAAAAAATAAAGAAATCAATAAAATAAAGAAAAAAAAAAAGAATTTGAGCCAAAAAAAAAGGTTTACCATCATAATATTATCTGTTTTGTGATGTGAAAATCTAAGTTCAAGATGTTTAACAAGTGCAAGAGCCTTTTCTTCAAGTTCTTCAGATTTTAATCTCATTGTTAATGGTCTTTCTTCAAAATCAAATCCTTTTTTTTTTTAAGAAAAAAAAAGTGAATAAATAATCAAATTGAGTTCTTGAAATCAACCTTTTGGTGTTGTATAATGATCATAAAGAAGATGAGCAAAAATTGAGGGAGTATCAATTTCAGAGATCCATTCAAATTCTAGTTCTTTTTTAATTCTTCTTTGTTGTTTTTCTTCATAATCAATTCGATTTAAAACGACATCTAAATAATAAGGTTGATTATAATTTAATGGGAAAAAAAAGAAGAAGATAGAAAAATCAAATTACATTTATATCCCATTTGAGAAAATATTCCAGGACTTAATGAAGAGTGTCCAAATGGATCAATTTGCCAAGCAACTTTTGGAGTGATTCCAAATCTTCTCTTTAAATATTTATGTCCTTTAAATGATAAAAGAATAATAAAAAAAATTGAGGTTGAGATATATATTTTTTTGTGAAAAAGACTTCATTTAAAGAAATAATGCCTTCAGTTATATGATTTATTACTGATGTTAAATCACTCTGAGCTTCATCATGTTGAACCCATCCACCTCCTAATAAATTTACAATGAAAAAAAAGTTGATTTGAGTTTCAAATTTTTTCCTTCAATATGACAATTGTCATTGTTTCTTGAAAGATTGAAATTAAAAAATAAAAATTGACCAACAAATTCAAATCTTCCTTCATGAACTAAAGCTCTAAAATTTGTTTGTTCTTGAAGTGTTAAATTTGCAAACCATGGTTCAAAATATCCAATCTCTGCCCAAACGAATCGAAGTGATTTTTTTTCAAGAAGAGATTCAAAAACTCTTGATAAAATTAAATTTACATCTTCATAATAATAATATGAAATCGTTTTTTTCCATCCAGCTTTAAAATAAGTAAGTATATTAAGGTTTGAAGGTTTTTAATTTTGAATATATAAGAAAAAGAAAAAGAAATAGAAATAGAAAATTACGATCACAATGAGAGTGTGGAATAACAAATACATTTCTAATTGAATCTACTGAATTGATCAAAACTAGAAGTAGTAATAGAGAAAAAGCAAGGGATCTAAATATACTGAAATTAAAAGAAAGAACATTTGATTAGATGAAATTATAATTGAATTTGAATCATGATTTTTCAGGAGTTTTTGGTATCAAAAAAAAAGAAAAAGAAAAAGTAAAAAGTAAAAAGAATTTGAAAATGATAATAAAACAACAATTATTCAAAATTTGAAGCTCTTTCATCTCCAAAAATTAAAATTCAAACATTCAAACATTTTAATTATTGGAGATATTGCAAATAAAGTTGTTAAAAGATAATTGAACCTGAAAAAAAAAAAAAATTGAAACCACGAAAGAATTCTCAAAAATTCTTAAAAATATCAATAAAAATACATAACCATGATTCAAAATTTTATCCTCTTTCATCTCCAAACAATAAAACTTTAAAATTCCAACATTTTAATTATTGGAACATTGACTTTAAAAATCTTTTTTCAATAAAATTGATAAAAAAAAGAGAAAAGAAAAAAAAAAAAACTTTCTCCCCGCCATTTTTTTTTTTTTTTTTGGTTGCAAAAAATTTCAAAAAAAAAACATTTTCCTTTCTAAACTCTTATCTTTCAAACCAATATCATCTTAATCCAAATCCAAACTCATCATTCATAATATCTCATTTTCATATTCTTTAATTCATTCTCTATCGATCTATATTAGAATCATTAATAGAATTGTAAACCAAAAGAAAAAAACATACAAAAAAAAATGTCGGAAAAGTTTTGAATTTTCATGATTTTTTTTTTCTCATAACAATAACAATAATTATAAAGTTATAAAGTTATAATTCCCAATACTGATATGAACAATCTTATAACATAACAACTAATCTCAATTCAATTAGATTTCAATTTCAATTCAAAAATCTGTATTGTTTTTTTGGATTATGGGAAAAGAGGAGGAGTTAGTAGATGCAATTAAGAAAGGTGAAATTGATCTAGTAAAAGATATCTTGACAACCGAAGATATTGATATCAATAAACTGGATAATAACTTTCAAACACCTCTAATTATATGTTGTATGACTGGGAACCTCAAGATATTAAAAATACTTTTAGAAAATAATCGGATTCAAGTTCAAAAAACAAATAACTTTGGTTATACTGCACTTCATTATGCTTGTCAACATGATCGAATTGAACTTGTTCAGGAACTACTGCACCATCATAAATCTTCTTTAAATCAAGTAACAAATGAAAAGAAAACTTGTTTTTATTTAGCTTGTGAGTTTTATTGCATCAACACTGTAAAATTTTTATTAACTCAAGATATTGATTTCAATTTTCCAAGGAATGATGGGAAAACTCCTTTTTATACTGTTTGTGAAAAAGGTTATACAGCCTTACTTCTCGAACTTTTAAAATATGATTTCATAGATGTAAATAAACCAAATAATATGGCAAGTACACCTTTTATGGCTGCATGTGAAAGAGGAAGTTTAGATATTTTACAACCATTATTAGAACATGATGAAGTCCTTTTTAATCAAGTTGATGACTTTGGTGAAACAGGATTTATGATAGCTTGTAATTTAGAAAATACAGCTGTTGTATTAGAGCTTTTAAAATATGAAAAAATTCAAATAGATCATCAATTATTATTTAGATTTGCCTGTAAAAAAAATTATTATGCAATTGTACAACAGTTACTTTCAGAAGGAAAAGTTCAGGTGAACTATAAATATAAAAATGATGAAACACCTTTATATGCTTCAGCACATAATGGACATTTGAGAGTTGTGAAAATTTTATTAAATGCACCTGGAATAGATCTCAACCTTACTGGAAAATATGGAGAAACACCCTTTTTTGTTGCTTGTTATAGAGGACATCTAGACATTATAGAACTATTATTAACTTATCCTCAACTTGATGTAAATTTACCTCGAGATGATCAAGAGACACCATTTTATTTAGCATGTAAACTTGGAAATGTGGATGTTGTAAGAATTCTTTTAAATGATAACCGAGTGAATGTTAATAAACTTACAAATGATTCAAAGTCACCATTTTGGATTGCCTGTTATTATGGATATTTAAGTCTTGTGAAATGGTTATTAGTTTCAGAAAGAGAATTTATCTTCTCTGAAGAAGCTGAATCAAATCCAAGAGCTCTCGCCAAAAAAAAACTTCATATTCAACTTTCTAAATTACTTGATCAATACTCTGAAGACAAAGAAGATACCTTATATCGATTAAAACTTGAACTTAGATTTACAGGTTATTCTTTTTTTGAGATATATTTTTTACTTTCTTCATTTCTTTAATTTATTGACAAGATTTTTTTTTTTTAGAGAGTTTGGTTTCAGATTATCTCGTTTGTATTCACCTTGTTCAAAAAGAAGTTTTCAGGTGCTGTAATATAACTCCAAAGAATAGCTCTAAAGTAAAATTTATCCACATTCTAAACCGACTTCCCTTTGAGATTCAAGCCACGATTTGCTTTCGAGTCTTTGGATCACATAATTTTCGGTTGAACAAGATTTTTTGGCAACTTTTTCAGAGGAAATTTGAAAGTTCTGTCAAAAGACTCATGTAAAGAAGAATTTGTAATTTGTAATAATAGAACAAAGATTGAAATTCAATTTGAATTTAGTTTCTTTTCTGGTTGGTTACTTTTTATTTTTCGGGTTGTTGATTGGTTGACTCTAATAGTAATAATAAACTAAACAAACATGGCGTCTAGATTCATTCGAGAGCTTGTTCCTTTTCCTATCCAATTCCTCAATTACATTTCTTATTCAACTTACAACCAACCTTTTTACTTCATTTTTTCTTCTTCTATTTCTATCTCTTTCTTTTTTTCTTTTATTCAGAATGTGTGTTCTGAATCTTTTCGTTTTTCCTTTTCCTTCTTTTTTCTTTTTTTTTTCTTCCATTTTTTCAATTCTTGGGTTGTTGTTGAATTTTTTCTTTCTTGATTTCTATTTTAATTCTATTCTTTGTTCTATTTGAATTTTCTCTACTTGTTTGTGATTTTGTTTAAATTTATTTCTTTATTTTTTCAATCTTTTGAATCATTTTCAATCCTTATTTTGAAATTTTGTTTTATTTTTTGAATTTTGAATTTCTATTATTTATTTAATTTGGATCAAATTATGAGAGATCTTTGATTTAAAACTCTTCTGAATTCAATAAAATTAAAATGACAATCAACAAATCAATATAGGATTCAGGACAAGAAGTTTATGAAATCACCTCAACTGAATCAAGTTTAACAAAACAAGAAGAGTACTCTGAACCTGAAAATGAAGGAGTTGTTAATGAAAAAATTGATATTGGATCTGCAAGAAAGAAATTTTTAGGAAAAGGGATTTCAAATGATCAACAAACTGAATTTACAATTGTTTCACAAGATGAAGAGATTACAGAAACTCCTCTTCAAAAATTCAGACGTTTGAAATTTGAAATTCAAGAATTAGAAAAGGAGTTGGAGGAAAAGAAGGATTACACTGAACAACATATTTCATCTCATGAATTATTATCACAAGCTCAAAATTTGAAAAATCAATTATCTCAAGTAGAACAAGCTAAAGGAAATACTTTATCTGAAATGGAAAAAACATCTCAAGCAACAACTCCAGCAAAAATTATTTCTCAAATAAAAAGTTTGAATTTTTTTTCAAGAGCAAAAAATAACAAAAAAATCAAAAAATAACAAACAACAAATTTTTTTATAAATTAATAGATGTTGGAGCACCTTACCCTCAAAAAGCTCCTCAAGAACAAAAATCTTCAAAAACAGAATCTACTGGCGAGGTTTTTTTTCATTTCTCCTTTATTATTTAATCTATTTTTTTAAAAAAAACAATAATAATAACAATCATGAAGGTAACTTATGAAGTCTATGTTCGATCTTCAAACGTACAAAATCTTAAAGAAGCTGAATTAGAAGAAAGATTAGCAGCTATTGAACAAGTTTTAGGGATTAGTTTAGAATCAGGAAAACCAAACGTATTGTTCTTTTTTTTCCCCTTTTATTCTTGCTCATTGTTTTGTTCCAACACCTTTTTTTCAAAAAAAAAGTTTCAAGAAGGAAACCTTAGTAAAGAAGTTACATTACTTGAAGAAAAACTTAAACTTTTAACTCCCGCTCAAGTTGATGCTATTGCTAAAAAATTTCAACATTACTCAACTGAATTTCAAAGAGCTACCGAACAACATAAAAAACAAATTGTTACAGTTGAAAATGAAAAAAGGGTTTGTTTTTATTTATTTATTTATTTTGTTTCTATTTTATTATACCTTATTTGTTTTTATTTTCAGATTGAATCAATTTTTGAAAAAATGGAAAAATGGGATCAAACTACAACATTACTTCCTGGATTAGTTCAAAAACTTGAAAAATTAAAAAAACTTCACCAAGATGCTTTTCAATTTGTTGATTCTGTGAATAGCATTTCTGAAGGTCAACAAGCAATTTTAGAGCAAATTAAATCTCAAGACAAGATCTTGAAAACGGTTGATATTTTTATTCTTATTTATTTGTTTAAAATTGAATTTTTTTCTTTTTCTTTTTTTTTTCTTTTAGGCTCAAGAAAATTTTGCTCTCAATAATTCAACAATTCAATCAAATCTGGAAAGTATTGATAAGAGAATCAATGAATTGAATAAAAAAATTCAATTGTTGCAAAATAAAAAATAATAATAATTAAACTCGTTTTTTTTTTTAAAAAAAAAAAATTATCAAATAAAATGTTTTATTAAAATCAAAATCTGAATCACCAGAATGGGCACCACCCAATATAACATTGACATAAGTTTTCAATTGAAGTTGCTTGTTGAATTAATCTTTCAACCTATTATCGGAAATAAAGAAAAATAGAATTTAAGATTCACCAAAAATCAAAAAAAAAAAGAGAGAGGAAAAAGGGTTACCTGAGAAGGAACATCTAGAGTTTCATTTTGCTTGAAGTCTCTACCAGTTAATTTATTAGAAACTCTACTAATTACTTGTACAGCTCTTGAATTTAAAGCTTCTGGTTTATTATCTTGCTCTTTATCTTGTTCAACAGATTTACCTTTAATTTGATTGGAAAGTTATGAAAGAAAAAAAGGGAAAAAAGAAAAAAAGAAGAAAGAAAAAAAGAAAAAGAAAAAGAAAAAGAAAAGATTTGTACCAGTATAATCATCATGAATTTCATGGCGTACTTTTCGGCTACTTGAATAATCAAAACCTCCATCACCTCCAATATTCGCTAACTCTAAAGGTTGTGAAGCTATTTTTATTTTAGTTTGTGATAGAGGTTATTAATATTGAAAAAGAAGAATGGAAGAGAAAAAAAAAAAATTTACCTTGAAGAGGACTTGGGGCATTATTATGAGTAAGCAATCTCCAGTTAATTAATGGATCATGAACGAAAGCTTCTAAAACAGCCATTAATGAATCCTTGTTATCTCTTAATACTCTCATGACACTTTCACATGTAATTCTAAAGTTTCCTTCAATACCACTAACTTCCATAGCATTAATTAACATTCTTGTTAAACGGAAAGGAATTTTTTCTGGGAATTTATCACGTTGCATTGCAACCTGAAATATAATTGATTAAAATTTGAAAAAAAAAGGGAGGAAAGAGAACAAACCTCGAAACAATCACCAAAATCAATGTGAATAACTTTTCCTGTGTATCTATCAAGCATCAAATTGGAAGGATGCCTATCTCCTAAACCAAGAATATAACCTACCATTGACATTACAGCTAATGATCGAGTATAATTTGTTCTTCTATCGAGCCATGCCTCTGAGTTTTTACTCTTTAACCATAATACTTTATATAAATCTTGACCTGTTGTATTGTCCATTGCATATCTGAAAACTTCAACTTTTTGCATTACAGTTAAATGATCATAATCAGGAGCCATCTATTTTATTTTATTATTTTATTATTTTATTTATTTTAATTTTACTGTTTCTTTTTTTTTTTTAAAGGAAGAAAAAAAAAAAAAAACATACTTGTAACATTAATCGATGTTCAATATTTAACAAAATTTTGCGACTTTCACGATATTCTCTAATTAAAGAATGTAAAGTATCACAATGAGGAACCCATTCAATTAAACCAGAATTTGGTGAAAGTGGAATAACTGAATAACGATGAATGCTATTTTATTATTTTTGAAATTTATTTTATTTTATTTTAAAAAAATTTTGAGAAAAAAAAAATCAAAAAAATCAAAAAAAAAAACCTTAAATGACGTTTGAAAGTTTCTGGATCTGTTTCAAGAAGAGTATTAACTAAACCAAAAAGTTGCATTACACGTTCATCTTGACGAAGATCTTCATGACCCTTCAAAAGGAATTGATAATCTTTTCCATCACCTCCTTTGATTGTAAGCTTTCTTGGTCTTTGTTTTGAAGTAATAACATTGACAGTTGGAACGAAACTTGAAATCATTACAATTGGTTCTCCACTCTTATATGTTCCTTTTTTTTTGAGGAAAAAAAGCAAAAAAAAAAAAAAATTGGTCATTCAAATATAAAATTTAAAAAAAGGGGTTGTTGAAAAAAATGAATACCTGGAACAGCTAATTCTAAATTATTTGCTTGAAGAAGTTTAGGAGATACATATTGGAATTCTAATGTAGTTAATTGAGGAAGTTGTTTGTTAATTCTTCTAAATACTAAATAATATAAATCCCAAGCTTGATTTAAATCCTTAGTATTTTTTGAGCGGTTATATTTTTTACACCATTCAAAAGCTTCTTGGAGATCTCTTCCAAAAGCTTGATTAAATGAAGTTTCACGAAGTGTTTCAGGTCCTTTCTCTAACATTTTATGTAAAGGTTCAAGAACTGAAAACATTCCATCAACATTTCTATCTCCAAAGTAAAGTTTAGAAGCTTCTTCAAGTCCTTCATGCCACATTTCATGCCATAAAATTGCAACTCGAATAAGTTCTTCACTAACAAGAAGTGCCTTATTTATTTATTTTTTTTAAAAAAAAATGTTCATAGAAAAAATTCTGGAAAAAAAAAAAAAATACTTGATCAACTAAATTTGGTGAATGAATACACATAGTATCTAAAATTGCCTAATTATTTCATTTTATATTTAGTTTTCAAATTTTTGATTTTTTTTTTGAAAATAAATAATAAATAATAATAATTACCTTAGCAGAAGTTCTTCGATTTACTGCTTGTGATTTTGATGCAACAGTTAATGGATAGATTAAAGCTTGAGGATGTTCTTTTCCAACAGCAGAAAGGAGTTGTTGAATAAATTGACGAACTTGAGGAGATGGTGCATGAATACGAGCAATTAATTGTGGAATAACTTGTAACCAAGTATCAATAGGAACATTATTTACTCCTTCAGTAATTGCTTGATTTACTTCCTGTAATTAATTAATAGAAAAGTTAGAAAAACTAAATAAATAAATAAATATAAATAAATAAAAAATAAAAACCTCATGACTTCCATATTTGAACCAAAGTGTTAAAAGACGAAGTGTATCTTGAAGAGAATTTCCAGCAGATAAAGCAATGGATTTGAAAAATGCTTTAATAGCAGGAGCAACATTCTCAGTTAAAAGATTTTTGGTCGTAGTTCCATTAATTTCATTTTGTGCAACAACTTCAAAATTTGCAAGTGCCCAAGAATGCCAAGCTTTATACCAATTTTTATCATATTTAGTTGCAGCGAAGAAGGATTCCAAAATTTCAGGTTTCTAATTAATTAATTTTAGAAGTTAATTTTTTTTAAAAAAATAAGTAAAATAAATAAATAATAAAAAATAAAATAAAAAATAAAAATTAAAAATTAAAGTGAAAGAAAAAGAAAAATAACAATAATTGAATTATCATCGATCAAAGCTTTTTTCCATTCTCCAATCTTTAAGTAACAACGAGCAAGAAGAGTTTGTTTAGAGTGGGAATCTTGTTCAGAATTTCCAACATCAGCCAACATTGTATTAGTAAATGTAATTAATTGATTCAAAGCGGATTGTTTATCTTCACAAGACCAAGAATATTTCAAATAAGAATAAGTTACAAGTGGATGTTTTGTCCAAATACTTTTATCTGCTTTTGTAGGTTCAGTTCCAAATAAGAGAACTAAAGTTTTATGAGCAAGATTTGCTCTTCCACTCTTTCTACAAAGATTTGCAAATTTGACCCACATTGCTTGATCTTCTTGAGGTGAAACAACAAGTAATCTAACTCTTAAAATCCTTTGCCAAACATCAACATATCTTTGACATCCTGATAATCTTTTAGCCCATGTATTTCTAATTGACATTTGAATCTCTGGTTGATCATCTACTTGTTTATATTGAATAATTTCTTCTAATTCAGCAAGCATTTGAACTCGAACAACAACACTAAAAGGTTTTTTTGATTTTAATTAAACAATACAAGAAAAAGTGAAATGAGGGAGGAAAAAAAAAAAAAAAAAAAAAAAGAAACCTAAAGAATGCACCATCTGGAGAATCTTCTTTTAATACAGCAAGATAATCATCCATTAATTCCCATTGGAATAATCCCCATGCAGCTGCAGCTCCTAAAGGTGCAATTGACTTCTTTTCTTCTTCTCCTGCATTTGCCCATTTTTCTTGGGAAAGTTGAGATAATTTTTCCCAATCTCCAAGTGCATGAAGACATCTCATTCTAATTTGTTTATTGATTTTTTTTTTTTTTTGAGAATGAAAATAATAAATTCAAAAGAAAAAGGAAAAGGGAAATAAAATAAAATAAAATAAAATAAAATAAAATAAAATAAAATAGAATAAAATAAAATAAAACGAACCTTCCTGAAGTAAGTTCAAAGTTAATTGGATCATGTTGTTGTTTTGTTTCATAAGCTACAAGAGCATCTTCCCAACGTTGAAGTTTTTCATACCATGATTCTTTTAATTCAAGTTGATGTTTTTGTTGTGCACACTAAGATAAAAAATAATGATATAAGACAAATGTTTGATATATGAAAAGGAACGGAATGAAAAAAAAAAAAAGAAAAGAAAATAATATTAACCTTAAGAATACCAATAGCTGCATCAGGTTGTTGAAGTTGATTATTAATTGAAATAAGAGATTCAATAGTTGAAGCAGAAGAACTTGTTAGATATTCGAGCTGAAATTTTTTTTTCAAAAAATGAATTTGAAAAAATGATTTGAGAACGAAAGAAAAAAAGAAGAAAAAGAAAAAGAAAAAAATTACCTCTTTATAATGTAAAGCTTTAGCATACGCATGACATTTTGTTGAATAATTACTTAAGGTTCTAATAGCAATTGGTAAAGGTTTGTCATCATGTTCCATAAACTAGATTGTTTTTTATTCTCAAAAAAAAGAAGAAGAAGAAAGGAAAGCAAAAATTCAAACCTCTGCTAAATTTAAAATTGTTTGTAAGATTTCAGGTGGAACATTTGGAGATGTTAAAGCTGTTTCAAGAGATTTAACTAACTCATCCTAAATATAAAATAAATAAATAAATAAATCAAATGTGAGTAAGAAAAAAAAAGGAACCTGGAATTGATCATATAATTCAGTCCAACAAGAAACAAATCCAGCATTAAATAACTCTCTAGCTAAGGGAGAAAAGACAGCAGCAAGAGAATGACAAGCTCTTAAAGCATGAGAAGGAGATTCTTTTAATAATTCAACACTAAATTTACGAATCCATTCATTCCAATCATCTTTAGTTGATCTTTGTGAAGCTTCCCAAGCTCTTTTTAATTTTTGTTGATTAACTGGGAGTTTTTTAGGTGTTCCAGCTTCTGCTGCAGCTGCATCATCAGGATTTGATTCACCAGAGCTTTGAGGAAAAAAAAAGAAAATGGAATTAATAACATTCTTTTTTTAAAAATAACAATAATAATTTACCCATCATCTGCATCATTTCCAAGTTCTTGTGGCATTGGTTCGTTTTTAACTAATCTTGAAACAAGTAAATCATATCTTGAATGAATAATTCTATGTTTTTGTAAGACCTTATTAATCATAGGAATGAAAATAGCATAATCAGGTCCCAATTGATAAACAAGAGCAGCAAGAGTATCCATTGCAACAGTTCTTAATTCTGTTGATGAGGCAAGAACACGAGCTAATGGATGAATAATTCTGGAAGCATAATCAGAGAAATTAATTTTTTTACAAAGTTGTCCAACAACTTGGATTGCACTCTAGAAAAAAGAAATTTATAAAATTAACATTATTTCAAAAAAAAACGAAAGAATTCATTACCTTTCTAACACTAAGTGGAACATCTGAACGTTCAAAGAGACGAACAATAACTGGGAGAACAAGATGTAAATATTCTTCAAGAGTGGCACCAAATTTTTTTAATGCATTCAAAACTTCAATTGTTGGTGTTCTTTTTTCAGAATCATCAGTTTCAAAAACTTGTAATAATAAAGGAAGGAGTTGTGGTAAATAAACTTTAAATTCTCCATCAAGTGCAATAGCTTTTTTATTTTATTTTATTTTTATTTTTTTTTGAAAAACATCAACAATACAAAGGTAAATAAAATAAATGAAATAAAGTTTACCAAGTGCTTTGATTAAATAAATAATGGTAACTTGATTACTATTCCAATATTCTTTAATTAAAGAGAAAATATCTTCCAAATAATTTCGAATATGCTATTTTTTTTAAAAATTAAAGAGAGATGGAAAGAAAAAAAAAGAAGAAGAAGAAAGATTACTTGTTTAACAATGGCAACAAGTTGGCTAAGTTTATTAAAATGAAATTCAATCATTCCTTGAGGACAGCTTCTCATCATACTCAAAAATGGTGACATGATCTATTTAAAAGAAATGAGAAATTCAGAAAGAAAAAAAAAGAAAAGAAAAGAAAGGAAATCATAAAAAAAAAAATCATACTTGAGGAAGGAATGGAACACATTTTAATCCAAGAGTTTTAAAAATAAACATAACAGCTTGAATAACAGCTGTATGATGTGAACTAAGAGATGGATCTCGAAGAATTTTCATCAAAACTAATATTGTTTTGAAAAATTTGAATATTTCAATTTTTTTTTTTTTTAAAAAAAAAAGGAAAAAAAAAAGAACCATGAATAACAACAGTTGGGTGATAATCTTCTGATGAAGTAGACATTCCAATTAAAACATGATCAATATCATCTTCTGTTGAAGATGAATCTTTCTCAGAAATTCGAA
>ERZ778024.3035-NODE-3035-length-12969-cov-5.786124_pt1 | contig 12969 bp, 10 predicted proteins | sample MGYA00375754_ERZ778024 | MGnify/ENA primary metagenome ERZ778024 (study PRJEB29350, sample SAMN05389827) | bioreactor metagenome | isolation source: Thiocyanate bioreactor | place: South Africa: University of Cape Town | collected 2014-02-18 ... | reverse complement strand
CGTTCGCCACGCGCTGGGCTTCGGCCAGCATGGGCACTTTTTTATCCATCTGCCCCAACCGGACCTCGACCGAACTGTGCCGCGAACCGATACCCATGCGAATCATCATAAAGTCCTGGTCTTCGGTGCGGCGCTCCCACAGGCGGGGCGGGTTGGGCAACTGCGGCCACTCGACAATCTGGCTCAAGTCGGGATAGAGATAGCGGAGACTGGTCTGCTGCTGCCGCCGGTAGTCGCGCAGAACGTTTTCGGCGTCGGCCAGTTGTTGTATGTATTCCTGTTTGTTGGCGCGGTCTTTGGTCAGCTTATCGGCCATACCGAGGACGCCGGTCGTGACGAAACCGAGCGAAGATACCATCGTCGCCAGGGCGAATAAAACGTTGCTACCAGGCCGCAAAAAGGAAACGGTAAGCAGGGCGGCAACCGTCAGGACGCCGAGGATAACCGGGGCCAACAAAAGCGTCCACTGCATTTTGGTGCCTTTGAATTCGGGCACCGGGGGACGTGGAATTTCGACAAGCCCCTTCGGTAGTTCGTGGGGCGGTCGTGGGGGCCGGTTAAAAATAATTGTTCCGTCGCTTGCCATACTTTTACACCTTGGTTTAATGCTTGGTCAGATACAATGCTTCGTTAACTATATCCACCAGGCCGTAATGAGGGTTCCAGAACCCTAGAATCGGGGCGGTATAGGGGGTTCGCTCGGTCTGGTTATTACCGTGAATTTCCAGTTCCAGGCCAATCGAACGAGGCGGGTACTGCGGGTATTCCTCACCACATTCTACATAAAAGACCATATTTTCCCGTTGCCGGGGGATGCGGAGCAAGGCCAGGTAGGTATCCCCGGTGCGGTGAAGCTGGCCGGTTCCGCCAGTGTAATTCTGCTGGACCAACTGTATATCGGAGGTCAAACGGATAGCCGCCTGGCTGATTACCGCCGGGGCTTCCAGTTTGCGAATTCCGCGACTGCCCAACCAGGCCACGAACCAGCCGATAAAGAAGCCGGGCAGGGTCGCCACCAAACCCGCCGCGATAACGGGCCGCCAGTCCATCGGCACATCGGCCCGCTGCCAGGCCACCCAACCGCTAACGGCTACGGCCAGGGTTAGCATGCCCAACCAGAAAGGGGTAATCAGGCGCAGTGTCGGGCGGACCAGCTTGCCCCGCAGCAGGGTTATAATCAAAAGACCAATCAACAGGCCCGGTATCAGCCCGATACCCATCAAAAGCGGGTTGGGTCCGGTGCCGGTTTTGTTGAGAGTAATATCAAGCTGGCAGCCCAGGGCCATCCCGACCAGCAGGGCCACCGCCAGTACAACCAGGCGGATATTAGTCCGGATTCTTGCTTCTAACTTTTCCATTATTGCGGCGGCACCAGAATGATATACATTATAAAAGCGAAGATTATCAGTCCAAACAGGCCCAACAAATAGGGATAGACCACCTGGATGAGCGATTTCTTCTTCGGCTTCGGCGGACGATTACCGTTGTAATAGGCCGGGGGCGTGGCAGGCTGGTAACCGGGATGATACCCGCCATAATTCTCCGGGTTGCTGCCCAATCCGCCCCGTCCTAACGGTTTGTTTGGGCCTTCTCGGGTCTCTTTAACCGCCTCGCGCAGGTCGTTGGCGATATTGCCATAAGACTCGTCAGCGCCGTAAATCGAGCGGGCCAGTTCGAGCCGGTCTTCCGGGTCAACCGAAGCCTTGAAGCTGAGATAGGTCTGGGCCATCCATTCCAGGGCGGTGGCAATATCGTTGCCCGGCGCCAGTTTTTTAGCGAGGGAGGCAAAGTCGCGCGCTTCCATGTAGCGTTGCTGGCGGCCCAGCATATAGCTGCCCCTGGTCAGCATATCAATAAGTTCGGCCTTGAACTGGGGAGCCTCCTTGAGAAAAGCCTCGGTAGCGGGCAGTTCCAGCAGCTTGGAAAAAGGCTCGTAGCCCGAAATACTCATCAGACCACCCAGCGACTCGCGGAAAAGCAACACAATTTCGTTGGTGAGAGTGCCAATCTCGTTGCGAAGCCAGGCCGGGTCGGCGGTCAATACGGCGGCGCCACCCCCGCCGCCCTGGTAACCGCGATTATTCCTGGCCGCCATGGAGTTAAATTGTTCAATCAACTCCTGGCGTTTTTCCAACAAAATCTGGAGGGCCGGTTCGAACAACTGGCAGACCTGCCAGCGCAACGCGTCTTTCCAGTAGGTGACCGGTTGGTTGGTTAGCTGGCGTTGAGAGGCGCGGTTATCAATATAATCGAGGTCTTCTTCAAGTTCCAACCGGGCCTGTTGGAGCGCCTGTAAGGCCTGGCGAGGAGCCCGGCGGCCCGTCCTGATTTGCCGCAAGATTAGCGACTCGCCCCGCAAAATACCGACATTAAAAAAATTCGCGTGGGTCGGTATCGGTTTGCCATCGGTCCGGGCCAGTTCGTAGCGCAAGAGATTACCCGAAGGCTCTACCAGGTCCAGGTCGCTGGCCTCCACAACGTCGGAAAGTAAACGGGCCGAGGTGTATTCCAACGGAACGTTAAGGGTCAGTAGCAAATTGCCACTGGGGTCTTTTATCATTACTGGTATCAGACTGGGCATGAATTATCCTTCGGCAGACGCAGACCGTAGGCAGATAAAATTGGTTGAGGTAATTTTAAAGGTATAAATATATTACTATAGGCGATTAGAACCTGTAATATTTAGCTGTAAGTATACTTTAATTAATTCAACACGGTCAAGAAAATCAAATATAAAAACAGCGGCGACCTGAAAGCTGAGTCTGGTAATTCCTTCTTATTGTATCCACATTGCGCTTTTCTTTGTATGATGTAAATTACTTTATAACCGGCTAAACTGCCCTAGACGGCTAATTATATGAACGAACCGGCCCCGGAGAATTTCGAATAAGTTTTTGATTTAAGTTAAAATGTTACAGGCAAAATTCATGGTATCATAAGCCCCGGAAAACCGGCCTGACCGGCAGTTGCTCTTGCGAGGTTTGATACTCCGCTTCCTAAAATAATTGGGTATTCCAGGCAGCTTTTAGCTTTGTTTTTATCACATCTTATCTCAGTTTCCTTTCCACCTATTTTCTGTCTTCTTTGGCAGATTGCCGGGAGAGTGCATGGCGAGTTCTTTAACTCAAAGCGGTAGCGACAAAATCACATCTGGTCGGAACTTGAATTGGGCCACTCTGAAAAAACCGGTGGTGGAAATCCTCGCTGTATTCTTCATTTACCTGGCCCTGGCAATTGCTCTAAGCTGGCCGCTGGCCCTCCATTTCACCGACAAGATACCAGGCTCGCCCTACTCTTTTTTCCAGGACTCCCTGGGGTTCATGTGGGATTTCTGGTGGCTAAAGTTCAGCCTCTTTAACCTGCATACCAACCCCTTTCACAGCGATTATTTGCTTTATCCCTACGGGGCCGACCTGTACCTGCACACCCTGGACCCGGTCAACGGCCTGTTGAGTATTCCCTTTCGAGTTTTCGGGCTTATCGGGGCGTTCAACTCGGTTATCATTTTAAGTAACACCCTGACAGCCCTGGCCACCTATATTTTCGCGAAAGAACTGGGGTTGTCGCGGGTCGGGGCGGTTATCGCCGGTTTTTTGATAACCTTCTCACCGCTCCACTGGCATTTTATAAGCGGCGAAATCGAGTTTATAAACTTCGCCTGGTTCATTCTATATTTGTGGCTTTTGCTCAAAATGGTCAAAAACCCGCGCCGCCTGAACTGGGGCTATATCCTGGGCGGGGGTGTTTTGATAGCGACCACAGGTTACGCCAGCGCCTATGCCCTGGTCTGGTTGGCAGGAGTAAACCTGCTATGGTTTGGCAAAGAGCTATGGCTGCGGCGGGCCAACCTGAAAGACTGGCTGGCTAACTGGTTGCTCAGTTGGGTCGTGGGGGTAATATTGCTGAGCCCCTACCTGGCGGGGAGTTTAATCGAACTGACCAGCGGGAATGTCCGCACCTCCGAGAGCCTCGATTCTTTAAGCAAGTCCGGGGTGAGCCTGGCCGAATACATAATTCCGCACTACTATAACCCGCTTTACAACTTCCTGGCAGGTTCGAATAATCCGAACGGTTACCCTATTGCGGACGATTATTTCTTTATCGGGTTCGTCTTTCTAATTCTGGCCGGGCTCGGTACCTTCTGGTATTTCCGGCAAAGAGAGCTAAAACTCGGCTTCTGGCTTTTGGTTGCGCTGGTCTTCGGGGTGCTGTCTTTAGGCCCGGAACTGCTGCTGGCCCCAGGTAACGGGACCGGTTTACCGCTACCTTACCGCCTGCTGGTGGAGCTGCCTTTTGCCTCGATTGTGCGCACCTCGGCCCGGTTTTCCGAGGTTTCGCTGTTCGGGTTAGCCCTGGCCGGGGGTTACGCCTTCCAGAAGATTTCTTCCCGGAAATATTCTTTCAAGTTCAAATACACCAACACGGTTTTAGCCGGACTTATCGTCGTGGCGCTGCTTTTTGAATTCTGGAAGTTGCCCTACCCGACCAACCAGTTCGATATTCCCGAAGCCTACAATAATATCCAGGGGAACGGGGCCGTCCTGGAACTGCCGCTCAACCGGCGCGATACCGCAGATGCCTTCGCCATGTACTACCAGACCGTCCACGGGCGACCTATCCTGCCGGCCTACCTTTCCCGGCGGATTAACACGCCCTATGAATTGCCCAACTCGCCTTTATCGCTGGTCGTCTACCGGGCTAACCAACCCGACATTTTCACGGTCCCGCCCGCCCAGAATGCCCTTAATATGCTGCGGCAACAGGGAGTGGAAACCATCGCTTTTCACCCGGCCCAGGAAAGCGAAAAAGATAAGGCGATTGCCTTCTTAAACCAGATTGCCGGACAACCCTACTTTAAGGACACCACCACCTGGCTTTACCGGGTGACGCCAGGACAGGCGCAGCCGTTCTTTGTGCTGGGTTCGGGCTGGTACGACGCGGAGACCGGCCCCAATGGACAGACCGCGCGCTGGTCCAAACAGACCGCCGATTTCGATATTTATATGCCCCAATCCGGCCCGGCTACGCTCAGTTTTCAGGCGGTCGCCTTCGCCAAAAACCACAATTTGAAGATAATAGTCAACGGGCAGGAAGCGACCGCGCTGACGGTCTCGCCCGGTCTGCAACCTTACCAGCTAAAACTAAACCTGGTAAAGGGCCGGAACAATATTGTGTTGAGCGGGCAAGAACCGGCCGTGTCGCCCAGCCAGACCGGGCAGGGCGGCGACACCCGCGAACTTTTTATCCAGGTCCGGCAACTTTCCGTGTCATAAAGGAATTGTTTTGTCTGGCCCGGTTTTATGTTATAATCGGGTTTGGTACACAAACAGCAATTGTGTTTTCCCAGCTTTTATTAGAAGTACAAGGCTGCTCAAGAGCTAATTCGAGTGGTTTGCGGTGGAAGTAACAGGCAGGTTGTTGACCTCTCAGGTTTCAAACAATGGTTACAGGCAGGCTGTCGTGGCGATTGGTGGCGATATTAGGAGAAAGCTCTCATGATGAATTTACCGAACTTATTGTTCGGAATATTCAGCCGCGATCTTGGTATTGACCTGGGTACGGCTAACACACTGGTCCACGTGCGCGGAAAAGGCATCGTAATCAGTGAGCCGAGCTACGTCGCAATAGACCGCCGGACCAAAGATGTCAAAGCTGTCGGGGCGGATGCCAAGGCCATGGCAGGGAAAACCCCGGCGAACATCGTGGCGATCCGTCCTCTGCGCGACGGCGTAATTTCGGACTTTGACATCACCCAGAAAATGCTCCAGGAATTTATCCGCAAGGTGCATACCCAGACCGTTATCGGGCCGCACCCCCGGATTGTCGTAGGCATCCCCAGCGGTGTAACCGAGGTAGAAAAACGCGCCACCCGCGAGGCCGGGCTTAACGCCGGGGCCCGCGAAGCCTACGTGGTCGAAGAACCGATGGCCGCCGCGATTGGGGCCGGTCTGCCCGTCAACGAGCCTATCGGCAGTATGATTGTAGACATCGGCGGTGGCACCACCGAAGTAGCCGTTATCTCGCTCGGCGGTATCGTTATCAACCACTCCCTGCGGACCGCCGGGGACGAAATCGACGAGGCCATTTCCAGTACGCCCGCCGCGAACATAACCTTCTTATTGGCGAACGCATGGCGGAAAGCGCCAAGATTGCCTCCGGCTCGGCTTTCCCGCTCGAACAGGAATTGCGGTATACCCTGCGCGGTCGTGACGTGCTTACCGGGTTGCCCAAGTCGGTCGAATTAAGCAGCGTCGAACTTCGCGAAGCCATCAGCGGCCCGGTCAACTCGATTGTTGAAACCGTCAAGCTGGCGATTGAAGAAACGCCGCCTGAACTGGTCGCCGATATTATGGAGCGCGGTATCACCCTGGCCGGTGGCGGGGCGCTTTTGCTCGGCCTCGATAAACGCCTTCACATGGAAACCCGTATGCCCGTAATGATTGCCGACGACCCGCTAACCTGCGTGGTCCGGGGCACCGGCATCATGGTGGAAAGCCTGGAAGACGAAAAATATCGCCAGATCATTGCGGCCAGCCAGGAAGGTCGCCGCATCAAGCAAACTCGTTAGAGGAAAAGAAGCCAGTAGCCAGAGGCCAGAAGCCAGTATTTGGAACAGCAGGGAACCTCTCCAATTGACAGGTTATAGAACTTTGTAAATTTGGAAAGTGTGTAAGTTTTAATTAAACCTCAGTTCCCAAACAATGACTTTCCGGCACTTTCTTCCGACCATCTCAGTTCTACTGACTTCTGGCCTCTGACCTCTGACTACTGATTCATGTTTAGACGTAACAATTCTGAAATAACCCAGCGGCTAACTTTTGCTGCCTTCATGCTTGGCCTGGCCCTGATAATAATGCTGGCGGATTTTAGCGGCTTCCTACGCCCGGTCGAACAGATCGCCTCAACTTTTCTAAACCCTATCGAAAACGGTACTCATCAGCTTGGCGCCAATCTGAGCCGGTTTACCGACTTCTGGAACGACAACGAAAAGCTGCGGTCCGAAAACGCCGACCTGCGCCAGCAACTTCAGGCGGCCCTGGCCGACCAGGGGAAAGTGGCCGAACTGGCGAACCGGGTAGACCAGCTCGAAAAACAACTGGAATTCCGAGCCAACCCGGAAACCAAAAAATACACCGTCGTCAACGCCTCCGTCACCAACCAGGACGCCAACGGTATCGACCAGGCTATCACAATAGACAAAGGCACTAACGACGGTATCGCCAAAGGCCAACCGGTCGTGAACTCTGCCGGGTACCTGGTAGGCCGGGTCGTTTCCGTCGAGACCAAAAAAAGCACCGTCTTCCTCATCAGCGATAACAATGTAGGCGTCAATGTCTACACCCAGCGTTATGACGCCGATAATAAACGCGTCCCGATTCAATCGGTGGACGGTACCGCCCTGGGACAGTATCAGCTTGGCACCAAAGACCTGATAAAAATTACCCTGATTCAGCCGGACGCCGATATAAAAGCGGACGACTGGGTCTTTACCAACGGCAAAGGCGGCAGCTATCCGGCCAACCTGCTGATAGGCCGGATTACCAAGGTGAGCAGCCAGGACGGCCAGCCCGAAAAAGAAGCGGTGGTCCAGCCTATCGCCGACCTGAACCATTTGCAGGAAGTTTTAGTCATTACCGCCTGGGGCTCGTCGTAGAATAGTTTTAGTGATCAGTGTTTAGTTTTTAGCCGCTAGATAAGCCGGGAAATTAGCGCCTATAACCAAAAAGGCTAAAAACCAGCCGCTTTATCACTTCTAAATGACACAAAATAGTAAATAGGCAAGAAGTCAGTCAGTGGAAGTCTACGTACCTCTTAAAACTAAACACTAAAAACTGACAACTTTTCAACGGAGGTTAGCCGTTAATCCTTATATCGCCGGGTTGTTGCTCTTTATAACAGCCCTGTTGCAAGACCATTTTTTACCGGGATTATTGCCCGGCGTAAGCCAGTACGTACCCGACTTGATGTTGCTGGTGGTTGTCTCATGGAGCTTGCTGGTGGATGTCCGGTTAGCCATGGTTTCGGCCTTTGCCGCCGGGATTATTTTCGATTTTGTGGCGGTACCCCAGGTCTACCCGATTGGCCTGAACGCTTTTCTGTTTTGCCTGATTGCCCTGCTGGTGAGCTACCTGGGCCAGAACCCGTTTATCTCAGGCAACTTGCGGTCGGTCCCAGTGGCGCTGGTAGCGGCCCTGGTCTACCGGGGAGCATTGTTGCTTGCCGAAAGGCTATTCGGCTATAATAACTTTCAACCGGCGGTGATTGTCCAGGTCATTCTTCCCGTAGTAGTCATAGATGCGGCCCTGATGATTATCATTTTTGGGCTGGTTCGTTTTTTGAGCCGGATAAAAGAACCCAGGGAATAAAAAAAATGTTTTGCGCTAAAGGTGTAACGTAAAACGTAAGCTCTCTGCGGTATAATCTACTCGACTTAGCTTAAACCCACCCGGTGATAAAAGGAAACTTGTGATCTGTTCGGCCCCCCAACCGGACACCTGACAATATATAAGGAAGGTTTTACAGCGTAGACCGTTAAAGTATATGTGTAAGGGTTATGAGATAGAACATCAGTTTAACCCCTTTTAACGTTCTACGTTTAACGAATTAGCAGTATGGTATTAAATTTAGACGAAGACAAATTATCCAAAGAGCGCGATAATAACGATAGTATCCAGGAGCCCCACCAGACTGAGCGGAGCGCTCCTAAAACGATGAGCCGGTTAAACTTCCTGCGCGTGGCAATGGCCGCTGGCGTCGGGTTTCTGGGTTGGCGTTTATGGGATATGCAAAAACCGCTACAAGACCCGGCCCTGACTAACCAACCTACCACCAGTACGGAACCCTCCGCCATCACGCGCTATATCACGTCTACCGCCCCGCGCGGTATCATCTACGACCGTTTCGGCAAACGCCTCGTCACGAACCAGGCCGCCTACTCGGTAACAATCACTGCCAACTACCTGCCCGACCCTGATAAAACCACAACCAACGCCGAATATAACGCCGTCCTGCAACAGCGCCAGGATGTATACGATAACCTGGCCCGCTTTCTGGGCATGAAATACTATATCGCCATCATTCCTGAACAGGTCAACGGCGATGTAGATAAAAAGACCGGGAAATTTACCAACCCCGAACGCAACGCTATCCTGAACGAACTCGAAATCGTTACGGGGATGTCGGCCAAGGACTGGGATAAAAAACTGACCGACATGGCGACCAACAAGCAGGATAAGAACCTCTATATCGTAAACGAGGATGACCCCTACCCGATAGAGCAGTTCGACCGCTACAAATACCTGCGCACCAAATTCACCGACGGAGTCTTTTTCCTGAGTGACGCCGAGCGGAAGATGTGGGACGCCAAGTTTTCGACCCCACCCTACCAACCGGTCCAGGTCTGGCCGGACCTCTCGCACGAAGACGCCATGCTCTTAACCGAGAAGCGGCTCGACTTACCGGGCGTAGACGTCCAGGTCGATTACGTCCGCAATTATGACGACCCTCGCCTCTATTCGCATATCCTGGGCTATACCGGGCGCTTTTCCAGCACCGACCAGCTTAACGCGGCCAACAAAGAGGCCCTGGGTGATAACTACAACCCGAACGACCCCGAAGACCCCAGCAGCAAAATTGATGTCTACAGCATCGACGACCGGATTGGCCGGATGGGCGTCGAGGGCTGGATGGAACCGTTCCTGCGCGGTCGCAAAGGCGCCAAAGAGGTTATGGTCAACAGCAACGGCCAGATTATCAAGACTGTTCGGGTCGGTAAGGCTGCCCAACCGGGCAACCAGGTTATCCTGACGATTGATAACGAACTGCAAAAAGTGGTGGCCGACTCGCTGGAAAAATGGATTAACCAGGCCAACAAGACCAAAAGTGCCAAAGTCCTCGAAGGGGCGGCGGTCGTAATGGACGTGAACACGGGCGAAGTCCTTTCGCTGGTTTCCTTCCCGTTTTACGACAATAACCTCTATAACAAACCGGGCGAAAAATGGACCGAAGCTGAAACAAAAGAAATCATGGACCAGGACAAAGCGGTCCAGGTCTGCCGGGCGACGGCGGGCCTCTACGCTCCCGGTTCGACTTTCAAGTTGATAACCTCGGCGGCAGCCCTCAGCGAAAAAGCCATCTACCCTACCCAGACTTTTAACTGTACCCACTATATCGAAGTGCCGACCACCAAAGCCGGGCCACCTTACCAGCCCTACAAGTGCTGGGGTACGCACGGCCAGATTGACGTGGTGGGCGCGGTCAAGAATAGCTGCGACATCTTCTTTTACAACGCCGCCGTACCGGCCCAGGAAGACCCGGCTTACGGTAAGAGCCGCTATTACAATAGAGGAAGTTATGGCAACCCCATCCTCTTTAAGGGGATGGGTATCGACCTCCTGAACGGTTACATGAACCTCTATAACCTGGGGCAACCCACCGGGATTGAATTACCCGGCGAATATTCGGGTACCCTCCCCAACCCGAAGACCAAAGCCTGGTCTATCGGTGAAACGATGACGACCGCCATCGGTCAGGGCGACCTCTTGATGACACCTTTACAGATCTGTATGGTAACAACCAGTTTCGCCAATGGCGGTAAACTCTTGACCCCTAGAATCGTGCACGAAGTCCGGGACCAGGACGGCAAAGTAGTCGTACCTTTTGAACCAAAGCTCATCCGGGACGTGACCAAAGATGCCGTGAAGTGGAGTTACGACGACAACCGCCAGGACCCGCCCAAACCGACTACCACCGATTTTAAGGTGGACCCGACCGCGATTGACCTGATTCGCGAAGGCATGCTGGAAGTATCCAGCCCGACCGGTACCGCCGCCAGCAGCAAACTTTACGATATGAACGGCCTCAAAATCGCCGGTAAGACCGGTACCGCCGAGTTTGGCGACCCGCTGACCAATCCCGATGGCTCGCTCCTGAAAGATGCCGACGGTAACTTGACCCGGGCCACCCGCGCCTGGTTTACCGCCTTTGCGCCTTTTGATAAACCCGAAATCGCCGTGACGGTGCTGGTCGCTTCTGGTGATGTCGGTAACGAAGGTTCGACTTACGCGGTGCCTGCCGTTAAGGAAATTATGGCCTGGAAGTTCCAGTCGATTGTGAACCCGCCCAAACCGACGACGGCACCTGCCAGCACCACCAAACCTGGGACCACTCCCAAACCTTAAACCCTGACCCGGTTGCCGGTTGGAAACAATGTATTGATGGGGGCTATTGCTATCGGCTACTATTCGTTTATAATGTGTGAGTGAAATTCAACTCAAACAATACAAATAACCTGGAAGCCTAAAATCATATGAACGCGACCGGCAAGAAATTTGAGGCGGTAACAATCAAGGGGACCGCAGGTGGCTTACTTTGCCGCTTGCTTGACGATGAATCGATAGAATTTTCCGACGTGCTGGCCGAACTTTCAGACCGCCTGTCCGCCGGAGAGAAATTCTTTCGCAAGGGCCGCTTCTCGGTCGAGCTCGGTAACCGCTCCCTCGAAAAGGATGATTTCGATAGTTTGCTGGAAATTTTTAACCGCTTTGATATAAGCATCGAAGCGATTATTTCGGGGGTCCAATCTACTCGCTCACAGGCCAAACTGGCCGGTATCCCCTATAATTTACCCAACAACCAGAATACCCGGCCTGCCCTGGTGGCGGAAGGAAGCGGCGATAAGAATGGTCCTCGCGGTGGGGTCCACCCCTTCGATACCGCGGAAGCTTATTTTATCCGGCGGACCGTCCGCAGCGGCCAGGTGATTAAACACCATACCGATGTCGTGGTGCTGGGAGATGTAAACGCGGGAGCCCAGATAATCGCCGGGGGCAGCGTGATTGTGTGGGGAACGGTCCGGGGCCGGATTGACGCCGGGCAGAACGGCGATGGTGAAGGGGCGGTAATTTGCGCCCTGAGTTTGAAACCGACCCAACTCGGAATTCATAATGTAGTGGCGATGGGTAACACCGAAACCCTTAACGACCCGGAAGCCGGGCCGGAAATGGCTTCGTTACAGGATGGGACCATAGTGCTGGATAGCTGGATGCCACGCCGGGGCCGGTTACGAGGCTAAAAGGTCAGGTTGTTTCAGGTTATAGCTAGAGGCTAGAAATCGTAGGAGGAAGAATGCCGGGCAAAGTGGTAACGATTACCAGCGGCAAGGGTGGTGTGGGTAAGACGACCACAACCGCGAACCTGGGTACGGCCCTGGTATTACAGGGCAAAAAGGTCGCCGTTATAGACGCTGATATTGGGTTGCGAAACCTGGATGTTGTATTAGGGCTCGAAAACCGGATTGTGTACGACCTGGTAGACGTGGTGGAAGGCCGGGCCAAGTTGCGCCAGGCCCTTATCAAGGATAAACGCCATCCCGAACTGGCGCTGCTCCCAGCCGCCCAGACCCGCGATAAAAACGCGGTCTCCCCGGCCCAGATGGCCGACCTGACCAACCAGCTTGCCCAGGATTTTGATTTTGTGCTGGTGGATTCGCCCGCCGGCATCGAGCAGGGTTTCAAAAACGCTATCGCCGGGGCCGACCTGGTTTTGATTGTAACGACCCCGGAAGTCTCCGCTGTGCGCGACGCCGACCGGATTATCGGGCTGGTAGAGGCCGCCGAGTTGCCTACGCCCCAGCTTATCTTGAACCGGATTAAACCGGCGATGGTCCGGCGCGGTGATATGCTCAGTATGGACGATGTGAAAGACATCCTGGCGATTGACCTCATCGGGATTGTGCCGGAAGACGAGCAGGTGGTGGTTTCGACCAACCGAGGCGAGGCAGTCGTCTTTGACCAGGTCTCCAAGGCCGGGAAAGCCTACCATAATATTGCCCGGCGCTTGCTCGGTGAAAAAGTTCCCTTCCAGGTGCTAGAGGAACCGGTCGAACCGCCGAAAAAAGGATTCTGGGCCAAGCTTTTCGGCGTCTAACTCTTTTTATCAGATAGATTAAAGAAAAAGAGTAAGGTTTTA
>ERZ778024.3025-NODE-3025-length-13006-cov-5.919311_pt1 | contig 13006 bp, 21 predicted proteins | sample MGYA00375754_ERZ778024 | MGnify/ENA primary metagenome ERZ778024 (study PRJEB29350, sample SAMN05389827) | bioreactor metagenome | isolation source: Thiocyanate bioreactor | place: South Africa: University of Cape Town | collected 2014-02-18 ... | reverse complement strand
TTTTTTTTTTTTTTTTTTTTTTTTTTTTTTTTTTTTTTTTTTTTTTTTATTTAAAATTAATTTTTAAAAAAAAAAAAAAATCACAAAATTAGATTTTTGAAAAGAAGTATGTTTATGGCATTTTCTCTACCTTTTTGTACATATTATGGAGCTTTTTTGGACTTGCTGTATTTGTTGACTCTTCTTATCGAACCTTAATTGGACTCACTCCTCAGCTTGGTAGAATGGGTGCTGAACCTCAATCAATTGCATCAGGACTTCAATTTGCTGCAATTTCAAGTTTAATTGTATTTCAAGTCTTGAGTATGTTTTACTTTCCTTTCCTTTTCTTCATTTTTATAATCTTTTCATTTTTATAAATTTTTCTTTTCCTTTTTATAGCTCCATTTATCCCAGTAATGCATCGTGCAGCAAATCGTTGGAAAGCTGTTTTTACTTTTCTTGTAGTTGGAGTTCTTTGTTTTATTATTGGCACTTTTGCTTTCTTTCCTTACACAGACTTAACGCCAAAGAGAGTCGATGTTTTGTATTACTATTCACCTCCATATGAAGATCAAATGGTACAAATCAATCCATTTTTAACAAAATTAAAGTCGTAATTTAATAATAATAATTAATAATTAATAATAGGCTTTATCAAAAATAATGCTCGGATCACCAAATTCCGGTTCATTACATCAAGTTACTGATGAAATGGGAGAAATGTCTACAGGTTGGGTTCATTGTAATGTTCTTGGATATGGTTTTAAAACAAAAAAAGGACTTTGTTTGGATCAATTGTAATTTTTTAATTTTAATTTTAATTTATTTTTGATTTTCAACAAATTACAAACAATTTTTAAAAAATAAAATTTCTTTATTAGAATTCCAATTCCTTCAATTTCTGAACCTGTTATTTCATTTTCAAATATTACACATGATACAAGTACTAATATTTATGGAGTGGATGTTGAAATTTTTGCAGAGGTAATTTTAAATTAATCTTCAAAACAAATGATCATATCATTTTTATTTTAAAAAACAAAATCTATTACAAAGGATTGTCCCTTTTGGTTTTTAACATTTGATGGAGACTTGGTTTCATGGTCATTAACAGAAACCATTCCTCCTCGAGCAGCAACTGAATATTCTGGATATGTTACAATTCCAAAAGGTTTTGGAATTTTAAGAAGAACTAAACAAGATAGATTTTCTTTTCATATGGAAATTCGTGGACCAGCTGATGTTCCTTTTAGGGTTTATTATTTATTTTATTTATTCTGATTTATTTATTTATTATTATTTTTTTTGACTTTCTTCTCATCTCTGACTATCTACTATCAAATTAGCTTATTACCAATTACTTTATGCATAGTGCTCAACAAGATTATATCATCTCTTTTCTTCCAACTTGGGCAACAACATGGTATTATTTTCAATATTTTCATTTTATCTTCTCTTTCATTTAGATCAAATTGTCATTATTTAAATAGGGGGAAATCAAATAATCCTGGACCATTTGTCATTGAATCTCATGCTAAATTAATATTGCCAATATTATAATACTGTAGGGCCAGAAATTTTTTCTCCCAAAAGAAAGAAAGAAAGTAATCAGAAAGAAAATCACACTTGTTGAATAGATTTTGAAATAAATGAAAATAAAAAAAATTGAAAATACTTTATATTTTATACCTTATATACAATTTATTCGAAAAGTTCTGGTTGTTTCATGATCACCCTTTCTCTATTTTCAGCAATTTCTGAAACATACTTCATAATACTATCATATTTTTCTGGGGCAGGTTTTTTACCAGTTGACTATTTGATGAATTTTTAGCATTTTATTAATTGAAAGATAAAATGAAAAATTAGAAATGTTACCCAGTAATAAATATCCCAATCATTCTCATCTAATAAATCATCATACACTGCTAGTTCTTCTATAGTTAATTTTTGAAGGTATTTGGCAGCAAATTTTGATAAAATCAAGTCATTTTCAAGAATTCCTCTTTTCCTATTTCATTGAAACAAACGAAACAAATTTTAATCTAACTTTCAATATACATCCTTCAAACAAAATCAAATATAATCAAATCATATTGAAATAAGGAAATCAATACCTGCTTTCCCAAAGCAATCTTTTCTTCTTATTCTCTAAACTTTCATCAGGTCTCAAAGGTGGCTTCAAGTCAACTATAATATCCTCATCCTTTTGTCCACTACCTTCACCTCCATCTTTTTGAAATGTTCTCACTGAAGTTGTAAATGAAGAGGCTCTATAATAAGTTGAGAGAGCAGTAGTCCTGATATTAGTAGTAGCAATGAGTTTGGAGAATGAAACCAACATTTTCGCCATGTTTGTTCTCAAGTTTATTGAAATTAATTAGGATTTTTGCGTTGAACATGAATCTTTCAAATCTCGAATGTATTCAAGTAAATTTCTTTAATAAGTCAATGAATCATTGTATTGATATCTTAATGACTCTAAGAGATTGATGAGCGGTAGATTTCAAGTTATCAATTTTTGTTGAAGAAAAAAGGAAACTTTTTGAAGGAGAATGACCAAAAAAAAAACAAAGATGTCCTTCAAATGATTTGATGTTGTTGGAATGGATGTAAAATAAACAAGTATGTAAGCTTCTTCTTTCTTTGATTTTCATCTATTATATTTTATTTTTTTTATTTTTTTTTTTGTTATTTATTTGAAAAAATCAATCAATAATAGGGATTTGATTCAAAGTTGGAATCTAATACTTTTAGTGAATTGAATCAAGATGAGGATTCATCTCAATCTATCTTACTTGATTTGATTAAGTTTGAATAATGCATCAACTTGATTTTGTCAATCTGAAAGAAACCAATCAATTGGATTAATCAATCAGAAATAATAATTTCTTTTTTTTTTTTTCTCTAGGATGAATGAATTTCAGAACAGAGTAGTCCGTCCATTTCTTAGTTCTTCTTTCAAAGATTTAGAAAAGGAAAGAGAAGCACTTGCAAAACATTCATTTCCAAAACTATCACAATTTTGTTATCAAAGAGATGTCTTCTTTTATCCAGTTGATTTAAGGTTTTTCTTTTTCTTTTTCTTTTTCTTTCAAAAAAAAAATCTTGAACGAACTTTTTCATTTCCTTTTTTCAAGATGGGGAATCACTGCTCAGGAATCTGGTAATATACTCTAATAACTTTCTCAAATTTGATTCAAAAATTTTAAAATTCTTAAATAATGAAGGAACTGGAAAAGTTATTGATATTTGTCTTCAAGAAGTTGATAAAAGTCGTCCATATTTCATTGGAATAATTGGAAATAGATATGGATGGCATCACACTCCAGGTGCCGAATCAACAGACCCATTGCTTACTAAAACTTTTGAGATTGCTGAGAAGAGATATCCATTTATTCAAGAATACCACAATCGAAGTATTACTGAGTTAGAAGTAATTCATTATTATTTTTATTTAAAGAAAAGAAAATCGATCTTGTTTAATAGATAATTTATGGTGCATTTTTAGCACCAAAGGAAATGAAAGAGAGGAGTTTTTTCTACTTTCGTTCAATAGATGAAAGTGAATATAAAAATGAATATGAAAGGAAAATGATTGAGGATCTCAAATATAAGATTATTAATGAAGGATTTAAAGTTCAAAATTTTGGTACACCTCTTCAATTAGCTGATTTGGTTGTTGAAGATCTAAAATCATTAATTGAGAAAGATTTCCCAATAAAAGATTCAACATCTCCTATTGAACAAGAGTATCAAAGTCAAATTGTTTTTGCAAGAAGTAGATCACAAATTTATGTTGGGGGTAAGTCCTCTTTTGAAACTTTAGATAATTATTTAGAGGTGATCTTTTTCTTTTCCTATTTGTTTCTTCAATCCAAACTAATCCAGTAAATAAATATTTAGAATACAGAAATTAATCCAGTGAAGCCTTTATTAGTTTTAGGAGAAAGTGGAGGTGGAAAAACTGCCTTAATGGCCAATTATTATTTTAAACTTTTAAAAGAGAGACCAAATATTTGTACAATAGCATTTTTTATTGGTAGTACCCCTCAATCATCTTCATACATATATCTCCTTCAATTTATTTTGGAAAGTTTGAAACAAAAACTACAACTCAAAGAATCAGTTCCAACTGATCCAAGTCAATTAACTCCAACTTTAGAAGCTTGGATCCAATTACTTGCTCCTCCAAAAGATTCCTCTGAAAAAATATCTTTAGTTTTAATTCTTGATGCTTTAAATCAATTAGATCCTATTGGTGATTCTCATGAACTTCATTGGCTTCCATTTACATTTCCTTCACATGTTCGTGTTATTCTTTCAACTCTTCCAGGAAGGTATTATTATATCTTTGTCTTATTTTTTTTTTTTTTTTTTTTTTTCTTTCAAAATAAATGATTTCCTAAATTTTATGAAGATGTCTTGAGGTCATGAAAAGCAGATCAACTCCGAAAATGACAGTTCAACCATTGAGTCCAAATGATAAAAGACAAGTCATTTTAGAGTACCTTCAACAATATAGTAAAGGTTTAAGTGAGGAACAATTAAATACGATTGTAGATGCTAGTCAAACAAATAATGCTCTTTTTCTAAGAGTTTTAATTGATGAATTAAGAATTTCTGCTAATTTTGAAGATTTAGATAATGCGATTTCATTATATATCAAAGGTTATTTCTTTTCCTTTTCTTTTTCTTTTTCTTTTCCTTTCTCTTAACATCGTAGTTATAAATTTCTAGATGCAAAAAATGTTCAAAAATTATTTGAAATGGTTTTGGATAGATGGGAAAATGATTATGGAGAAGAAGTGGTATCAAAAGTTTACTTGTTTATTTCTTTATCATTTTCTGGGCTTTCAGAAAGAGAATTACTAGACTTTTTGAAAATCAGTCAACAAACACTTTCTTCTATTTTGTTAGCTTCCCAAGAGGTTTTTTATTTTTTCATTCAATAATTTCTTTTCTGATTAACAAAAATATTATAGGCGATGGTTACTCGATCACAAGGATTATTAGGTTTTTTTCATGATAATTTAAGAGCTGCAGTTCGATCAAAATATTTACCAAACTTGAATAGACAAAATTTTTATAGATTTCAGTTAATCCAATATTTTGAAGTTTGTTTTCATTTTTTTTTTTTTTTTTTTTTTCATTTTTTGGGGTATTTCTTTTATCTTAAATTTTCTCTATTTTCTTCAATCATTAGGAATTACCAGAAACAGAACAAAATTTTTCTAGAGTACTCGTCGAGTTACCATACCTTTATGAACAAACAAAATCTTTTGAAAAATTAAAACAGTTTATTTCAAGAGAAAAAGTTTTTGATTGCTTATATTCAAAAACTGGAACATTAGAATTATTGAGATTTTGGCGTTTGGTTGGAGGTTATGATCTTACAGTTCCAGAGTACTCTCGTCTTGTTGATGAAAAAATAAATCAAATAAGGTTATTTATTTTATTATTTATTTTTAAATTCGATACATAAATCAATAAATTGATAAATAAATAAATAATCTAGCACGTTTACGAATGAAGAAAATTCAAAAGATTATGAATATACAATCAAGTTACTCGAAAAAATTGCAAGTTTTTTTACAGAGTGTGGAAAGTTTTCTGAATCTATCAAAGTTTTACATTCTACCATCTCGATTGTCAAGAAAGCTTTTGGTGAAGAAGATTATCGCTTAGCAAGTCTTCTATTAAAGTAACCTTCTTTCTTTCTTTCTTTTTCTTTTCACTAACATAAAAAAATAACAATAATAATTATTATCAAGACTTTCAACTGCAATGGACTATTTATGTTTAGATTGGACTCAAGAAACTTTTCAAGCTATCAAAATAATTGAAAAAGTTGAAGGATCAAATAGTTTTGAATTAGTAAGGCCCCTTGTCAGTTATGCTTACCATACATCAAAAGCTTCAAATTTTCAGGAAACGATTCAAGAATTAAATAGAGCTTTGGATATTATATCTCCAGTTAAGAATCAATACCCTGAAGTGTATTTATATACTCACGTAACCTTTGCACAAGTTTACTTGAATCACAATGAACCTCAGACTTCAATTGATTATTACCAAAAAGTTTATGACTTAACTCATTTAATGTTAGGACCAAAACATAAATATATTAGTACTTTTTTATTTTATTTTTTCAAATTGATTTTTTTTTAAATAGTTTTTTTTAAAAAAAAATTAATAGGTTATTCACTTCAAGGAATTGGAACAGCTCTTCGAAAAATGAAGAAGTTTGATGAAGGAATAAATTACTTAAAAAGAGCTGTTGAGTTTTCAACTTCAAATTTTGGTGAAGAACATCCAAATACATCTTCTTGTCTTTTTGATTTGGGTTTCTTCGATTAATTCTTTTTTCTTTTTTCTTTCTAATGAATAACATTCAATAAAAATAATAAAGGAAAGGCTTTGAAACATGATAAATGCTATCAAGAAGCAATTGATGCTTTTCAAAAATCATGTAGAATTAGAGAAAAAATTTTTGGACCAAAAGCTAAAAAAGTTGCAAATTGTTGGTCAGAGATTGCTGTTTGTTACGAAAAACTTCAGATGATAGAAGAGGCAAAAGATGCAAAGAAACGTTCAGATGATATTTGGGATTCTTACAAGAATAAAACACCCAAGAATTAAAATTGATGTATTTTTTTTTCAAAAGAATAAATTTCGTTTAACTCTATATATTTTATTTTTTTTCTGTTCAAAAATTTTGTCTATAAGTTAAGATCTATAACTTTTGTTGTTGAGAAGCTATTAAATTTAAGGCACTTCCAGCTTTGAACCAGTCAATTTGATCATCACTCATCGTGTGTTTAGCTTCAATTTTGAATGATTTTCCAGATTCAATTGATTTGAAAGTTAAATAAAGAGGTTTTCCTGGAGCAATTGAACTAAGTCCTTCTGTTGATGCTAAATATTTTGATGTTATTTTATCATAATCACTTTTATTCACAAATGTTATTGGAAGAACTCCTAAATGGTTTTTAATTTTATTTATTATTTTTATTTTCCAAGATAATGAAAATAATTTGAACAAGAAAAAAAAAATCAACCTTGTTTCTTAAGATTAGTTTCATGAATACGAGCAAAGCTTTTTGCTAATATTACTCGACATCCAAGATATCTTTTGGTTTTGATTTTATTTAATTTTTTTTTTTTTTTTTAAGATTGAAATATTGAACAAACCTTGGTTGCATTGCTGCATGTTCTCTTGCACTTCCTTCTCCATAATTTTCATCAGTAACAACCATCCAATCAACATTTTTTGCTTTATATGCCCTTCCAACATTTGGAATTGTATCATACTTTTGAGTTTATTGATTTATTAATTTAAGTTTCAAAAAAGTTAGTTTAAGTGATCAATTAAAATATTACTTCATTTGTTAAATAATTATAAGCTGAATTAATTTTCTCATTTTCTGCATTTAAAGCACCTAAAATAAAAAAAAGTTATGTTTTTAAATTAAATTAAATTTCATTCAAGAAGAAAAAAAAATATAAATTTACCAATGAGAGTATTTTCTGCAATATTATCAAGATGTCCTTTGTATTTCAGCCATGGACCTGCTGCACTGATGTGATCTGTTGTGCATTTACCTTTAACTTTAATTAAAACTGCCATTTCATTAATTTCTTTTCCATTCCATGGTAAAAATGGGGAAAGAAGTTGTAATCGAGTACTTTTTGGATCAACAACTACTGAAGAATCACCCTAGAATATAAATAATAAAATGAAATTGAAATCGAAAAAAAAAAAAAGAAATAAAGAGTAATAAATAATACCCCTTCTGAAGGAGGAATAAAAGTATCTTTTCCTGGAGTAAATCCATTTTTTGGTAATTGTTCTCCTTGAGGACCTGAAAATTTGAATGACTTTCCATCTTCAGTGAGTAGAGAATCAGTTAAAGGATTGAATGTTAACTTTCCAGAAAATGCCATTGCAGTTACAATCTTTAAAATAATATTATTAAAATTAATTCATTAATTAATGGTAAACATTATTTTCTTTTTGTAGAAAAAAAATTACTTCAGGTGATGCTAAAAAGTTCATTGTTTTTGGATTTGCATCGTTTCTACTTTTGAAATTTCGATTGAATGAAGAAATAATTGAATTTTCTTCATTTTTTTCAATATCAGTTCTTTTCCACTATTAATTGATTAATTATTATTAAAAATTGTTGCAATTAAATACTTTTTTTTTCCTCACTTACTTGTCCAATACAAGGTCCACATGCATTTGCAAGAACTTGTGCACCAACAGATTCAAGAGCTTCCATTTGACCATCTCTTTCAATAGTTGCACGAATCTGATGAAATAAATTTATAAATTCTCCAAAAAAAAAAGAAAATAATAAAATTGTTACTTGTTCTGATCCTGGAGTTACAAGAAATTTTGATTTAATTTTAAGGTTGTTATCAGATGCTTGTTTTGCAATTGAAGCAGAACGAGACATATCTTCATAACTACTGTTTGTACAACTTCCAATTAATGCAACTTTAATCTAATTTTCAATAATATGAAATGTTTATCAAAGTTAAGAGAAAATAAAATCAAAAATTACATCTTCAGGCCATTTGTTGCTTTTAATGACTTCAGCGAATTTTGAAATTGGGTGTGATAAATCAGGAGTGAAGGGTCCATCTTTTTTTGAATTAATTGATTTCCATTTATTATTTAATTTGAAATCAAAGACAAAAAAAAGAAAAGAAATTTTACTAATATGTGGTTCTAATTCTGAAAGATTCACTTCTAATACTTGATCATATTTTGCACCATCATCTGCTCTTAATAAATAATTGGCATATTTATCTGCCATTACTGCTGCATGTGAACGGTTTGTTGAAATTAAGTATTCTTTCATAGCTTTCGTATAAGGAAAAAGTGATGTTGTTGCTCCAACCTTTGAAGAAAAAGAGGAAAAAAAGGAAATTAATATTTTTTGTTAATGAGATTAATATGACAATAAGTCAAAGAAAAAAAATAAAAAGAACTTCAGCACCCATGTTACAAATTGTTGCCATTCCTGTACAAGATAAAGTTTCAACTCCTGGTCCACTATATTCAATAATATGACCTGTTCCTCCCTAGTTCGAATTTGATTCATTTATTTTTTTTTTTCAAACAAATAATTCAAAAATTGTTTGTACTTGAACAGTTAATTTTCCAGCAATATATAAAATCAAATCTTTATGAGATGTCCAATTTGAAAGTTTTCCTGTGAGGTTAACTTTTAATAATAATGGAGCCTTTAATTCCCATGGAATACCACTCATTCCATCAACTGCATCTGCTCCTCCAACTCCAATACAAATCATTCCCATACCTCCTCCATTTGGAGTATGACTATCTAGAAAAAAGAAAAAATAAAGATTTTTTTTGGAACGGATTAAATAAATAAAAATTATTACCTGTGCCTAACATCAATCCTCCAGGGACTGCATAATTTTCTAGTACAATTTGATGAATAATTCCTAAATTTTATTGATTTAATTTGTTTTAATGTTTTAATTATGATTATCTTAATTTCCTTTTTTTTAAAAAAAAAAAAAAAAAAAAAAAAAATAAAACCACTTCCAGGTTTCCAAAATCCAATTCCATAAGTTTGAGCAGCACTTTTCAAAAAGTCAAAAATTTCTTTGTTTGTAATTTCTCCTTCTTTAAGATCTTTTTCAGCACCTAAATAAGCTTCAATCAAATGATCACAATGGATTGTAGTTGGAACTGCAGTTTTTTTCATCCCAGAGAGCATGAATTGGAGGAGAGCCATTTGAGCACTAGCATCTTGCATTGCTACTCTATCTAATCAAATTTTTTTCAATTATTATGAGTTTTTTCCTTCAATTTCAATCTTACCTGGAGTTAATTTAAGATAAGTTTGTCCTCTAACAATATTTCCACAATTTGGATCAACAAGATGTGAATAAAGAATCTTTTCTGCTAATGAAAGCGGTCTATTCAAATTTTTTTTCACAATCTCTAATTTCTTTCCCATTGTTTCATAAGGTGGACTAATATCATTATTTGAACCCAAAGTTGCAAGAGATCTAAATCATTTTTTTTTTTTTTTTTCATTAACAAAAATCAATTAATAAGCTATAAAATCAAACCTTCTTGCAGTAAAATTTTGGTTCAATAACCCTCTAAAACGACCAACTCGTAGCATTATTCTTTGCTCTATAATAATTGAAATAAATAATACAGTTCTTATCTAAACTATGTAATATTTCAACTTTGAAGCTCCAAATAATGAAACTATTATTTTTTTTAAAAAAAAATTTTAATTTCGATTTTGATGTCAATTTAAATTTTAATTCAAAATAGATATGATGGAAGTAAATTGGGTCAGAATATGGATTCAATTTTTCATTATTTTTTCTTGAAGTCAAGATTGTTGAAATTTTCTCTTCAATACTATTGTTGCTTTCTTTTTTGTTGGGAAAAAAATTAAATTGAAGGAAACTATTGAAGCAAGCCTGAACAAAAGTTTCTTCATTCTCACCATTCTCTCCAATCCTATTATCAGTTGTTTAATAATATTAATTTGGAAAAAAAAAAAAAAATGAAACAATGAATTGAAGTTACATTCGAAGCAAACTACTGAAACAAGTCCGTTGAAACAAAGTCAACCAAAAGCTTTCATTTTCTTGATGTCAACCTATTATTGATTTCATTTTCAAAAAAAAAAAAAAAAAAAAAAAAAAAAAAAAAAAACAAAAATAAAACAACAAAAATAAAATAAAAATTGAAATTGAATCAAATTGAAGTTACAGATACACTTTGCTATTGGTAAGTCGGCATTGAAACTATTGAGATAAAGTCAATTGATCCCATCTTATTGTTTTTGTTTTTCTTATCGGTTTCAACCATTTTATACTTTTCGTCTCAATTCAAAAACGATATAAAATAATTAATTTTACTATTTAACTTGTTCCGTTTTTAATTTTTCATCTATCTAATCTTCATCCAAAATAATTGATCGAAAAAAAAATTAATGACTGTTGATTTTTTTTTTTTTTTAGGTTGATTGAATCAAACCAGAGAAAATGTTACCTTGAACAAGAAGAAATAAAAGCAATTTCATAACAAAATAGATTTTACTTTTTTTTTTTCTGAAAAACAAAAAAACAAAATAACAAAATAACAAAAACAAGTTCATGAGTTTAAAAAATTAGCTAAAAAATTCCAGATTTGCCCAACTGTCTGCTCTTTTTGGTTGAGAATCAGAGTTTTGACTTGATGAATCAGAGCTAGTTTCAGGTTGAAGTAAAGAACCAGGTTCTTTGTCAAATTTTACAACAACTTCGTCAAGTTTTTGAACATTTTGAGAGGACGAGTTTTTTTGTTGAAATGGATCAACTGGGGCCTCAGGGTTTTTGTCCAATCCTTGATCAATAAATGTTACAACGTCATCCTCAGTTTTAGATACTTCATGTATTTTTTCATAATTTTCAAAGGTGGTCAATGATCCCATAGGAAGATTTATGATATCAAACTCTCCTCTCTCTTTTTCTTGTTCTTGTTTTTTTCAAAAAAAAATTAGAAAAAAAAAATTAGAAAAAACAAAAAAAGAAAAAAAAAGAAAAAAATACTCTGGTTATTATTTTGTTGGAAATATTTATGAGCAAAAGGTGCCTCAATTGCCAAACTATCCATTTTTGCAGGGAAGTAATATCTCAACATCATGTCAGTCGTATTAATAGGAACCTTTTTGATGAAAAAAAAATTGTCAGAAAGAAAAGAAAAAGAAAAAGAAAGAAAAGTAAAGAAATATACTCTGTTTTTTAATTGAATAATTGGAATTTTAACTCTGACTTTATCTAAGTCATCTCGAGGAAGGTTGTCTTTCAAACTATTGAAAAATTCTCGAACTCCAACATGATCAACCTCCAATGAAAATGATTTATCTGATTCTTCAAGTGGAGTAAGAAAACTTGGAGAAAATGTCTCTTCAAGGAACATTTTTGTTAATCCAGTCCAATCGTTAATAGGTAAGCTTTTTTAAAAAAAGAAACGAAAAGAAAAGAAAAGGGAAGAAAAGATTTGGTTAAAATTAGCAGATTTTCATTGAAATAAGAAAAGAATAAAATAAAAACTTTTTAGATCTGAAAAATAATTCTTTTGGAAGGTAAAAAGGAAAGACGTTCTTAGTGAAGAAGTTTTGAACTTGAATCATTGCGATTCCTGAAAGCTCTGTTAATTCTTTTTCTGTCATTCTAATTAAGTGACGATCTGGGATATATTTTTTCTTTGAGAATTTAGATTCTCGTGTCAATTCATTGAGCTAATGATTTTTTTTTAGGAATGAAAAAGAAAAGAGAAAGGAATTAGGATATGAGGAATAACAATGAAGAAGAAAAAGAAGAAGAAGAAAAAAAATATACTCTATCATTCCATTTATTGCAACTGCTATTAATTTGATCTGGGAGTGTATAAGAACCGGATGAGAACAAGGAAAACATTTGACCATATAATTCACGAGCTAAATTTCGGGGAACTTCAATTCTTGCTCTATGGAAATCAGTAAATAATCTAAATCTTTCAGCTTCAAGAGAGTTCTCTAGTAAAACTAGTGCCTTTATTAATATATTTGAAATTAATATTCCTTCTTTCGAAATAGAGGGTTTTGTTTTCAAAAAAAAAAAGTAATTACATGAGAAACAGTAATTTGTTGGAAGTATTCAAAAGAAATTCCAGGACCAGCTGTACAACGTGCCAAAAAATTTTCTTTTTATTTTGAATTTTATTGTTATTTTTTTTATTTATTTGGAAATATATTTTGAAGAAGAATGAGAAAAGAGAGAGAGAGAGAGAGAGGAGAAAAGATTACCTGTTGCAGGAACTCGAGCAAGAGGTTTTAAAATACAATAGAAAAAAAAGGTATCCCAAGTACTTCTGAAGAACCAACACAGGGAATGGAACAGCGTTCTGAAAAATGCTAACAACAAGCAAAGGGAAATGATCAAGAATGTACCAAAAATATATCCAACTCCAGTTACCAAAAATTTCCAAGTAATT
>ERZ778024.3020-NODE-3020-length-13037-cov-6.459636_pt1 | contig 13037 bp, 11 predicted proteins | sample MGYA00375754_ERZ778024 | MGnify/ENA primary metagenome ERZ778024 (study PRJEB29350, sample SAMN05389827) | bioreactor metagenome | isolation source: Thiocyanate bioreactor | place: South Africa: University of Cape Town | collected 2014-02-18 ... | reverse complement strand
AAAATGATAATTGATTTTCTTTTTTTTTTTTTTTTTTTTCAAAATTCTTTTTTTTCTCATTCTTCTTGTTTAATAGAACCCTTATAAGATTTCATTAACATTTTATTAACTAACTTAGTTTCATGTATTTGACGACTAACAACTTGATTCTAGTATTACATTCGAAAGATTGCAACTTAATCAAGCCTTTCTTAATCAACTCACGAATCTTAATCAATTGATTTTTTATTGGAAATATACTTCATCTTCTCTTAATTATATCAAACAATTGATTCAATCCCAACTCTGATTCAAAACTTTTAATTAAAATTGAATTAAAATTGAATTTTTGTTTCAAAAGTTAATCAGTTAATTATAATAATTGGGTTTGAAAAAGAAGAATAAGAAACAAAATTTATTTATTAATTAAATTAATTTAGATTTCTCTTTGATCTTCCTCTCCCATCCCATTCTGCTTCTCTCTCCAGTGATATGTCGAAACAACTATTAGTAGCTTGTGCTTCTGGTAAACCCGATGAAGTGAAACAACTTCTTCTTGACCCAGCTGTTGATCCTAATTATCAAAACAAGAATGGTACTACGGCTTTACATATTGCTTGTGAAAAAGGATTAGTTGAAATTATTAAGGAAATGTTGGATGATAGAAGAGTTGAGATTAATAAGGTGAACAAGAGTAATGCAACACCTTTTTATGTTGCTTGTCAGTTTGGAAGAGTTGAAGCTGTGAGGTTATTGTTTAATGATAAGAGAGTTGAGTTTAATGAGGCAGATGATGAAGGAAAAACACCTTTTTTTGTGGCTTGTGAAAAAGGAATCATTGCTATTGTAAGGATGTTATTATATTCCAGTAAAGTTGAGATTAATAAAGTGAATAAGAATAATATAACACCTTTTTATGTTGCTTGTCAGAATGGAAAGATTGATATTGTGAAGTTATTAATCAATGATAGGAGAATCAATGTTAATAGAGTAGATAGTGAAGGTCAATCACCACTCTGGATTGCTTGTGAGAAAGGACATACTGAGGTGATAAAAGCATTATTGAATGATAAGAGAATTGAGGTAAATACACAAAGAAAGAATGGAGCAACGCCTCTTTTAATTGCTTCTGGTGTTGGAAATACTGAGGTTGTGAAATTATTATTAAGTGAGGAAGGAGTTGATGTGAATATATCAAATGATGATGGAGTCTCACCTCTCATCATCGCTTGTTATAATGGACATATTAGTGTTGTGAATTATATTTTAGCAAGTGGAAAAGATATTAATTTAAACGCCAAATATAAAAATGGAAATACAGCTCTGGATTTTGCAAGAATCAGTGGAAAAACAAATTTTGTTGAATTATTGGAACAATTTCAAAATAATCCAAATTTGACAAGATCAAGATTAAAAAATAAACTTTGTTTAATTGGTATTTTTTTATTTTATTTCTTTATTTTTTTATTTTTTTGGATTTTTTTCAAAAAAAAATTTATCTTCTTTTTTCTTTTTTTTTTTCTTTTTTTTTTCTATTGTGTCAATAGATGTAAATTTTGTTGATGCAAAAGAAGTAGGGAAAAAATTAGAGGAAGAGAAAAAAAAGTTGGAAGAAGAGAAAAAGAAAATTCAACTTGAAAAGAAAAAAATTGAAGAAAGTAAAAAATTAGAAGAAGCAAAAAAGAAAAAAATTGAACAAGAAAAAAAGAAAGAAGAAAAGCAAAAGAGAATTGATATACAATTAAAGAATATTGAAGAAAAGAAGAAGAGGAAGGAAAAGGAAAAGGAAAAGGAAAAGGAAAAATTGGAAAAAGGAAATTTGGAAGGAGAAGAAAAAGTTCAAAAAGACCAAGAGCCAACAAGTATTTTTTTTTTTTTTTCAATTAGTCCAGCTTTTTAACATCAAGTAATAAATAAAATAAAAAAAAATTAAAATAAAATAAAGGATCAACATATGAACTTGAGTATAAAAACAAATTTTACAGAGTCAAGACATCAACAAAAAGTCTTTCAGAATTTGAAGATTTAATTAAATCAACTCTTAAAATTGAAGATAATACAGAACTCGTTTTGGAATTTGAAGAGAATGGAAAAGTTTTTGTTTTACATGACCTTGATGATTTAGTTGATGGAATAACTTTAAAAGTTGCAGTTTCTCAATCAAATCTTGGTAATTTTCTTTCTTTCTTTCTTTCTTTCTTTTATTTCTTGGTTCTTTCTTTATTGTCTTTTTTCACCAACCTGTTCATCAAATAATTTTTTTTTTTTTTTCAAAAAAAAATAGAATCCGGATTAGGAACAGAATCAGCAAAAAATTCTCAAGACTTAGTTGATCACTTTCAACTCAAAAATTGGAATGATATTATTTTCTTGAGTCAAGGATCAAATTCAGAATATCGAATTGAAGTTGATCCTGATGAAATTCCACCCCAAATTAAAAACCAATTTGCTGAAATGATGGATGGGTTTTCAAAATTGGAATCATGTAAAAGATTTAATACGACTCGCTCAAATATTGTATTTCAATTGGATATATTGATCAGAAACAAAGCAGAAAAAGCATTTGATCAAATTGTTGAGCTTTTTGAATCCAATCTCAATCTCGAATGAAAGAAGAAGGATTAATTTATTTCAAGCTAATTCTCTTTTTCTTTTTTTTTCTTTTTGATGTATATGAACTAAATTATAACCTTTTTCTTTTTTCTTTTTTTTTCAAAAATTCTATCTCAAGTCAATCATTTTACTTTCTTTTTTTTTTTCAGTATAAATGAATTCTTTTCTTCATATTATTCTTCATTCAGCTGGACAGATTGAAGTTACACTGATTATTTATTCAAATGTTAATGTTAATCATTCACAAGACAATCACTCTTTTAAGATTCACCCATTCACTTATTGAAGATAACATTTGTTATTGAATTCATTATTGATTGTTACACATCAAGTCAATAGTTCAAATCTTAACAGAGTTATAGTTTGTTGTAGTTCGTTGTTCATTGTTTCTGATTCATATATCGATTGATATTTGATACTATTGCTTATTGCAAACCAACAGAAAAGTGGTTAGAGGTGTCCATTTTCCCACAATGTCGGCGATTTTGGCAAATTTGGGCTCTTGGGAAAATTTTTTTTTGGCATTGCCTCATTCTTTCATCCCCTTATAAATAAATACAGAGCTTAATTTTTTTTTTTTTTCTTTTTTGTTCAAGACACCTTCATTATTTTTCATTTTACACTTTTATCTTTCCAATTGCTATATTTTCAATTATTTACACTTGAATTTAAAATTTAACACTCTACTCTAACATCTTTTCTGTTATTTTTGTTCTATTTAAAACAAACAATTTGAACATTTTTTTCCCCTAAGTTTTTTTAAAAATTTTACAAAATTTGTTGTTCTTTTTTTTTTTTTTGAAGTCGTTAAATTTCTTTTTTAAAAAAACAAAATTTTAACCAAACTCAATTTCAATTTCAATTTTAATTTGAGCTTCAATTAATTTCCATCTTGAAGTTTATTGTTTTTTATTTTCCTTCTAATTATTTATTTGTCATATTTTTAAGGAGCTTGACTCAGCTCATTTAACAATACAAAGCTCTTCCGCAATTTGTTTGTTTTAACAAACTAAAAATAAGCAAATAATTACGAAAAAAAAAGAGAAGTGAAATGAACCTCCAAAGAATGTCTATTCAGAGTTCACTTGGAGCACCTCTTCACAATTCTGTGAAAAATAGAGACTTTGTTCAAATTAAAGCTTTACTTTGTGAAGGTATTCTTATTTTAATTCCTTTTGTTTTTTTTAAAAAATAAAACAAACTTACGAAAACAAATACAAATACAATTTTTAGTTGCTAATTGTACAGAAGATTTTTGGGATAAGAAATGGACTCAATTTAATTCAACAACTAATGGAACTGAAGATGAATTTTGGACTTTGAGTTTAATTGAATACGGGGCTCAAGTTGATTATCAAGATGAGAGCGGCTTTTCTCCTCTTCATTATTCTCTAAGTCATGGATTTAATGAAATTGCAAAAATTTTAATTCATTTTGGTGCACCTCTTGAAACCGTTACTCCAAAGAATAATTGGACACCACTTCATTTAGGAACTCTTCGTGTTTGATTTTCTTTTTTTTAAAATTTTCTTTTTTTCTTTTTTCGAAAATTCTAATTTTTTTTCCCAATTAGTGCAAATATGAAACAGTTGAGTTATTAATTCTTAATGGAGCTAATCGTGCAGCAAAAAGTCTTGAAGGAGAAACTTGTATTGATCTTTCACAACATTCAATGACACAACATGTCTTAACCAAAACGAAAACTAAAATTCCCTCTCTTCAAACATTACTCTTAAGAATGATCCGAAGAAAGAAGATTTCTGGCACAAACCTCTTACCAAAGGTATTGCAAGACAAAATTTTCTCAGTGCATGAATATTTCAAAGAATGGAAATGAAATATGAAATAACCTTGCAATGAAAACAAATGGATTTAGTTTAATCAAGAACAAATCAAATCCAAAAAAATAACATATCACAACACCTTTTTCGGTCGGAGATGCTCTTCAGAAATGTTTCAATGGGTGCATATATAATTTAAAGGAAAAGAACAAAAAAAAATCAGAAAGCATTTGAAAACTTTTAAAAAAACTGAATAGTACAAAGTGGAAAATAATTAATTATTTAAAATCTCCGAAATAATAATATTATCAATAAAATAAGTCAAAAATTAAAATTAAAATTAAAAAAATGATCTGGTGTTTCACAATTTTATTGATGAAACTTCTAATTTTTTTGAATTGCAAATTGATTATTGTTGTTGTTGCTGTTGTTGAGTTGGAGGATTTGGGTTTCTGACTAAGAAAATAAATGAAAAAAAAAGAATTCATTAGAGTTGAGGATACAAAAAAGAAGAAAAAAAAAAGAAGGAAAAAAAAATCAAAAATTAATAATAACCTGGTCTCCCTTCACTACTTCTAAAACCACCACGACGAGGACCTCTTTGTTCATCACGATTATCATAATATTGATTTCTTCTATATTGAGGTTTTTGTTCATCATTTTGTTGTCCATGATATTGATTTGATTGATATTGGTTTGGTTGATATTGATTAGAATAATATTGACCATTGGATTGGTATTGATTACCACCAGAGTAATGTCTATCTTGATAATTTCCTTGATAACGAGGATTTCTTGGTCCATTATGATATCTTTGATTATTTCTTGGTTGATAAGGTCTTTGACCTTGTGATTGATTTTGTGGAGTTGAATTTTCTATTGAAGTAATTTCTTCCTGTGGAGTTGGTAAAATTACATAAGAATTATTTGCATTTTCTGATTTATTTTGTTTTTTGAAAAAAATTTTTTAGAATTTTGTTGAATTTTTCACACAAAAAAAGTAAAAGAAAAAGAAAAAGAATACCATTGGATAAAGGGGTTGGATTTGGGAGTGGAGATCCATTCACTGATGAAAAAGAAGTAGGGCAAGAATATTTGTTTAGAATTATGTGATTTTTTTAAAAAAAAATAAAATAAATAAAATACTTTGATCAGGTGATTCATGAGAAGGAAGAGGAACATCTCCATGATTAACGAGCTCATAGTTATTTTGAATATCTTCTGCTTGCTAAAAATGAAAAAAGAAAATAAATTATGCTAGAAAAAAAAAAAAAGAAAAGAAAACAAATGTAAGAAAGAACCTTTTTTGATTGTTTTTGTTCTTGTTTTAATTTTAATGCCTTTTCACGATCAAAATAGGAACTAGTTGCAATTTGATCAAGAAGGTCTGAAATTTGTTTAACTGTTTATTTATTTTTTGAATTGATTTGAAAAATTTTTTTAATGAAAATGAAAATAAAAATGAAAATAAAAAATGACATGAAGCTCCTGAAAAAAGTTCTTCGTTTGCTTTGGATCTAAGTTTTGTGATTTGTTTCAAAAAGTCTTTGGATAAGTGAGCAAGGCTAATTTTTTTTTTTAAAAAAGTTGGATTTATTTGTTTTCAAAAAAATAAATAAATAAATAAAAACCCTAGTTCAGCTCCATAAGTTGGATAAAGTGAATTATTGGCTTCATCTAATAAGGCAAGGTGATCTTGTGTGAAAACCTAATTTAAATAATTTGAGGTTGATTGAAAAAGAAAAAAGAAAAAAGTCTCAAAAAAAAAAAAAAAAAATTACAAGTCCTTCAACTTGTCCTGAGGTAAATGAATTTCTAACAGTTTCTGAAGCAAATTGATTTAAAATATAAAATATTTGTAATACTTGTTTAATTTCTTCTTGTGTTTTTTCCTAATTTTTAAAAAAAATAATAAAATATCAAATTTCAAATTTCAAAATGCATGATGTTAATTTTTTTTTAAAAAAAAGAAATGTTTTTTACTTTTTGAATTTGAATTTGTTTTTGTTCTTCAGCTAACAATTTTTTTTGTTTCTTTTTCTCTTCTTGTAATTCTTCATTTTCGACACCAGTCAATACTTTTTGAATATCTTCTAATTCTTTGATTAACGCTACAACTTCAGATTTATGGGTAATTGATTTTTTTTGATCTTCATTTAATGTTTGTCCTTGAGCAAGGAGTTCTTCATTTTTTTCAATTTTTGCCTATGTTCATTCATTCATTAATGTTATTGAACAACTCTTCAAAAAATTTTGTCAGCGATTACCAAACGTTTATGAAGACCTCTAGCTCTCTTTTCAATCACAGAGATGTATGGATTTTTACTGTCAGTTTCTTCTTTTGGCTAATAATTATTAATTTTATTTTATTTTTATTATTCTTTTGCAGAAAAAAAAAATTAAAATTAAAAATTAAATAAAACTTACTTTTTGTTCAACTGGTTTTTTCTCAGCAGATTCTTTAATAGTTTGAGGTTGAGGTTGTGTTTGTTGAGTTTTCTTTTTGGTAGCCATATTCTATTTTCTATTTTCTATTGTCTATTGTCTTTGTTTGTTTGGCATTAAAATTAGTGCAATTTGAATTGAAATTTGAAACAAATATTCATTCACTTGTTTATCCATTTACTTATGAAATCAAAAATAAGTTTGAAAGACATTAAAATATTAAGTGTCTCAATAACAATTTTTCATAACAATGACGTAGAAAAAAGGTTAATTCATTATTGAATTTGACTTTCATCTCACTTCCAAATGCCAATAAGCCAAAAAAAAAAAAAAAATTAAAATCAATAAATTCAATAAGATCTTCATTATTTTTACTAATGTTTCTCTAATAGATTTGATGTTTCTCTATTATTGCTTCTTTTCTTGATTTGATCTCTTCCAACTCAACCAACAAAAGAATAAAATAAACAAAATAGGAAAGAAAAGCAAAAATCGAAAGTGCAAAATAAATCAAAAAAAAAATAGACACAAAATTATTAATCATAACTGATAAATATTATTCTCAATTTATAATTTTATTGTAAGAAGACTGCTTAAATGAAAAAAATGAAATAGGTTTGTCGTTTAGATCTTGGATAGATTTGATTTATGTTTTTTTATGGACCTCAACTTTCTTTTTTGTTTGTTTGGTTAAAAAGAAAAGATGAACAAAGCTAAAAGGTAACATATTTCTATTCAAAATCTAATAATTTATTCCCTTTTTATTTCTTCCACAAAAACAAAGGTTCCAAGTTCCAAGACAATGAGTGATACTGCTGAGTCTCCTCCAATTCCAGTTATCACATGTGATAAATGCATACAAAGATGCAATGCAGCTTTATATGAAAGCTAATCCTAATCCTGGTATGTCAAGTGATGAACAAACCCTTGTAGGTTTGGATATTGCAGAAGAAACAATCGAGCACTATTTTCAGAAACCCGCAGGACCAGGTCTCTTTCAGACCAGTCAATGTTAGAATTATTGAAACACAAAGGCTGGAGGAAACATTGCAAATTTTGACGTTCTTTAATTTAATGGTATGGTGGATCAAATGAGGGGATGCATTGTAATAAGACGGGTTTCTTAACACGTTCCTCTTTTTAGTTTGATGTAGTCGTACCTATTATTTCCATGAAACGATGGATTTGCTTGAATTTGTCTTTCTTGGGGTCCATAAATACAGCATTACATGAAGTCAAAATGCTCAAATTTAGTCCGTTGGTGAAATAATTTTATTATAAGATGGTGGAAAGTTGAGAGGAGGACGTTTCTATCACCAGGAATTGAGAAGTTTGGTCTTTTAGCTGGACTTTGACGATTATTCTCTCCTTGTCTTTAATTTTTTTGTTTGTTATTTTCTTCTTTTTTTTTTATCTTCCAGTGGTTTAGTTGCAAATTCAGCCCTTTAATTCTTTATTCTTGACTTCTTTCTCATTTTAGTTCAACACCACAACCACTGATGAACTATAGGCAAATATGCAATATTGGAAACCTTGAGAAAACGTCTTTAATTTGTTGGTTGAGTCTTCCTCGCTTCTTTCTCAAAATTGAAAGAATTGTTGAGATTTGGTCTTGTGCAAAACCTTCGAGGTCTTTTTGCTCAGGAAGTGGATTAGTGAGAAATAGCCTCTCAATATCTTTGGAATCAATTTCTTTTCTTTTCAATACATGGAAATGGTACTTTCAGTTAGTTTCGTTAGTTTGGCTCTTCGGCAATCATGTTCCTTCCAAGTTCCAATTTGTTGTGTTCTCAGAAATGATGGTGGACATTCAAATTGCCTCTCACTGAGAGTTCTTTAACTTGATTGTGAAGTTTTCTGCTCGATATCACAATGATCAAGGTCTTCAGTGTCATCAAAAAAAGTTCTCCAGGAGCTCTTTCATGACAAATCAATCAAGGAATAGATTTTGAATAGGTGCAAAAACTCTAGACAAAATAATTTATGAAAAGGAAGTTGAGTATATAAAGGGAAAAAAAAAAACGATTTATTTACTTTTAATTTCAATTTGATTTTTTTTTTGTTTATTAATCACCATATATTTTTATTATTTGATCAACTCTTTCTCGACATATTGGACATTGATGATTGATTCGATCACCACAATTACTACAAAGACATAAATGTCCACAAGGAACAGTAGCAAAACTGGTTTGATTGTCAAGGCAAATGATACACTTTTTTGTATTATCAGGCGCGCTTGAATCAGATGTGGATAGTGAAACTTTGATCTTCATTCCTTCTTGTAAATCATCTACATCTGATTCAGTCAAAACATATGATTTTTCATTTTTATTGAATTCTAAACCAAGTCGTGTATTTTCTTCAAGTGTGAGTTTTGATCGAATGTCATTTTCTAATCCTGGTTTTGTTCTCGAATTTGTCTTTAAGAGATATAACTTTCCATCGTACTCAATATCAATGTTATATTCTGTTATTTATTATTTATTCTTTATTCAAAAAAAAGAAAAAGAAAAAGAAAGAAAGAAACAAAAAGAAAAAGAAAAGAAAAAATACTTATTGATTCCAATAATTTAACAATCTTTGAACAATTTTTTTTTCTTTTTTGGAAATCTCCATCACTTTCTGAAGTTTTTCTCCCTTCTTTTTCTTTTTCTCTTGCAACATCGATTGCTGTCTTTCCATATCTATTTTTGATATTGAGTTTTATATCCTTTCTATTTTCTAATAAATATTCCACAATTTCAATTCTACTTCTGTAACAAATACTATATAAAGGTGTATAACCATCCTTATTTGGTTTGTTTATATCAATTCTTTGATCATTTGATAATACTTTCACAATTTCAATGTGTCCGCCTTTACAAGCAATATGAAATGGCGTCCAACCAGAATTTTTTGCTTTACGAATATCAACTCTTTTATCATTTATTAAAAGCTTCGCAATTTCTAATTTTCCGTTCTCACATGCGACATAAAAGGGAGTTCGACCCTTTTCTTCTGCTTTGTTAACATTAATCCTATTATCATTTAATAATAATTTAATAATTTCAATATATCCATTTTGACAGGCGATATGAAAAGGTGTTTCTCCATCATTATTTTCTTGATTGATATCAGTTCTCTTATCATTTAATAATAACTTCACAATTTCAATATATCCTTTTCCACAAACAATCCAAAATGGTGTTATTCCTTCATTATTTCGTTCATTCACATTAATTTTAATATCATTTAATAACAGTCTTACAATCTCCTTATATCCATTTTCACAAGCATTAAAAAGTTGTTTTTCGAATGCTTGGTTCCCAATTTTGGGATCTAGAAAAGAGAAAAAAAATCAATCAATCAATCAATCAATTATAATTAAGTAAAGTAAAAAAGAAAAGAAAAGAAATTATTTACCAAGTCTCATTATCAATATAGTCCTTGTTTCATTTGGATTTTTTTCAAATGATTCCAATAACTCGAAAATACTTGTTTTCCCTTTTTCTCTTGCAATATCAATTGCTGTTTTTCCTTCATTATTCTTTGAATTTAAATTTACTCCTCTTCCATTTATTAATATCAACTCAACAATTCTAATATCTCCAAGACAAGCAATATGAAGAGATGTTGTTCCAGTTTTTGTTGGTTTGTTTATATCAACTTTTTTATCCTTCAATAATAATTTCACTACTTCAATATGTTGTTTGAAACAAGCAATTAAAAAGGGTAAAGTACCATGGTTATTTGCTTTATTGATATCAACTCTTTTATCATTTAATAATATTTTTATAATTTCAATTTTTCCATTTTCACAAGCAACATAAAAGGGTGAAGCACCAATACCATTGACTTTATTAAAATCGATTCTCTCATCATCTAATAATAATTTCACAAGTTCAATATGTCCTTGAGAACAAGATATCAATAAAGGTGTACCACTCTCACCTGAATCATTTACTTTAACTCTATTATCACCTAATAACAATGTTGCAATTTCTATCTGTCCATTTTGACAAACAATAAATAATGGCGTTTTACCCTCATTATTTGGTTTGTTTATATCAACTCTTTCATCATCTAATAATAATTTCACAATTTCAATATATCCTTTTTCACAAACAATCCAAAAAGGTGTTAGCTGATTTCTTGAAATCTTATTGATATCAACTCTCTTATCATTTATTAATAATTTCACAATTTCAATTTGTCCGTTTTCACATGCAATAAATAAAGGTGTTTGTCCATTATTATTTGCTTTATTGATATCAATGTTCTTATCTTTTGATAATAATTTCACAATTGCCTTATATCCATTTTCACATGCATTAAAAAGTTGTTTTTCTAACGTTTGACTCTCAACATTATTGAAATCTAGAAAGAAAGAAAGAAAAAAAAACTTCAAAAAAAAAAACTTCAAAATTGAAATAAAAATTTATGAAATAAGTCATTTACCACCGAGCCCAAGATGTACTCTCAATATAATGCTTGTTTCATTTGGATATCTTTCAAATGGTTTTAACCACTCAATAATATTTGTTCTTCCTTTTTCTCTTGCAATATCAATGACAGTTTTTCCTCTCTTGTCTCTTGATGTTAAATTTGTTTTACTATTACTTGCTAAAAGATATTTCATAATTTCAATATGTCCTTCTTGACAAGCAGCATAAAGTGGTGATTTGCCATTTTTATTTAATTTGTTGATATCAATCCTTTCATCATTTAATAATAATTTTACAATATCCATCTTCTTTTGTTGACAAGCAATATATAAAGGTGTTGCATCATTAATATTTCCTTGATTTATATCAATTCTCTTATCAGCTAATAATAACTTCACAACTTCAATTCTTCCATTTTCACAAGCAGTATAAAAAGGTGTTTTACCATCCTTATTTGCTTTATTTTTATCAATTCTTTTATCATTTAATAATAATCTAACTATTTCAATATATCCAAATCGACAAGCAGTATAAAAAGGAGTTGCTTCATTCCTATTCGATTTATTTTGATCAACTCTTTTATCATTTAATAACAATTTAATGATTTCAATTTTTCCATTTTCACAAGCAATCATAAGAGGTGTTCCACCATAATTGATAGTCACTGTATTGATATCAATTCTCTCATCATCTAATAATAATTTAACGATTTCAGTTTTTCCATTTTCACAAGCAGTATAAAGAGGCGATTTACCATCTTTATTTACTTTATTTATATCCACTCTTTCATCATTTAATAATAATTTCACAATTTCCAATTTTCCATTTTGACAAGCAATATAAAGGGGTGTTGCTTCGTTTTTATTCGGTTGATTAACATCAACTCTCTCATTGTTTAAGAATAACTTCACAGTTTCAATATATCCTGATCGACAAGCAACCAGAAAAGGTGTGGTTCCATTATAATTTGCTTTGTTAACATCTACTCTCTCATCATCTAATAATAATTTCACAATTTTGATTTGTGCATTTTCACATGCACCATAAAGAGGTGTTTTTCCATCACTACTTCCATCATTGACATCAACATTTTCATTATTTAATAATAATCTCACATCTCCAATTTGTCCCCTTTGACAAGCAATAAAAAGAGGAGTTCGTTGAATTATAATTGATTCAACAAATTGAGAAGGGAAAACTCCAACCTTTCCTTTATTCTCTCCTTTGATCCAACCTTCAACTTCTTCACTCGTAGCAATAATAATATCTCCAATTGAAATTGAAAGTTCATCATCATCACAAGCTTGATATTGGCAAATCGCCCTTACTTTCTTCCCAGATGTAGGTGTAGTTAATTTGGATTTGAATGGAGATGAAAATGGAGATGAGAATGGAGATGGAGGAGGAGATATTGCTTCTTGTTCAATCTTTGTCACGAAATGACTTGGAAATGCTCCTTTTCTATCATCAATTTCACCAATCCACCAGCCATTCTCTTCTATCTTATCAATCACCCTAATGACTTCCCCAGCTCTAAGTGCAAGTTGATCTTCTGTTTCTGCCTCATAATCATAAGTCACAAAAACTAAATAAAAATATGAATCAGTAAAAATTACGAAGTAATAAAGTCTCTTTGAACATTCAATGGGTTAACTTTAGCAATAAAGCAAACAAAACACAAAAATAAAAACAAAAATAAAAAAATAAAATAAAAAAATAAAATAAAAAAATAAAATAAAAAATAAAAAGAAAGAAAATATACAAATTTAGAGAACATAGAAATAAGAATATT
>ERZ778024.3007-NODE-3007-length-13072-cov-6.805869_pt1 | contig 13072 bp, 10 predicted proteins | sample MGYA00375754_ERZ778024 | MGnify/ENA primary metagenome ERZ778024 (study PRJEB29350, sample SAMN05389827) | bioreactor metagenome | isolation source: Thiocyanate bioreactor | place: South Africa: University of Cape Town | collected 2014-02-18 ... | reverse complement strand
ATTTTGCTCCTAACTCTAGCATTCGGTGTTTGAATTTTGAATTTCTTCAGAAAAATGACTCCAAAAAAATAATTATTGAAATACTATACTATTGATAACTGAAAAAATAAGAAGAAATTGTTTGTTTGTTTTATACCTTCTTTCCAAACTCCTGTTTTTTGATTTTTTTGGATTCCGATTTATTTGTAAGCGAACAGAAGAAGGGAATATCAGTTTCAATCTCGAATCGAAGCAATCCAACAGTTATTCAACCTCAGTGATTGAGTTGTGCAAAATGGTTGTTGAAATCCTTTTGAATATTCTTGCATATTAGTTATTTGTTATGTTTAGAAGAGATCAAGAAGAATGAAAACTCAACCAAAAAGAAATTGTCACGATATATATCTAAAGCTCCTTACTTCCTCAATTTCATCATTATATCCAGAAGATGAACTTTTCAGTAACTCAACCTTGAAGCTTCAATCATTAACGAGAAGATTTGAATGTGTTCTAAATTATCATGAAACTATATTTTAACCATTGGATCTGGAGCGAGAGAGTAGAGCAATCATTGAAAAACTGAAAAGAAAGAAAAATTTATTAGATTTTGGTGAGCTTCTCACAATTAGATTCTATTCTTCTTGGACCACAAGAAATAATTTCTTCTATGATTCAATTCAATTCAACTCTTTCAAATCAAATTACTTACAAACATCACTTCCAAAGAGAAATCTTCAATTGCTCAAGATTCAATTCAACCTTTGAATCAATTATAAAATCTTCAAGTTTCTTTCAGATTATTGAGATTTGAATTTCAAAGAACATAAGAACAAAAGCAATTACTAAGAGACAATAACATTAATTGTGAATCCATTTCGTAATTGTGAATGAAATCTTCAAAGTAAGTTCTAAATAAGTTGATATTTTGAGTTTGAAGACGAAGAATTACTTTTATAATTAATTGACAATTATTCCAAAAAAAAAAAAAAAAAAAAAAAAATTAAAATTTTTGTGGGATTTATACATTAAAATTCTCATCATCATCTTAATCATCATCCATTAATCACAAATATTCAATCATCATGAACAATGTATCAAAAATAACAACATCTTCTTATAACACAAAAGATTCAACTTATTCATATCTTTTTGATATTTCTTAATAATTATAAAAAAAAATCAATTATGCTTATCTAATTGAAAGGAACCACGATGCCCTACCAACTCCTAATATTTGAATAATACTTATCATTCTAACTTCATAACTTAATACCCTATAACCATTACTACAATTGTTCTAAAAACCTGTTAAATCAATTGAAATACTAATTTTAGTTTCTTTTTGAAATATTCAAGGTTTTTTTTAGAAAGATGTCTTTAATGAACACTAAATTGAGAGATCTTGGAAGTTTCCTTAAAGCCCCAAAGTATAATTTGCTTTTAATATTATTAATTACTTTCATATCTTTTTGAAATTGTTATAATTGTTTCTATGAAATAGAGGTGGATTCTTCAAAGGAGCTGCTGCATCTTATAGAGCTAAATACTTTGGAAAGGAGAGCTCAGCTACTCCTATTTTCCATTTAATTGCATTTGTTTTCACTTTCAATTACATGCTACATTATCCTCATATCAGTAATTTTATTTGATTTTATTTCAAATTATTATTATAAACTTTTTTTTAAAACAAAACAAATGAATAGAACATGAAATCCAAGCAGAAGCTGCAGCAAAACACTAAAAGTTGAAAAATAATTTTTGAAAGTAACATCAAATGAAATAAAGTGATCCTGACTGTTTCAAAGTTTATTTATTCTTTTCTCTTTTTCTTCTCTTTCTTTTCTTTTCTTTTCTTTTCTTCTCATTCTTCCAAGTCCTATCCACTCTCTTCAACAAAAGGAACAACAATAATATGAAAGGTCAATTTTTTTTTTTTTCTTCTTTTGTTTCTTTTTTTCACTTGATTTTTTATTAAAAAAAAAATTCAAAATAAAACTTAGGTTTATTATTTTAAACTGAGTGCTTTCGGGATGAAGACCAAAAGTATTTTTATTTTGCGTTATATAAACTGATACACCTAAATGGATCGCTATTGGAAATCTGAGAGAACCTCTTACTGCATAATAAATAGAGCCTGAGTCTCGAGAGATAGTAAATGGATGATTTGGTTTCCATGAGACTGCGACCGCATTTTGAATTTTGAATATCGTATCTCTTTCAGTAATTGAAGTAGTTGACTTTGTGTTTAACAGAAGACCACTTGTGTAGTCAGACAAATGGCCACATTTAACAATTTCTGTTGATGGTTCAAAGGAATCAGTTTCAATCGTCAGTGGATCCTTCTTCCCAGTATTTTGAGAAGTAATCACATAAGTTGTTGTCAAACAGCTCGACTATTAGGTTCCGAGTGTCCCCTCTTTCTCTTTATTTTTCTTTGATGGACTCTTCATTTCTTTGGGGCAAGTAAGGAACCAGGAATCGATAGAGCTCGACCCCCTATTCCTCCTTACCTGGAACAAATGTTTGGATTTTTTTAGATACGTTTCATCACGGTTAGAATTTTTGAGTCTTCTTAAATATTAGAACTCGTCTCTGTCAAAGGCAATATGATTGTTGATGAAGTATTTTGTGTAAATTTTGGAGTAGGATAGTTTGCTGGATTAGTGGAAAACATCAAATCCAAGGATATCACCGTGAGAAAGAAAAAAGGTTCGCTTTTGTAAGGTTGGAGTGAATATTATTTGTTGTAAGTTTTCAGCAGCACTTTTCGTTGTCGCTCCTTTTGTTTAATTAATTACTGGCGAAGTATTTCGTGTCGCACCATCGCATTCACATGTTACAATTTTCAGTTTGATTAGTATCATTACTATCAATACGTACCAAAGGAAGAATTAGATTAGAGGATTTTTGTTTGCTTTGACTTTGTAATGAAATAAAATAAAATCAAATCAAAAAAACGTTTGTTGGTCAACAGATTAGAAAAAGGTTGACTTTTCATCAAACTGAATCTCAAAATTCTTGAAACCTACAGTCCTATAATTATTTTATTTTTTTTTTTTTTCTTTCCATTTCTTTCATTTTTTTTTTAAAATTTTAAATATTTGAGTGTGGATAAAACTTGAAATTGAATAAAAGGTCCTGTTTTACAATCAAGTCACAATTAATTATCGAGTTGGTTGGTCTGCTTCCCTTTTTTATTTATTCGAAACACCCCTTTTTTCCTTATTTCTTTTCTTAATCATTTTCATATTATGATATTACTTTCAACAGAACATGCAACAATTTCCCAAGCTCTTTCTTTTCTTTGTTTTGCTCATGTCTGTTGGATATATTTTTACTTTCACTCTTCATGATGAAATTTCTGAAATCTCTGAAATCACTGATGAAATGAATCCAAGCACCGAAGAAGATTTTCAAACTTTGGAGATTCAAACTTTAGAAAGAGAAAACAAAGCTTTTAGACTTCCAGGTGTAAAGAATCAAACTTGGGGATTTGTATTAATTGAAAGTCCTATTAGTGGTCTTGGAGATAGATTTCGTGCAGTTGTATTAGGATATCATCTTGCAAAGTTACTCAATCGAAGTTTGAAAATTGATGGGCTTCGAATGTGGAAAAGTGAAGATGAATATTTAGATACAAATGTTGTAAATTGGAGGATGACAGAAAGTGAAAAGTTATGGATGAAATCAGAGAATAGAACAAGAGAAATTTTTAAAGAAATAGGTTTCTTCTCATTAGCATATGAGAAAGTAGATTTTGAACGGTTGCGAGATGTAGAAATAATTGTAATTATAACAAATATGTTGCGATTGGATTTAGTAGCAGCAAACCCAACACTTAAAACTAGTCCACATTATGAGCACTTTGAAGAGCTCCATCAAAAAGGAGTATTATATTCACAAGCATTAAGTAATTTATTTAAACCAGGAAAAAGAGTTCTTCCACATTTAGAGAAAATTCAAAGAGAACATTGGCCAACAAGTGATACTTTTAGAATTGGAATACATTTAAGATCTGGAGACAATCCAACATTACTGTCCAGAAAAAGAGGCGCTCGTTTTGATAATGATTCAATGGAATGTCTTGAAACGAAAATGATTTCTGTCTGGGAAGAGAAGAAGAAATCAAGTGAATATAAACATGTCACTTTTTTTGTAACAGCAGATCAAATGGATTATGAAGAAGATTTTATTCAAAGAATTGAGAGTCATGGATATAAAATTTTCAGTAATAGGAATCTTGGAGATGCAAAACATATTGCGAAATCATTATTCGATCCCATTCGAACTTATGTTGATTGGTGGACAATGGTTAATTTACATACAATTATAATGCCAAGTACGAGTGGTTTCTCAGAGTCAGCTTCTAAATTCTCTTGCCTCCCAAGTCATATTCAAGCTCGAAGTGGATCTTGTGAAAATAGATTTCTAGATTTAGTAGAGACTGGTTTTTGTCAGAGACGATTTGATGAAACTTATTTATCAAGTCCTACTATGCCAAGAGGTTTCGATTTTAATTTAACATCTCCTAAAATATGATGACAACAAGTTTAATGAGAAACAACCATTGGAATAATTTCTGAAAGGAAGTTAGTTTACAGGATGTTAGTTGGAATCAATGAATTTGAATGGATAAACTGAAGGAGAAATGAAATGAATCCATGATGTTGCTCTTCAATCTTTAAACCCAATGAATCAACCTTCAAAAATCTTAGGAAAGAATCAATTCAATGTGTAAAGTTACTTCAAATCACAATAAGTTGTAGATTGCTAAGGAAAAAAGACAAACAAATTCATTGATTGATTGTATCGATTGATTCCAAGTTAATTATTGAATCAAATACAAATATTCAATAATAAAAGAAAGATAATCACTTTGTTTTATTTGATTCTATGTTCATCTGTGAAACTTATTGAATCCTGTTCTTATTCTTCTTAAAATTAACAATAAGACTTATTGTAATGAATAGGTTTCATATCGAACAATTATAAAACAATCATACGTGGCTTATTGGAACAAAAACAAAAATTCTTTCTAATAAATCAATCAATTATCAAATCTATCCTACATCAATAATTGAAATAACTGTAGAATCTGAATGTGAGGATGAGGATGCGTTTGAGTGTGAGTTTAGGTTTGAATTGATATAATGAGATGAGGATGAGAACTTATGATAAGTTTGGATTAGAACAGGATTTACAAAAGAACAATTAGAAAAAAAAAAAAAATGCTTGTTGGATCCCTCCCCATCTCCTCTTAATCAAACCCTTTTAATCTCTCTCATCTCATTCAAAAAACCAATATAATCAGACTGCAAAATATAGATCAAAATTATGATTCTGAATTGATTAAACATATTTTTGATATATTTTTGATATTTTGTTGTTTTTTGATTGTAAAATATTAATATTAATGATTATTATTTTTTCTTTCTGTTGTAGATTTTGATCCCTGAAAGGCTTTTTTGTAGTATTGAAATAGGCTTAAGAAGCACTTTTTTGGCAAAAAGGAAGACAAGATGGCTATGAGAGGAGAGAAGAAAGAGGATGACTTTGGTTTGATTTATATTCATATATAACATTCATTTATGATCATTTTTATTATTTTATCATTTATTGGAAAAAAAAGAAATATTCAAAAAAAAAAATATTTTATGCTATTATTTGAGATCTCTGAAAGCAATATTAATTATTCAATAAAATAATAATTAGAGGCCAATCCATTTTCAAATATTAATAAAAGCACGGTTTTTCAAGAAGCTAGAGTTTTTCATGAAACTCAGTTGAAACCATATAAATGTATTGCAGTGTTAACAAAAATTCTCTATATTATTTATCAAGGAGAATCTATTGCAAAAACTGAAGCAACTGAAGTCTTTTTTGCTATTACAAAATTATTTCAGTCAAGTGATGTGATTTTTTCTTTTCTTTTCAAAATATTGTTTTTTTCTTTCTAAATTAACTCTAACTTATTAATATTATTTCTTAGTTATCTCTTAGAAGAATGGTCTATTTAGTTATTAAAGAACTTTCTTCAATTGCAGATGATGTATTGATTGTTACAAGCAGTTTACAAAAAGATATGAATGCAAAAAATGAATTACAATTATATCGTGCTAATGCTGTTCGTGCCTTATGCAAAATTACAGATGTACATAATTTATTTATTTTTATTTTTATTTTATTTTCATTTTTCATTTTTCATTTTTCATTTTTCATTTTCATTTATTGATTTGAAACAATAATTTTTTTTTCCTTTTTTGTTCCTTTTAGACTTCATTAATTGCAGGAATAGAAAGATTTTTAAAACAAGCAATTGTTGATAAACAACCAAATGTTGCTTCAGCTGCTCTTGTTTCTTCTATTCATTTATTCCAACATAATAAAGAATTTGTCAAAAGATGGGTTAATGAAGTTCAAGAAGCAATTAATAGTAAAGGTAAACTTTAAACTTTTTTGAAAAAAAATGAAATAAAATAAAAATAAAATAAAAATTTTTTTTGAAATTTTAAAGCTACAATGGTCCAATATCATGCTCTTGGATTAATTTATCAAATTAGACAAAAAGATAAAATGGCAGTAACAAAACTTGTCTTAAGTTTCACCAAAAATCCTTTGAAATCCCCTCATGCTCAATGCATGTTAATTAGATATATTGTTAAACTATTGGAAGAAGAAGATGTTGATCAGTAATATTTCTTTTTCCTTTTTTTTCTTTTCCTCTCTTTTCTTTCGGGTTTCCAATTAATTATATTGATTTTTCAATTAGACAAACAAGAGCTATTCTTACTGAACATCTTGAAGTTTATTGTTTAAGACATAAAAGTGAAATGGTTGTTTATGAAGCTGCAAAAGCTATTTGCACTAGAAAAAATGTAACAACTAAAGAACTTATTCCTGCTCTTGCTGGTTGGACATTTTTATTTCTATTTTTTTTAAACCCATTTTAATTTTTTTTTTTTTGGCTCCAACTAACCTCCCTTCTTTTCTCCTTTCCTTCTAGTTCTCCAACTCTTTTTGAGCTCTCCAAAACAAACTCTTCGTTTTGCTTCAATTAGAACTTTAAATAAAGTTGCAATGACTCAACCAATCGCTGTCTCAGCTTGTAATCTTGATATGGAAAATTTAATCACTGACTCAAATAGAACAATTTCCACTCTTGCTATTACAACTCTCTTAAAGGTTTTTTTTCTTTCTTTTTTCTTTCAATTTATTATCATGTACGATTCTAACTCCACCTTCGAAATAAATAAATCAATAAATAAAAGACTGGAACTGAAGCTTCTGTTGATCGTTTAATGAAACAAATTGAAGGTTTTATGTCCGAAATCTCTGACGAATTTAAAGTTGTTGTTATTGAAGCTATTCGCTCTCTTTGTTTGAAATTCCCTTCAAAACAAACTGTCATGGTATTTTTCTTTTTTCTTTTTTCTTTTTTCTTTTTTTCTTTCTTTCTTCATTTATTTAATCCAAAAAAAAAATGAATAATTTAGTTGAATTTCTTGGCAAGTGCTCTTCGTGATGAAGGTGGATATGATTTTAAAAAGGCTATTACTGATACTTTGATTACTTTTACGACTGAAATTCCTGAAGCTCGTGAATTTGGTTTGAATTTTTTTTTTTTTCAAAAAATCAAGAAACAAGAAAAAAGGAAATTAACAATTTTTGAAAAAAAAATAGCTTTAAGTCACTTGTGTGAATTTATTGAAGATTGTGAACATACACAATTACTTGTTAATGTTCTTCATGTAATTGGAAGAGAAGGACCATTAATGACCAATCCCTCAAAATATATTCGTTATATCTACAATAGAGTAATTTTAGAAGGTGCACCAGTTAGAGCTGCTGCTGTCACAGCCTTAGCAAGATTTGCTGCAAGATTACCAAATCTTCGTGATCATATTGTTGTCTTATTGCAACGTTCATTGAATGATCCTGATGATGAAGTTAGAGATCGTGCTTCATTCTATGTTCACTTAATTACACATGATGCAAATGTTGCAAGCAATTATTTACTCAATGAAAATGTTTACTCTGTTCCAGCTTTAGAAAAAATGCTTTCCACATACTGTTCAAATCCAGAAGGATTTAATGCTCCATTTGAAGCTAAATATATTCCATTGGTTAGTAAAATTGAAGCCACTGAAACTAAAAGTAATTTTTTATTTATTTTTTTTTTTTAGCATTATTTTTTACTTTTATTTTTATTTCTCCATAAAAAATTTAATAAATTCAAATCAAAATAGTTGCACCATCAATTGCTGATGAACAAGTTAGTCAAAAACAAGTTGAAAAGAAACCACAAGTATTTTTTTTTTTTTTTTGGAAAAAAAAAAAAAAATTCATTCATCGTTTTATTAAACACAATGTTCTTAGGAAACACTTGCCTCAGTTTTTGCTTCCATTCCAGAATTATCTCACCTTGGTCCAATTCTTAAATCATCTTCACCTGTTCCTTTAACAGAATCTGAGGTTTTTTTTTTTTTTTTTTTTTCCTGTTGTGTTTGCCACAATTAAATCATTTTAACATTACTTCTCCTTTCTACTTTATAGACCGAATACATTACAACTTTAGTAAAACATACTTTCACTGACCATATTGTGTTGCAAGTAAATTTTCTATTTGATTTTTTCTTCTCCCCTTTTTTTTCAACAAATCAAATAATTAACAAATAGTACACTTGTAAAAATACTTTGAATGACCAAATATTGGAAAATGTTACAGTTTCATTAGAGTTTGATAATGATGAATTAGAAATTGAAATTATTGTCCCAATTCAAAGTCTTGTATATGATCAACCAGCATCATGCTTTGTTTGTTTAAGAAAACAAGAAGGAAGCTTCCCAATTGGTTTTTTTTTTTTTTTTTTTTTTTTTTACAATCATTCTTTCTTTTTTCTTTCAATTTAATTTCCTTTTTTTAAAAAAAAAAACAACCTTCGAAAAAACATTTAAATTCATTTTAAAAAATTGTGATCCTGAAACTCTCGAACCTGATGAAAAAGGTTATGAAGATGAATATGCTTTATTTTTTTTTTTTTTCCTTTTTCTTTTTTTCCAAAAACGAAAAAGTTCTTATCATATAATTCTTATTAGATTGAAGCTTTTGACTTAAGTCTTGCAGATTATATGGTTCCATCAATGGTTGGAGACTTCAAACAATTATGGGAACAACTTGGAGAAGATAATCAAGTTACAGAAACTTTCCAACTTCCTGCAAAGAATCTTGTTGGTAAGTTTCTTAATTCTTTAATCCACCTTCTTATTTATTATTATGAATTATTAATATATTGATTTAATTTTTTTTTTTTTTTTTTCCCATCTTCTTCTTCTTCTTCTTAGATGCTTGTACAACAATTATCTCTTATTTGGGCATGTCCCCTTGTGAAAAAACTGGACCAAAATCAATTCCTCAAGATAAAACAACTCACTTACTTCTTTTATCTGGTAACTTCCTTGGAACAATCCCAACCCTTGTTAGGTGTAGATTGGCTTTTTCTGCTCCAAATGTGACCATGGAAATTATTGTTAGATCATCAGATGAAACAATTTCACAAGCTATTGCCAGTGCCATTGCTTAGACAAGTTCATATCATCAAAACAAAAACAAAAAGTAAATAATGATAAAATAAATTAAATAATGAAAATATATCAATAAAAAAAAAATTGAAACAAAATTTTCTTTTTTGGTCTATTTATTGTCTATTTATCAATCTATTTTGCTTCATAAAACAAAAGATAAGGCTGTATCTTTTGAAGATCTTCTTCTTGAACAATTGTAACTTTTGAATCATTAAAATGAAGCCATTGTCTAAGTTGTTTGTGATATGTAAACGATGTATAATGACCTGAATCAGAACTAGAATTATTAATAAAAGAAATTTTAATAATGATTGATTCATTGTTTTCAATTGAAAAAATAGAAAAGAGAATATTCAAAAAGTACCCAGAACCATGATGAACTACAACAGAAGCTAAATTATAATTAGGAGGATTTAGAGAGTGATTAGGTTCCATGTAAGGTGATATATCCAAATCAACTAAAGGAAATGTGATCTTTGTATTTAGTTTTGATCTTGATCCTCTCTTCCATGCAAATCGTTTTATATGAAGACATAATATCTAATTATTATTTTTTTCAAACTTTCCTAAAACAAAATTAAATTAAATAAATAAAGATACCTTTGGGAATTTTCTAATAAAAAATTGTTTGGAACATGTATGTTGCTTTTTACATTTTAAACATTCATAAAGTTCAGTTTCTTCAAGTTCTTCAAGTTGAGTAAATGAGGAAAAACAATCTTTTATTGATTCATTTTATTAATTAATTCTCTATGAAAAAGAAATAAGGAAAAAAGAAACCATGAAGAGTGCATTGTTGATCTGGAATAGGATTTGGTTGTGATGGATCCTTTTTTTTCTTTTGACTAAATCTTTCAGGGATATTCAATGATAAATCTTTTTTTTTTGAAAAAATTAATAATTTCAATAAGTTGTGAGGAAAGAAAAAAAGAATGGGAAAAAACCTAGAAACGAATCCTCTTTATTATTTAAGCTATTACAACCATGACATAAAACCTAAATAGAATGATTTAATTCTAAATCAAAAAGAAAAAGAAAACTATACTTGACTCAATAATACTCCTTGAAATAATTCTTCAATGACTGGATCTTTCTATTTTTTGGAAGAAGAAAAAAAAATCAAAATTAGATTTATTTGAATGGTTTATTGGAAGTAAATGATTTGACAAACACTCTCAGATTCAATTGCACCCAAAAGATATCTTAAAAATTCTTGTGAATCCTAAAAATAAGAAAAGAAAAAGAAAAGAAAAAGGAATCAAACAATTAAAAAAGTTGTTGGAAATAACAAATTCAAAATGAAACCTGTTGATGAAACCCTCTAAAAGAAGGAACCAATGCCCAAACTGCTGACAAAAATGAAGAAGGAGAAACTGATCCAGTTGCTTCAATCCAAAGATCTTGAAGAACTTTTTGAAATTCATTACAAATTGAACTAGAGGGAAATCAGTGAGGATTATATATAATAAACTTAAAAGAAAGGAAAAAAAATAATTACACAGAAATACTTGCCATACTTCGAGTTTGACGAGTAACTCGTGATTGTTGATAAGTAGCTACTGTTGAAGGGTTTGTTGGTTGATATTTTTCAAGGAAATATTTTCTCAAAAGTGTTAAGTGGCTTTTTGAAATAAAGATATTGAATTTTAAAAAATATTTTAAGGTTGAGGAAGTTAATTAGAGAAGAAGAAGAAAAAACCTTAAAGATTGTAAAATACTGTTCATAAAACAAGTATTTCCTAAATTTTGAAGTCCAATAGCTCCTGGTTGCTTTGAAGATTGTTCTTTTTTTAATCTCTTTGATTTTCCATTATTTAATTTCTCTTCTTTCTCTTCTTTTTCTTCTTTTTCTTCTTCTTCTTCATCTTTTTCTTCACTTTCTTCTTCATCATTTTCTCTCTTTTTTGATTTTCTATTCAAATTAAAATTAAAATTTGAACTTTGAAATCATGATCAAGAATAAAAAGTTTTAGAAATTTACAAGCTTATTTCTATCAATATTTTTTTATCTCGTTTGACTTTTGAATTATTTACAATCATCTTTCTAATTTTTTCGAGCCAAGGAAAAGTTTCTGCAATATAATTATCACATGCATAACTATTTATTTTATGATTTTATATTATTTTATTTTATAAAATTAATAGATTGTAAAATAATAAAAATAAAATTAAACCAAAAACAACTTCCAGATCTCAAGTCTATAACAACTGGATGTCTTGATTGACTATAATGTTGGAGTGCATGAGATTGTATATTTCTTCCACAACCAATATTTAGACAATCAAGACAAAGCCAAACATCTTTAGGATGGTCACATTCTATGAACGAAAAAAAAAGAAAAGAAAAGAGATTATTTATCTCATTATTTAAAGATGAAATTAAATAAATTCCTTTACAAACTTTATTTTGGAGTATTTCTTCGAACTTTTCTCCAATTTCTTCATTCAATAAAGGAAGATGTTGGCAAGGAGAAAAGTTCATGTCTAATTAATTTGATTGATTGATTGACTGAAGGGACCTTAATTAATTTATTGATTGATTTAGGTTTAGATTTTTTCAACAATTGAAATTGAATTAAAATACCATGAACAATCAAATTAGAAGAGATTGACTTCCAAAGATTTTACAATTAACAAGCTACAACAAGATTGATTGATTGATTGATCTACTTATTTTTTTTTAAAAAAAAAAAGAAATTAGGGTATTTGAAGAGATGTTGAGTTGTAGATCTCATCAAGAAAAATGATTAGAATTATTAAATGGAAATTTGAATTTGAAATCTGGGATCAAACAAGAAACAATTCAACAATTCAAAATCCAAGAATTTAAATTCAAATCTTTTCTCTTGACAATCATTCAAAGGTAAAACTTTCAAATTCTAAAATCAATAATTAATTGCTTCGATTAAACAATGAATGGAATGTTAACAAACACAAATAAATAAATAAAAAGGAATTAACAACAAAACAAACAAAAAAACATCAACATTCAATATATCAAAACGTTCCAAATTTCATAAACTTTCAAGATCTACATTCAAAACTCTTAGATTCCAATAAAACTATTATTGATTCAATGAAAAAGCTTGAACAATTTGTTCGAAATCTATAATTTACAAAAAAAATTTTTTTTTTCTTTTTTTTTTTGCTTTTTGTTGACCAAAAAACAAACAAAAGTATCAACATTCAATATATCAAACTGTTCCAAATTTCATAAATTTTACAGATCTATACTCAAAACTCTTAGATTCCAATAAAACTATTATTGAGTGAGTGGAATAAGTTGAACAATTCGAAATCTCTAATTGAAAAAAAAAAGGCTTTTTGTTGACCAATAATTCCGCCATGTTTTTTTGATTATGTCGCTTCCGTTTTTGGTTTTTTGTTTTTGTCCCATTTTTCTCAGAACACAGCAGACATTTTTTTTTTTTTTTTTTTTTTTTTTTTTTTTTTTGAGAGTTTTTTTTTTTTTTTTTTTTTTTTTTTTTTTTTTTTTTTTTTTTTTTTTTTT
>ERZ778024.2996-NODE-2996-length-13156-cov-7.120525_pt1 | contig 13156 bp, 16 predicted proteins | sample MGYA00375754_ERZ778024 | MGnify/ENA primary metagenome ERZ778024 (study PRJEB29350, sample SAMN05389827) | bioreactor metagenome | isolation source: Thiocyanate bioreactor | place: South Africa: University of Cape Town | collected 2014-02-18 ... | reverse complement strand
TTTTTTTTTATTTTTTTTTTTTTTTTTTTTTTTTTTTTTTTTTTTTCTTTCCTTTCATTTTTTTTTTATTTTTTTTAAAAAAAAAAAAAAAAAAAAAAAAAAAAAAACAAAAACAAAAACAAACTAAAAATATAACTATTAGGAAGTGGATTAGGACTTTCAGTGGCTCAAAAATTTGCAGAAGCAATGGGAGGAACCATTTTTGTAGATAGTCAAGTTGGTGTTGGAACTAAATTTACTGTTGAAATTCCATTCAAACCTTTAACTCCTTGTACAATTTCAAAAAATTTCTCTCAACTCTCCATTCCTCTTTCAAAACAAGAAAATGCTCAAATTTATATTTTTGCTAAAGGAAATTTATTAGAGATTTTAACAAATTATTTCTCAGTTTGGAATCTTAACTTTGAAGTTATTGATGTTGAAGAGAATGAAATTCGAAACATGAGTCCAGATGACCCCTTCTTCACAAAATTTGATTCACCAAACTCCTATTTTCTCATTGATAAGGAGTTTTGCTTCTGTTTAAAAGCTCTCCTAGAAAGCAAGATTCATAAAACATTTTGTGATAGTTTCCATTACATCTTTTTTATTCCACTCTCCCAATTAACTTCAACCATCAAATTCGTCGAAGAAGTTGGACATCACCATCAAGTTCAAATTCTTCCAAAACCTCTTGGACCTAAAAAATTCCATACTGCAATTGAAAATTTACTCTCTGGGACCAATTTCAAAATAGATCATCAAATTCCAGATTCAATTGATTTTGATCATGGACGAAGTCGCTTTGATTCTATTCTAAACTTACAATCAAAGGAAACCAATGTTTTACCAAATGAAAAGATTCAAGTTTTACTAGTTGAAGATAATATGATAAATCGAATGTTACTTTCAAAACATCTTTCAAATTTAAATGTGACATATCAAGTTATCTCTTCTGGAGAAGAAGCAATAGATTTTTGGGAGAGATCTCTTCAAATTGAACCCATTCCATTAATTTTTACTGATCTTGAAATTGAAGGGAACTTGAATGGATTAGATGTGATTTCAAAAATTAGACAAAGGGAGAAGAAAGAAGGTTTTATTTTTATTTATTTATTTATTTATTTTCTGAATAATTTCTGAATAATTTCTTTTTGTTGTTTTAGGATTGAAACCAAGTCATATAGTAGTTATGACAGGAAGAGCTCTTGAAGAAGATAAAAAAGCTGCAATGAAAAGTGGTTGTGATCAATTTTTGGTAAAACCAATCAAACATGAAATCATTCAAGAAATTGTAAAAAAAATTGTAAGTGGAAAAACAACAACATAATTGTATAAATTGTATAATTAAAAAATATGACGGAAAAAAAAAAAAAAAAAAAAAAAGAGGATTCGGATTTTATTGATTATGACATTGTCCATTAATTTTCATGAACAGAAAGATTATAATACAAACATTTATTGACAACTCCGATTGGAATATCAGTTGTTTTTGGAATTTTATCATCACTCGTTATTTCATACAAATCAACAATATTAGCATGTTCATCTAATTTTTATTTTGGTTTTGGTTTTGGTATTTCTTTTTTGATGATGTGCAAATAAAAACAAAAAGAAAAGAAGAAAAGAAAGAAAAGAAAAAGAAAAAGAAAAAGAAAAAGAAAAAGAAAAAGAAAAAGAAAAAAAGAAAGAAACCTGTTATTGTGTAAATTGAATCAAGAGGAATGGTTTGAAGAAAATTAATTGCAGCGAAAAAAACAAGGATCCAGAATCCCATTGAAAGAGAGTAAGTAGGTAAAACTATTGCCCAATACCTTTTAATGAAGGATAGAGTTATTTTTTTTTAAAAAAAAAGAAATAGAAATTCTCAACTTTTTAGGATAATATGTGAATCCAAGTTGTTGTAATACATTTTCAGGTAGATATGACCAAGCAAAAAAGATTCCTAATTTTCAATTTTTTTTGAAAAAATAAGAAAGTATAAATAAAAGAAATCAAACCAAAGCCAATAAAAGATGCAAGATATGCAACAAATCCATAAATCTCAACGTTTGGTGCCTTGACTTCCGTTTTCTTTACTGGATTCTCATTATTTTCATTACTTTCATGGTTTTTAGAATGATTCGAGGATAAACTTGATGAATTTGTTAAATTTGAAGAGTTTGATAAATTTAATAAAGATAAATTAGAGAAACTTGATGTTGGAGAATTTCTACATTATTGATTATTTGATTATTGATTTTCAAATTAAGTTTAATAAATAAAGATGATAAGAAATAAATTTTACAAAAAATATTTTTGTGGTTCAGAATCTAAACTTGAATTATGAGAAAGTGTCCTTTGAATCTTTGGTTTGATTTCCAACGAAGGGAGATTCACTGAACTTAGAGCTCTTTGAAATGACATCTTCCTATCAATAAAAAAGATTTCATTGTTAGAATTCAAATCCCAAAATTGTTAACTTTTTCTTTTGAATTGAATCGATTAGAACGATTCTTCTCTTTGTTCATTTCAAATCCAATCAACTTGAAGTTTCAAAAGATTACAGTTAGAATTAGAATTATTGAATCAGTTAAGTTAGGTTCATTTATACATCAATTCCATCTCAATTAATTTCAGTTCCATCAACACATCTTTTTCGACTTCTTTTATTTCCCTCCTCTTCCAAAACTAAAGAAAGAACGTATAACCACAATAATATAAGAAATAGTAAATTTCATCATCAAATTTCATGAATTAGAGAGTTCTGAACTCAAATTGAATCAAACATTTGAATTCAAATCAAAATCAATAAGTTCTGGCATTGAAAATCAAAGGAGAAAATCAAAAAGTTTGAAAAAAAAAAGAAAAAAGGGAAAAAAAAAAAACATGGCGTTGAGTGGATTTCGCTTTTTGCCTCGCCCAGTCACTCAAGCCTTGAGTTCACCATCTCTCCTCTTCCCTTCTCCACTCTCACAACTCATCTCCTCAGCTCAAAATGCACTCACAAGTCAATCCATCTTCATGGGGTATTTCATTTCTCTTTTCTTTTCATTTTCATTTATTTTATCATTTTTTTTTTTTGTTCAATTTCAATTTTGCTAATAATCTTTGTGCCTTTTCCATGCTAATAGATGTCGTTTTATTGGACAACAAACAATTAGAAGCCCTTATAGAAAAAGTTTTAAAGGTAGAGTTGGTGGGGTTGCTCAACCTCCTGCCTCGATTGTTTGTTTTGGAGAATATGGATTACAAGCTACTGCTCCAACTAGGTGAAATTTTTTGTTTTTAAAAAAATTTCTGTTCTTTAGATTTGTGATCTAAATGATTGAGAAAACTAAAAAATGAGACCAAATCACAGTAATAAATAAAAATAAATAAAAAACTCAATAAATAGGATAACTCAAAGACAAATGGAAGCGGCAAGAGTTATTCTTGCAAGAGCTATCAAGAAGAGTGGATCAATGTGGACTAGAGTTATTCCAAATATCCGTAATTCTTTTTTTCCTTCTTCTTTTTCTTTCTCTGATTTTCTTCTTTTGTTTTTTTAAAACTATTTCTGTCTTTTAAAAAAATTGGAAATAAAAAATAAAAAATAAAACTTGATAATTAGCTGCAACAAGTAAACCCACTGAAGTTCGTATGGGTAAAGGAAAAGGAATGGTTGACTTTTATTATGCAAGAGTTAAAAAGGATAAAATTATATTTGAAGTTTCAGGACTCACACCAGAATTAGCAAAAGACGTTTTTAGAATTGCAGGCTCAAAATTCCCAATCAAGACTAAAATGGTTGAAAGATTAAAAGATTTTGATCCAAGTACAGTCCCAGAAAAAAGTCGGAAAAATGTTATTGTTGCAGGAAAAGAAGCAAAAGAAAGAGAAGGAAGAAATCCTTTTGAAGAAGTTGAAGCTCCTGTAACAGATGTCAAAAAATAAAAAAAACAAATATCATAACCAAAAACTAAATCAAGAAAACAAATAGAAATCTAAATTCCTTTTCAATACTGTCGTTCACAAAATGATTCTTCTTGAGAAGTTAATTTTTGCAAAGATTCTCAATCATGAAATAGTTAAAACTCCAATCGAATCGCATTAAATGCACCAGATGCTATTTATTTCCTTATTCCCATTCAATGAAGGATTGTATGATAGTTGAATGAGTTTGATTTCTGAATCAGAGATATTATATTTAATTGATTGATTGATTGACTTTTTTAATGAGGGTATCAAATGAGTTATTTGATTGATAAAAAGAAAGGAATCACAAAAAATCTTTAGAAAACAGACCAAAGATCTCCCTTCTTCGCCCTCCTTCAAATCCCTCAACACACATCTTATAAGATCTACCGTATTTTTTTTTAAAAAAACTTTTCATTCTATACCTCTTAATATATTTGTTTCAAAGACTAACATACCTCTGATTCTTTGTTTTTGTATTAACAAATATTCTTTATTTGTTTATTGTTATTTGTTCAAGTTGTTTACTTTTACTTTCCAGCTAATGTCACAACAATTTGAACAATTTGAACAATTTGTTCGTATTCTAATATATGCATTTAACTCAAAAGATGAATGAAAAATAATAATTATGCGTTGTTATCTTACTATTTGTATTTGTATTTTATGTTTATTTTATGTTGTTGTTTTTCTAATTAACCTTTTAATAAGAATAAATATTTAATGTCAAATGTAGGATCAGTCTTTTAGTCTGGAGAAAGAGGAAAGAAACTTTGAAAGAAGAATACAATTGAAAGGCTTCACAGTCTGTGTTGTTGTTGTTGTATTCTCAAAATTATTAAACGTCTGTAGCCAATCAATGAAGATTCTGAGGTTGTTTGTTTTATTTAATTTTTCAATTGTTTCGTTCTTGTTTTGTTTTTTTGATATTAAGTGAATGAAAACATAACACAAATCTTTAATGTTGAAGATCTCATAACAATTCAAATATTTTGTTTTATTTCAATTCTTTAGAAATGACATCTCAAGCAGAAAGACCCAAATCCTTTCTATTACCAGGAGCTAAAAAACACTATGCCCCAAATCTATTGATCGTTCCAACCCATTTGGGTGAGCAATTTCTTTGATTTCTCTATTCTTTGTTCCGTGATTTATTGATTTCTCTCTCTATATTATTTATTTTATGATTATTAGATATCAATCTCGAAATTGATATACCAAAGAGGAAGTGCATTTGTGAAGTCACTATGACTGTCAAAGCCAATTCTCATCCTCAAACAAAGATTTTGGAGTTGAATGCAGTTGGATTTTTAAACTTAATAATTACTCCAATTCCTTCTGTTATTTCCAATACGACCACTAGTTCAAGTGGAGGTTCTCCAAGTATGAATTCAAAAAAAACTTCCTTTTCAATGCACCTTTCTGAGGATTATTTAACATATCGTTATGATGGCGAAAAGATTACACTTTTATGGGATGAACCTTTTCAACCTTGTGAACAAAGAAAATTATTAATTAGCTACATGGTTATTGAACCTATTGATGGATTATTTTTTTCATCTCCAGATCAAAGCTATCCAAAAAGACCAACTTATGTAATATCAGATCATGAAACTGAAAGAGCAAGATATTGGCTTCCATGCATTGATTCACCATCTGTAAATTCTATTTCCATTTCTTTTTTCTTTTTCTTTTTCTTTTTCTTTTTCTTTTTCTTTTTCTTTTTCTTTTTCTTTTTTCTTTTTTCTTTTTTCTTTTCTTTTTCTTTCTTGATTTGTAACTCATCATCATCATCTAAGGTTCGAACCACTCTTGATTTCTATTTAACTGCTCTAGAGGAATATACAATTGTTGCAAATGGAAAATTTATTTCTGAAACAACAGATTCAAGAGGAATGAAAACTTGTCATTGGTCTCTCGATTTTCCTTGTCCAGCTTACTTGATTGCATTTGCAGTTGGAAATCTTGTTATGGTCGAAGATGAATCTGTAGATTCCATGCCCATAGCCTATTTGGCTGTTGAAGGAACTCCAAAGGAATTATTATTCGATTGCTTTCGTGAAACACCAAAGATGGTTCGTTGGCTATCTAAAAAATTAAACTCACCATTTCCATTTCGAAATATAAAGTATTATCAAATTACAGCTCCACACATCCCTGTTGCAATGGAATGTATCAGGTTAAATTTATTGATTTATTTTTTTATTCCTTCTTTATTCCATTCCTTTCCTTATTCAAAAAAAAAAAAAAAAAAAAAAATAGTTTAGTAACTTGGAATGATAGTCTATTATTTGATGAAGTCCTTGGTCAAGAAAGAAGATTGACATTTGATTTAATAAATGTTCATGAACTTGCTCATTCTTATTTTGGAGATTCTTTGGTACCTTGATTATTTCCAAAATCAAAATCAGAATAAAAAATAAAAAATAAAAAAAATTTAGGTTATTCGCCATTTTGAACATGCTTGGCTTAAAGAGTCTTGGGCAACATATATTGAAGCACTTTGGATCCAAGATCATTTAGGAGAGGATCATTTTTCATATGAAATGGAAATGCAAGCTGATTTGTATATAAAAGAAACTACAAATCATTATGTCAGACCAATTGTTACTCGAGAATATAATTCATCTTGGAATATGTTTGATCAACATTTATATCCAGGTTCATTTCATTGGTTATTGAAAAAAAATATAAATAAAAATATAAATAAAATAACAATAAAAATGAAAATAATAGGAGGAAGTTGGAGAGTTCATATGCTTCGAGAGATGTTAGGAGAAGAAGTATTCTGGAAAGGAGTTCGCGAATATGTTGATGAAAATTCAGTTGGGGTAGTCACAACAACAGAATGGTTATACGCTCTTGAAAATTCTTCTTCTCGATCTTTAATTCCCTTTTTTGATCAATGGATATATGGTCTAGGATTCCCAAAGCTTGAAGGTTTTATTTTCTTATTATTTAATTTTGTCATTCTCTTCGTTTCACGTCTTTAATTCTTTTCCTTTTTGGTTTTTGTCTACAAAAATAGGCCAATTTAGATTTGATATTGAAAGAAAAGAAATTCGATTAATGTTCGAACAAATTCAACCATCTGATTGGACTACATTTGATCTGAATTTAGATATTGAAATCACTTGTGATAATGGTGAAATTTTTACATCAAGAGTAATCTTTCAAGATCAAAGGAGAGCAAGTAGCACAATTTCCATTGGAGACTCTGCAAAGTTACCAACACAAATTAGAATTGATCCAAAAAATAAATACCTTTTTTCCTTACAAATGAATCCAGGTTTGCAGACTTTCTTTCCTTCTTTTCTTTTCTTTTCTTTTCTTTTCAATAAAAATGGAAAATAATATAACCTTATAGGAGAGGATATCCTTGGAGAAACGGCAATGGAAGCTAAAGATATCACCAATCGAATTTGGGCTTGCTGTGAACTGATAAATATAGGAAGTTACTCCAGTATGAAAAAACTGGAAGAAGCTATCATGCAAGAGAGTGACTTCTTCTTTCATTATTTTTTTCATTTTATTATTATTTTTTTTTTCTAATAACTTTTTTTTTTTCCTCCAAGAATTTTATGGTGTTCGTGTAAAAATTAGTCAAAAACTTGCCGAAGCAAAAAGTATTCTTGCTGCAAGACTTCTTTCAAAAATGTTATCAAAAGAACAAGATCCAATGGCATTACACCAAATTGGTACACTTTATTTCAACTTTCAACTTTTTTTTTTTTTCTTCAGGTACTCATTTATTTTCTTCATTAATTCAGCTAATAATTGTCGGATTAAAGATCGTCATTTAAGGGAAACCATTCTATCTATGCTTTCACCAGAATCCTCAAAAACTCTTCCATATCTTGCTTACGGAAGCCTTCTTGTTTCTCTTGCTTGTCAGCATGAACCCAAAGATATACCATTTTTAATTGAAGAAGCAAAAGCTGATCGTGAAGGATATCAATCTCATATTACTGCAGGTGCATATAGAGCCCTTTCAGAAACTAGAAATGAAGAAGGTAATTCTCCTTCTCCTTTTCTAAATTTCTTTTCATGATTTAATTTTTTTTTCTGTTTCAATTAAGCTTTTGAGTATTTAATTTCTCGAGTTGAATATGGAGTTGAAAAAGAAGAATTAAGATCACTTGTTGTATTATGTTCTGCGAAATGTGCTACTTTTCTGAATCGAACAACTCAAGCTTCTGCAGCAAATGTCATTGTTAACTTACTTCGAGATGATGACTACAGAGTTCGAACATCAGGTTATTTTTAATTATTATTTTTAATTATTACATGTATTCTTATAGATTTTTAAACTTTTAAAACTTTTTTAAACTTTTCTTTCTTTTCCTCTTGCAATTATTTTTGAAATTATAGCCGTGGAGGCACTTGTACTTCTTGGTGCCAAAGATAAAATTAATGATATTGAATGTTTAAAACCCAATCTTGCTCAACAAAATTATTCATGGCTAGATCGAAAAATTTCAATTCTGAAATCTTCTGGCGATGAAACAAATGCAATTCAATTAAGAATAGAATTAGAAAATTTAGAAAACAAGGTTTATTTTATTTTTATTTTTATTTTATTTATTAAACGGATAACAAAGATTGACTAATTTTCTAATTATAATGTAGATTCAATTATTACAAGAAAGGATAAGATTATTAGAAAATAAATAAATAGGAAAATTAATTAAGTAATATTTATATTCACAAAATTTTTTTTATATATATTTACAAATAAGCAACAAAGAGAGGGAGAACTTGGGCATCTTGAATAAAAACTAATTCGTCTGCATCAGTTTCTTTATTAAAATTTTTTGTAATTGGATACCCAATTTCCTTTTTCCCAGTAACTAAAATGATTGAGATTTTTTAATTTTGTTTATAGGGAAAAAAAAAAATCAAACTCAAACCTAATGTATAATGTGATTGATATCCGTTGAGCAAAGCTTTTCCGAAGAAACTCTTGTTTTGATTTTTTGGATGCTCTGTGACAGGGAAAATATTTCCAGGAGTGACTACACAAAATATAATAACATTTGATTTCTCTGCATATTGTCGAGCATAAGACAATGTGCTTGTAAAATACATTCCTTTTTTTTTTTTTTTTGGTATTCGATTATTTATTGATTTTTTCCAAAAAAAAACCTTTTCCAAAATATCCATCATCAGTTATTCCAACAGTACCAAAGCCACTTTTACAAATATCCCAAGCACCACTTTCTTTTGATACTCCATGAAGCATTGGAATAACAGGAACCTTATTAATTTACTTGGTTTAAAGAAAAAAAAAAAAAAAAAAAAATAAAATAAAATAAAATAAAATAAAAAATGAAAAAAAAACTTTGGCTTTTTCATTCCATTCAAACTTTCTCACATAGGATTGAAAATGATTAAAAAATGCTAATTTCCTCGTTTTATCTGCTTCATTTTCTGAATGTCCAAGTGTTCTTCCAATTCTTTTCCAATCTTCAAGTCGAAATAGTTTAGGGATATCAAATCTCAGAGATAGGTTTTTCAAATAACTTTGAAAGGCATCATGGAGAGTGGGATTTGAAATGGCAAAGATTTTTTTGAACTTTTCATTTGTTGGGTTCAGATGTTGAAAAAGTTGAGTAAATCGTTTATAAAGGTCATAATCTAAAATAAACTCATCATAAATACACATTCGGAGACAACCATTATAATTCTCCCATTCAGGATTTGAGGAAAGTATCCAAAGTGAAGGTTCGATCTTGACTTTAATATTAATAACAGTTTCCATTTCTTGAAGAGTTTGATTTCCTAAATCAATCCAGAGATAAGTCCTTGGATCTAAATACCAAATTTTGATTCGATCACAAATATTTAAGAAACTTTGAATTGCGATGGATAAATCTTGAACTCCACATGGACGAAAAACTTGCATTTTTGATTGATTATTTTTATAATGTAGAATTGCATCAATTGGTTTCAATACTAGATTTTTTTTTTTTTTTTGGATTGTTCAAAGAAAAAAGAAAAGAAAAGAAAACCTTCAAATCCCAAAACCTTTTTTAACTCATATCTAACTCTCATAGGATTTTGTAAATAATCATCAAAAAGTTGGCAAATATTTTCATAAACTTGTTCTTTTGCAATCTGTGAGGCAACTTTTCCATTCCATTCAATTGATTGATGAAAAAATTTATCATTAGCAAAGAGATGTTGAATGACTTCGAGATATCCATTTTTACTTGCCAAGGCTAGAGGAGTTGCATTATCTTTTGTCTTTTCGTTCAAATCATCAAAACTTTTGTTCTCGATTAACATTTTGACAGTTTCATATTTTCCTTCATAACAAGACACGTGAAGAGGAGTGATTCCTTCAAAAGTTGATTTTTTTGGTTCAACTCTATTGTTTGCTAATAGCATTTGAACAACTTTTGTTAATCCTAGACCAGAGCTTAAAAATAAGGGTGTCACTTGTTGAATACACGGTTTATTTATATCTGCTCCATTTTTTAATAAAACTTCAATAATTGAAAGAGATTCTTGTTGGCAAGCAAGATATAAGAGTGTGACACCATTAAGTTCTTGATTAATATCCCAATCTTTAATTTGATATTGATGAGCTAATATTTCTTCAAAAGCTTCAAGATCGTCACTTCCACATGCTTTAAAAAGATCAACAATTCGGTCTTTTGGGGCGAGGTTGACATCTATTTGATAACTTTCTCCTTCTTCTTCATGTTGACTACTATGACAGCTATTCTCAATATTTTCTTCATGAGCGAATTGAATTGTATCATCTTGATTCTCATTATTTTCATCTTGAATCAAATCGAGGTTATTCAGAATTTCATTTTCAAAATCGAATTCATTCCATGCAATATTCAGACTTTGATTTCCTTTTTGAATTTCCATTTTTAAGTGTTGCTTTTTATCTTGGAAAGAAAAATAGTTTTTGATTGTGCTCGGAAATAAAGAATATTCTTTCCATCCTAATCCTCCCCAAAATGCTCCATTAATAACTTTCAAAGATTTCAATATCTCAAAAAGTATTCTTAGTCCAGCAGCTTTTGATTCTGCCTTTACGAAAACATCCAAGGTTTGTAATCTAATTGGTTCTCCATGTTTTCTTTCCGAAATATCTGAAACCCAAGCATCATGTAAATATATTCCCATCACTCCATCTCCAAGATCAAGAACAAGTCCTCCCTTTTTTTTTTTTTTTTTTTTTTTTAAATAAAAAAAAAAAAAAAAAAAAAAAAAAAGACCAAGATTAAGATCAACAGAGAAATGTGATTTAATTAAAGGAGTCCTTTTTATTTTATCTTGTTATTTAGTTCAACATATTGATGCTTCAAGAATGTATCATACAATTCGTGGTCAATCAACAATTAAATTATATGTTATTTTTAATGTTTTGGAATTAATGGATAAACTTTGTTGTTCATTTGGAGTTGATATTCTTGATTCCCTTTTTTCTAAGGCCACTATAAAATCATCTCAAGGAACTGAACATTTTCGTCCTATTCCACATTTCATAATAGCGTTTGTATATGTCAGTAAGTTTTTTCTTCTTTTTTTTTTGTTTATGTTTGATGATAATAATGATTTTATTTTCATAGTATTTCACACACTTGTATTATTTTATCAAATGGTTACACTCAATGTTGCTTTAAACTCTTCTAATGGAATGTTCACACTATTAATGTCAAATCAATTTGTTGAACTCAAATCTAGTGTATTTAAAAAGTTTTCAAAAGAAAATGTTTTTCAAATGACGTGTAGTGGTACTTTTTTTTTCTCTTTTTTTTAAAAATTCAAAATCAAATCAAATAAAATAAAGATATTGTGGAAAGATTTCAAGCATATTTATTTGTAGTATTAATTGGAATTAGGAATGCAACTGAAATGAAAAATGCATTGACAATGGACTATGTAATATATGAACTTTTAGTTCAACTCATGAGTTTTATAATTTCAGAATTCTTAATCGATTGGCTTAAACATGCTTTCTTTACAAAATTTAATATAATTGATCCTTCAATTTATACTTCAATATCGTATGTCTTTTGTCAACAACTTCTGAGAAGGAAACCGTTGGTACTTTTTTTTTTTTTTGATTTTTATCTCTTCTTTTTAAAAAAAAATATTAAAATAATAATGATTATTTAATAGGGAGTACATGATCAAGGTTCTTCTGTTTCTCGAAGGATAGGATTTGAAGCATTGCCCTTGGCTTGTTTAGTTCGATTTTATTATTTCTATTTTTTTTCATATAATTTTTATAACATCAATAATTCAAAAATTATGTGTAGGTGGTAAGAGTTTTCACCCAATCATTAAGACCACTCTTAGAAGGTTTATCTTTGGGATTTTATCTTTCATTCTTTTTTGGATATTTTGGGTATGAATCTTTGAATCAAAAATCTCTTCAAAATAACAAAAATAATAATAATCAAGCCTGTTTTGTTTGAGAATACTTGTTGGTGCCATTCTAATCTATTGGGCAAGGAAGGCTTGTGAAAAACCTCCAGGAGTAAGTGATTTGTTGTTAACTATTTTTAATTTGATTTTTTTTAAAAAAAAACTTGAGTTTGGAATGTACAAAACATCACAGATAATGGGAAAAATAAAATAAAAAATTCAATAGAATCAAACAGAAGTCGAACTCCTCCTTCGCACTGATAGATTTTTATTTACAAGAGACCACCATCAAAAAATGTAAACAAACTACCCCTTCATAAACAAAAAAAAAAAATTATTATTTCAAAACAAAAAAAATCAAAACAAATTGTAATAAAAACATAATTATGTATTACATTCTTTGCTGTTTTTTTTGATGACAAAAGAGTTATTTTCAACTCTTCGAAAATATTTTATAATATTATAAAGAAGTGATAAAAGTATAAAATCAATTGAAATTCAGAAAACAAAAAAAAATCAGTGAAGAAAAAAAAGAAAAAAAATTAATGCGGAGATTTTTTTTTCTTTTTGATTTTCCCGCCCAATTTCAGAAAAAAAAAAAAAATGGATTTTTTGACCACAATTTCCTCGAGATTTTTCGTCAAATTCACCTCGATTATCACAATTTTATCATAACTTTATCACAATTTCATCATAATTTCATTCTTAAAACACTATTTAATGAATTCAGATTGACTAGAAAAATAGTTTGTTTGAGTTTTTTAATTGATTTTGAAAAAAAAAACACCTTTGAAACCAATTTTTTTTTTTTTTTTTTTTTTTTTTTTTTTTTTTTTTTTTTTTTTTTTTT
>ERZ778024.2990-NODE-2990-length-13187-cov-56.726927_pt1 | contig 13187 bp, 12 predicted proteins | sample MGYA00375754_ERZ778024 | MGnify/ENA primary metagenome ERZ778024 (study PRJEB29350, sample SAMN05389827) | bioreactor metagenome | isolation source: Thiocyanate bioreactor | place: South Africa: University of Cape Town | collected 2014-02-18 ... | reverse complement strand
AATATCATGCTGCTTAATCACAAGTTTTTATATGCTAACTGTTCGATGTTCTTTTTATTCTTTGTTGGTTTTCTGTTGCTCACACCTACGAAGTACGTTTTTTTTTATCAAAAGTAACACGCGATTGCCTTACGTTTGGACTTGTCCTTTCTCATTTCGATGCAAACACATGTGAGGTTAAAATACATTTTTATTGTTGCTGTTGTACTTTTACACGGCATATGTTGCTCTTCAAGTACAAGTGAATGAATCTGATATCTTTTTTATTAAAAGACGAAACCATAATGTTTCATAGCGACCTCAATTGGAAATTTCCTGTGTAATATTTGAATGGACATTGAATTAATCCAGTTAAAGGTCTCCCATCGATTGATCGATTTTCTGTAGTACGTGACTGCGTACAGTACAGGGACGGGCATGACATAAATGAAAACGTTTGTTGAGCAAGGTTTCTCTTTTCATCGACTTATTATCTAACTAACAATAGGTTTTATATTCATTCTTTTCTTTTTTCTCTCTTTAGATTGCTATTATCATCACGCATCGAAAGTATGCTTAATAAATTCGAATAAAAACTAATTCGATCATTTGATCATACACACACACATCTATATATACAGAAAAAAAAGTGAAAGAAAAAGATTGAGAGAAACGAAGCAGCTGTACGATAGTTTTAGTTTCAAACGCACATGACACTTCCAAACAGTGAAAATCAGACGGTCCCTAACGGTAAAAGCATGTACGAAAACGAAATCGATCCTGAAATCAAACATTCGCCTCCGCATATTCTTAAACGTGCCGAGAGTGAAGGCGGAAGTCTACTCGCCAAAGGCTGTTGTTTACAACCGGCAAAATATGTTAGTCTCACAGAGAAAATCGAAAAACGTATGGCGAACAACGATCGATGGTATTCGCTCGAATTTTTTCCACCACGAACACCAAGCGGTGCTGCAAATTTAATCGGCTGGTAACAAAAAAAAGTTCATCATTTGTTCTTTTTCTGTCGTTCAAACAAAATTTTCTTTAGTTTCGATCGTATGGCTGTTGGTCAACCATTATTTTGCGATATCACATGGCATCCAGCCGGTGATCCAGCTAGTAATAAAGAAACAAGTTCAATGATGATTGCTAATACGATGTTGAACTATTGTGGCATCGATACCATGCTGCATATAACGTGCTACGGTGCAAAGAAAGCAACCATGCTCGAATATCTTTACAAAGCAAAAGATTTCGGTATTCGAAATTTATTAGCTTTGCGTGGAGGTAAAGACGAGGCGTGTTTTTGTATTTTAAAAAAAGAAATTGTTTTTTTTCTTTTGTTCTCATTCAGATCCACCTGTTGGCGAAGAATGGGATCCGAGTAAAAGCGATTTTCGTTATGCTACTGATTTAGTACGATTTATTCGTCAACATTTCGGCGATTATTTCGTTATCTGTGTTGCCGGTAGATTTATTTATTTGTGCGTTTTTTTTTCTTTCATATTTTCTTTTGCTTTTCTTATCAAGGTTATCCGCAAGGACATCCCGATAGTACATCGTACGAAGATGATCTCGGTTATCTCAAAGAAAAAATCGATTGTGGCGCTGATTTTATTATCACACAGTTATTTTTTCAAGCCGAAACATTTATTAAATTCGAGTCTGATTGTCGTGCTATTGGTATTACATGTCCGATTATTCCAGGCATATTTCCTATTCAAGTAGACTTTGTTTTTCTATTTTTGTGATTCGTGCGAATATCAATTTCATTTGTTTTTATCTTATCTAGGGTTTTGCCAGTCTTCGTAATATCGTTCGTTTAGCTAAACTCGATGTACCAAAAGAGATTCTCGCTTGTATCGAACCGATCAAAGATAACGATGAAGCCATAAGAAATTTCGGTGTTCAAGCATGTTTAGATCTCTGTCAGAAACTACTCGAATCCGGTAAAGTCTATGGTTTACATTTCTATACATTGAATCGTGAATTTGCTACGATCGAAGTCTTGAAAAAGCTCGGTCTCTGGCTTGAAGATCACCCTCAACGAGCTCTTCCGTGGAAGAAAACATCGAGTAATTACGTTCGTTCGAAAGAAAATGTTCGACCCATATTTTGGAGTATTCGACCGAAATCGTACGTTCATCGTACAGCGAATTGGAATGAATTTCCTAATGGTCGTTGGGGTTTATCATCGGCACCGTCATTCGGCATGCTGACTGATTATCATTTGTTCTATTTGAAAATCGATGCACCCAAAGAAGATCTATTAGACGAATGGGGACGAGAATTAACAAGCGAAGAAGATGTTTGGCGAATGTTTGCGTCGTACATTGGTGGCGAACGAAATGCTCAAAATAAAATCATCAAACATTTTCCATGGACAGACGAAGAATTATCGTTAGAAACTTCGTTGATTCAAAAGGACCTTGTTGAATACAATCGACGAGGAATATTAACAATTAATTCTCAGCCAGCCGTAAACGGAAAACTCAGTTCCGATCCTATCGTTGGCTGGGGAACAGTTAACGGATATGTTTATCAGAAAGTAGACTTCCGAATTCGAAACCTAGACGACAGATGAATAACGAATTTCTTTTAGGCGTATCTAGAATTTTTTACAAGTGCTCAGAATATTCCAGCGTTACGAGCTGTATTAAAACAATTTCCAAGTGTCAACTATCACTTTATTAATAAATCAGTAGGCGAAAAAACGAAAGAAAAATCGACGTTTGCATTTTGTGTTTAGGGTGAAGTCAATGAAACGAACACCGATGATGAATCGCCAATTGCTGTTACATGGGGTGTTTTTGCCGGACGAGAAATTATTCAACCAACAGTTGTTGATCCTGTTAGTTTTATGATTTGGAAGGTAAATCGAAAGCGATATGTTGTGTGTTTTCATTGAAACTATCTCGTTTTTAGGACGAAGCATTTAGTTTATGGACAGAACGTTGGGGTAAATTGTACGATGTTGGCACACGTTCCCATGAAATCATTGAACAAATAGCAAATAATTATTTTCTTGTTAACCTAGTCGATAATGATTATCCTCAAGGTTCATGTCTTTGGAATGTATTAGAAGCAATGTTTGAATATCAAAAATTAACAAAGAAAACTGAACAATCTTGAGAGATACTATTGGATGAAGAAGAAAAAGACGGTTTTCTTTTGTTTTTCAATTCTATTTTGTTTTCTTTGTTTTTTCGAATAAAAATTCAACAAGACGATAAGACATTATCCTTGTTCTCGATGAGAATATTTCGATTTGCTTTTTTTTGCTCCGCTTGCTGTGCATTCGTTCCTTATCATTGAAGACAGACAATAAAAATTTATCGAAAAAAAAACCTTTCTCTCTCGTCATTCATCGTATATACTTTGATTCACACAGCGTGTTAAAGAAAAAGAAAAAACGAGTAGAGTTGTTCTTTTTTTTTCTTTTCTTTCCTTTTCTTCCTTCAGTTTTTTTTTACAATATAACGACCGAACGGTTGTATACAACATCAACATGCCGTGAGATAGAACGTGCTGTATGTCAACAAGATCATCCAATGACGGCAGTGTTTCGCCATCGCGTCATTCGCTAACACGCGGCTACGACGTACTACGACTACCACCACCACCATCGCCATCACCATCATCATCGTAAATACAACCACATACACATACTATTCTCTTCTTCGTTTTCTTTTTCTTCATCGTCGTCGTCTTGATGTAGTTTTTTTTTCTTCTTCTTCTTCTGACTCTATTGACGATCAATCTACGAAAGAAAGAGAACGAGAAAGAAGAAGAGAAGAAAAAAAGAAACGCGTTTGGTTACTGCTATTACTTCTCAACTACCATCACTTTTTTCCCTCACCTCTATTTCTTCGATTTTTTCCTCGCGTGTCCATGTGTCAGACACATGCTTCGATCGTAATTATTCAGCACAATTAGTATTCGATCTTATTGAACATTGATATTCGAAAGACAAACAAATATATTTCGTTTCTTTTTCCTTTTCAATGAACAGTATTTTTGCCTAAATGACGACAATAACAACAACAACGACAACAACGACGACTACTCTTAATGGAAACGATCAAGTCAACGTCCCATATGCTCGTTTAGAATCGCCACATTTCGGAACTTATGATATCTGGCAAGACAGAGTAACTGTTGGAAAGAAAACAAATCATCACGATGTCGATATTAATATGGGTACATTTCTTTATTGATCATTGAATAGTTTTGAACGATATTTGATTTCTAGGTTCGACATCCGTTGTATCTCGTACACATTTCGAATTAAATCTTCTCAATGGTACTGATTTTCAATTGAAATGTCTTAGTAAAAATGGTATTTTTGTTAATAATAATTATTTAAAAAATTCTTCAATATCGATCTTACCCAAACAGTACGATTCATACTTTACTCATATTTATTTATTTGTCTTTCTTTCTTTTTTTTTTTATCTCAGATGTACACTTCGTTTTCCAAGTACGGATATTTGTATATCATTTTCATCTTTAATTAATAATGTCAATTCGAATTCGAATTCTCTTGCTCGTACATCGCCTGAAAATGTTTCTCGTCATTTATCAACCGATACTATCACTCAAGCAACACGTTTACCGACATTTCCCATCGAAACACCTGTTCAATCAACAACAACGAACTCGAATCATCAACAAGTCATTCTCGTAACAGTGAATCATGAAATTAATAACAATAATCTTTCATCATTAAATGCCAATCGAACAACAAATGGACAAATCAAAAATCATTTCGACAACACCGTACCAATTGTTAATAATTTGATAAAGTAAAAATCAATGAAAATAACTTTATTCGAAATTGAATATTTGTGTTGTTTTCTTTCTTCAGTTCTTCCATTCCAATAAGTCCAAAAGCAATTCACAGTGATATGAATGAAAATCAAACTTTAGTGAGGTAAAAACAGTTTTATACAAGAATTTTATCGATTGTTAAATTGTTATTTTTCAGTTCACCTATCATTCAACGACTTCCAGCAACTGGACTCGATATGAACGTACATGATCAAGATAATTCGAATAATATCAATTCAAAAAATAGTACCAAACCACCGTTTTCCTACGCTCAGCTCATTGTTCAAGCGATTCTATCTGCACCTGATAAACAAATGACATTGAGTCAAATTTATAATTTCATTTCAGCTCAGTATCCGTACTATGAAGCGAACAATCGTGGTTGGCAGGTTAGCAAACGCAAATTATACAATTTCGAATTGATTTCGTGTTTTATTTTGTAGAATTCTATTCGACATAATCTTAGTCTCAACCGTTATTTTATTCGTCTTGCACGAAAAGAAAATGATTCGGGTAAAGGCAGTTTCTGGCGTTTAGATGAAACATGCGAAGAAAAACTTATTGATCATGCATTTCGTCATCGAAAACAACGTGGAAATTCGATTTCATTGACAAATTCGAATAATGAACATAATCATTTGAATAAATCGGATGATCAACATTCGCCAACAACAAATCAATATTCAACGGATCAAAATGATTTTCTTCTAGCAGATTTACATACGAGTAATCCATCGACACCGTTGTCACCTATGACAAGTCCATTGACAGCACCTATGTCACCACCGATTCGGCAAAACGAAGACAATAAACGAAAACGAGACGTCGAAACTGATGACGAAGAAACTGAGTAAGAAGAAATCATAGAAATAGTTCTTTTTTTAAATGTTACTCTTTGTTTTCTCTTAAGAACTGAACAACAAATTAACAGTTTATTAAATGAATTAACCGAATCTATTGACGAACGATTAAAACGTCAAAAACTTGAAACATCAACTTAATAAAATTCTCTCTCTTTTTCTGTCTTGTTATCAATGAATTTTTTTTTCTTTTTTCTTTTTCTTTTCGTATTAAATAAATACACTCTCGAATCTGTCTTGCTAAAGTTTTCACAAAAAAAAAACAAAATAACAGCACAATAAAAAAATAAATGGGATTATTTCTTATAATTTCGTATCCGTATTCTTTCGGGCGTAATTCTTTTTTTTATCTGACACTATACTTAAACTAATGTGAAAACTTGTCGAAACATATGACACATAAAAATAATTAAAGTTAATGACGAGACACTATCGTTTATTTTTAAACACAAAATAAAGTGATTCATTCTAACGACAGTAAAGTTAAACTCAGTGCAGAATTGAAAACATCTAAATAATTAAATGTGACAGTGTACTAAGGAGTACGTTTTTGAATTACAAAGAAACATAAGTTCAGAAGGTGAATCTAATTTGCAAAGTTAATCAATGTTGAGCCTTTTTATGAAAGAAACTCGTCACTATTTTTATAATAAAAAACCCTAAAAAAATAGACTAATCTGTCATTATCTTTCTGATCGAAAATCGTTAGTATGTGTTTACTTAGCAATGCTTACGATCAACTGGATTATTCTGCAATGACAGCACAAAAAAAAACAAATACATTTTCTTTTGACCAACCAATGAAGTTACAACTACGCAGATTGATCTAGAAAAAAAATCTAATTACAGAATGCCAACTAATCGATCTTATCCTTCCGTAATTTCTTAAGATCACTCATTAATTTCGCACCGTTTTAATTATGTCAAATAACGACAAACATATAAAGATGTTTAATTGTCTATCTGCGGCTGGTTTCCATTAGACACGTCTTGTTAACGAGTAGGTTATCATTTTCATTAAAAAACATGAACATGCTTAAGTCTTCGATCCTTAAAAAGAAACGCAGAGAGAGAGAGAGAGAGAGAATGAGTGGGATTAGTTATTATTTTGCGCCTCTCAATTTTTTTGTAATATATAATGACAAGAAAAAAAAATGACTTTGCCTTTTTATAAAAAAAAGATAAGATGAACTCAATAGCTTGTTTTTGTGTATTAGATTTTGTGTCAATTAAAAATGAATTTAATAATCATCTTTGTTCAATTATATTTGATTTAAAACTTGTAGAACTTGTAATTATGATTTATTCTTTCATATGCGAGTTAAGAAGTAAATGAGCACTATTCTACTTTCTCTCATTTTTGTGTTTTTAATCTAACGCGAATACGTTTTCTTTTTATTATTAATATGAGCACTCATTCATCCTTTTTTTTAATACTTTGTTTCCACCTATCATTTTGTCAAGGTAACAAATGAATGAACGAAGTAAAAATAGTTTTATAACTCTTTTCTTCTCTTGCCATCGATTTAATATTAGCTGCATTTTGAGCATCTATCTCTCGAAGATAGATTTTTGGGATTTAATTAAGATTTCTTTGTATTTACAGCAAATATTTTTACTACAGTTGTTCTTCGATATTGTTTACGTAGGTGAACGCGTTTACTAAATATTGCTGCTGTTCCATTTCATTCCCGGCGTATTTAAATAATTAAAGTAGCAGGTTGCAGTTGAAAGCAAAAAAGAAAAAAACGTCATTTATTCTTTGAAAGAAATATAGGCTAAAAATCATAGATCTGTTTGTGACTTTTCTTACATTTCAACATTTTTCTAAGGGCAAATTCGGCGGAAATTATTCAAACTTTTTTTCTTTCTTCGTCCCGTTTGTTACAAGTTACTTGTTCAATAATAACGATTAGTTTTCCGAAATGTGTTTCTATTCCCATTGAATATCAAGGAAAACAAACTAGTATTGATCCAAACTCAAGACAACATAGAACATTTCTCATCTATTCTCGTAGGACACAGGTAAAAAAAAATCATGCACGACAGTATCGTGTTATCTGCAAATATATTCGTTTTATTTGATTAACTTTCTTCTTCTTAATCAAGACTAATTTCGATTATTTATTAGTTCATTCGGTTTTTGTTTAGAAAATTAAGCTTTAAGTTTGAGAGGAATAATGTTGGCATTTGCTGTTCAATGACAGAAAAATAAAGTAGCTAGACGATCGTTGTTTGACATAATTGACACTAATACCAAAATAGTCATTGAAAAAAATTTTGTTAATTTCAATTGAATAAACAGAACCGAAATAACAAAATGACAATCGATGTGGAAAGTATTGCTTAGATAAAATTAATAAAACTCGTTCCTTGTTTTCATACCTCGAGAGAAATAAGCTAGAATCCTAATGTTTGAAAGAAAAGAATTTTATTTGTCAAATTTCATTTTTTTTTCTTGTGTTCTTATTAAGAGAAAAAGAAAACGAGCTAGTAATCTACATCAGGTAGACAACGAACCACCTACTCATTTCAAGAGAAACAGAGAGATATGAGCATGAAAGGGAGAATCTTTTTGTGACGGTTTTCTTTTTGTTCTCATTTTTTTGCACATTCATCGTTCCATGTTACACTTTTGCCGTATTTATTTTCTTTGTTTCTCTCTTTTTTTGTTCGTTCATTATTGTCATTAAATGAAAGAGATAAGAGAAAACAAGAAAGAGAAAGCAAAGATTTCACTTACAGTCGAATTTGTAATCTACTCATATTACATCGGAAGCAAATTGATATGAGAAGTTAGTTTTTAATGAGATATATTCAGTCTACCTTTTGCTTTTTTTCTCCTGAATACCAAAACAACAGAGAAAAAAACTCACAAGAGGAAGAAGACGTAGAATTTCTCATTCTATATTTTCTTCTTCAGATTGACATTCTATTTTCATAAATCAATAAGCCATGCATAAGTATGTTGAATGTTTATTGAATTAAATCAAACGTGACTGTCTCGCTTTTAGTTTCTCCAATGAATCTACTCTTACAACTGAAGATTATACAAGTTTACTTCTAATCAATATTGTTGTATATCGATTCTATTTCCTATTTCTTATTATCGCTGGTACATGTGGAAATCTTCTCACAGCAATAACACTTCTTCAAGCTAAACTACGTAAATATACAACATGTCAATTCATGGCTGTTTGCGTATTGTTCAATATTGGTGTTTTATTAACACATACGCTGAATATGATGTTAACTCATGGACATGGTATTCATATTCGAAGCATCTATGATGTTGGCTGGTGTCGGTTTCATGCATTTCTATCTCAATGGATACGTGGCATGTCATCGTGGATTTTAGTTATTGTTGCGTTTGATCGTTTTCGTCAATCGAAAGTTGTTCGGCGAACAACAACAATAACCAGTCGAAATCCAATTGTTATTCGTCGAATGCTGGTTGCAAGTGTGATTTTAGCTTTTCTCAATCTTCATTATCTTCTATTTACGGGCGATCGTGTTATATTAAATGGAAATATTCCATTTCTCGGTTGTGTATTTCATAAAACAAGTCTCAATCGAATGCAACGGTTTTTTGCGTCGACAAGCACTTGGCAAGAACTTTTCACAATTATTATTGTCGTAAGTTCACCTGCATAGAAAATAAAGGAAAACAAAAAAAGAATTCTACGGAATTTCTGTTTTTTAATTCTAGCCTTGTATATTAACATTAATACTAAATATATTTATTATAAAAAATTCCTTCCTAAATCCGACTTCCAATGAACATTTAAAATCTCGTTCGAAGAGTCGAACACGTCGTGTAACAACAATGTTACTAACATCGAGCATTGGCTTTCTGGCACTTGTTGCGCCAGCACAACTATTCATTGCCCTACGTTTCGATCCGCAAAGTCTAATCGGTCCAGGAGATGAATTGAAGTCATTTATTATTCAAGGGTCGATTCATCAATGTTTAATCAATACGTATTATGCGGCGTCGTTTGTGTTTTGTTTTGCTTCATCATCAGTATTTCGACGTGAAATTAAAAAACTTTTCCAGAAATTTTGTAGAAAGAAACAAGCAAATACGATGAATCGAGCGATTAGTGTCGGCGCATGTTCATCACATGAAAATCATCCATTTATACAACCACCACAAATTAGTCAGACGATTAATTCGTCAAATGGCCGACTCAATGAATTTCTTCTCGAACGAGTGACTCGTTGATCAACAAACGATGGTAAGATGTTCACTTGATTCTGTCCGATATTGTATTCGATTCGCATGTGATCTAGTTGTTGTCTTTAGAAGAAAAAAAAACTCTTTAAGAATAATCTCGGTTTTCTTTTGTTTGTTGTTCTTGTTCGAGTATATATATATGTAACTCCGTATGATTTGGTTTGTTGTTTTTTTCTTGTTCTATCGGATGATACTCATTGAAAATTGTCAATTTTCATTTCGTTTTATTAATTAAATGAGATAAAGAGTCTTTGTTTGACGTCAAAAGAGTCGAGTATTCTTATTTAATTATTAATAATCTTATCTTTTAATAAAACAATACCAAAAGAGAAAAAGAAGCCAATGTTAATTAAATACAGTTGTTTATTTATGAAGGAGAAAATTCTTTGAAAAAATAAGATTTACTTAATATTCGAGAGGATCGTAATGAATACTCTTTTTTTTTGAAAAAAAAACATCTGTTATTGAATAAAGTTTGTTTACTATTCATTAAGCCGAGATATTGTTTCATAATAGAATCAATTTGAATAAAATATTCTACTATAAATAATAAATAAATGTCACGTTAAACACGCATGATTTAATTAAGATTTGCTGTCTAATTCGGATATGTTCATAGATAGTCATATTTATCTTAATAAGTCTAGTACGCAATTGAGTTTAGGGATCTAAATTATGTGTCTTTTGAGGTTTTCATTGATTATACGATTCAGAAATAGTAGTAGTTAGACGGGAATCATTAATCGTTTCAGTTATTTACGCAGATTTAATGAAAATTTTCAATATCATGACTACAAGTATATATAATTCTGTTCGGGCATAGAAAAAAAGAACTTTTCAATTATATGGAAACGATAACAATGTTTATTATTTATAAATCTCGAATATGCACTTGTCTAAAAGGAAATATGATTAAACAACATTAGATAATCTATTTATACCTAGGTGATAATCATATTATTCAGATAAATGATTCGGAATGACATAAAAATCTGTCTTATCGGCTGATTTAAAATAGATTACAAACTGTGATTCGAGAGCACGAAAGAAAGACAATAAACAATGGAATTTTATTTTAATCTTAGTAATGGTGCTCGAAAAAAAATTGCTACAAAAACAATAATTGTACTTAATAAAAATAGAAAAACAAGTAAACGATCAACAACTTGACTTAAAATTTGCCATTCATAACAAATCGTTGTAGTTTGTTCTTGTCTTTCATATCGACGTTCGCTTTGTTCAATTAAACGATGAATATAACTCATTGATAATTTCGATGTTTTATTTGTCAAATCATTTTCTTTTTGCAACTGTTGTTGTTGTGCTTGCGCTTGCGCTTGTTGCTGCTGCTGATGAAGATGATGTTGTTGAGAATGAGTTGATTGTTTTGTCGATTGAAGCGACGTATATGAACGAAGAATTAACGGTGGAGACGTACAAAATTCATATGGATGTATGTTCTCGGAATATGCTAATGAACTTGTTCCCGTCGGAATCTCACGTTCGATTGGATCTTCGTACAAAGTCATTTTGCCATTATGAAACGATGTTGTTTTATTTATTAATTGTTTATTAGATTTTTTTCTTGTTTTTAATTTCAATGGATATGTTTGATTAGTTGGCGACTTGAAAATGAAAAGAAATGTGAATTTATTCGAAAGATATTCTCGTCGATTTACCATGCATTTCAGTAGACTATCGTGATGATTTTGCCAATTTATTGGCAATGTGATATTCATAAATAACAATTTCGGTATGAAAATAAAAAAGAGTTGACCGAGCCATTTAGGTACGGGAAATGGATGATGTTTGCCATGATGATAAATATTCAACGAAGCAACTGACATTGCTGTTGCTATACTAACAATAATAATCGAAGAAAAGTAATAAATACCTTAAGAACAAAAGAGATAATACAAAAAAAAGGAAGATCGAATTTGCTTTTCGTTTACCAATCAATGGTAATGATTCAGAATTTGGTGGCATACTATCAGTAACAAGCATAAGAAACACAGTCATTGAGAGAAGAGTTGTCACGCCGATGTTCACTTTTTCTCCACTATCGGATGGCACACAAAATCCAAGAAATGCCACGATTGTTATGAGAAAACATGGAAGTATCATATTGAATACGTAGAACAATGGACGACGACGCATTTGCACAATATATGTTAAATCGGGAAACGTTTCGGGACCTGAGAAGAAAAAAACGAAGAAGAAGAAACTTTTTTCACTACAAACAAGAAAGCCAAAAAAAAAAAGCAAATTCGTTTGGGATTTACAACAAGAATATTTGACAATATTTTTTTTCACATGTAACTTGACAATTTCCCATTCTAAAAATCATATTAATGTTCATAATTGAATGATATTCTCAAGAGACAAGACATATAGTCGAACCTGAGTTTGCCATAAAGTTACTTAGATCGCCGATATTTGTCTTTTGTGTTAGGTCAATCCGTGCGCTATCATAGGTCCATGAAGCAAATTTCAATTGACAATTTTGTTCGTCTACAATATTCGAATGAATATACAATTTTGTTTTGTTTTTCTTCTCTATCTACCAAATGGAAAATATCGAACATCAATAGCACATGAACTTCGAAAGATGCCCGTTGATAACCAAGTCACAATGCCTTCAGATGAAACCATAACATTCGTCGATATTTGACTTAACGACGCAAGATTATCAGCATTCTAGAAACAAACATTTCTCAATCAAAGAAACCAGAAAAGCAAAATCCTCATATTCTTACATTGTAAAGAACAATATCAGGCAACCAAACTTTATCAAATTTAATATGAAGTAGAGTGAGATTATCCCAATCAGATGGTTCCCAGATTAGTTTCGGATCCAACCAACTCTAATTATAAAATCAAAATGAATCTGTTCGTAACGAATAGAGTAGATTTACCATTGTTAACCATTGATTCGTCGTTATAATTTGATTTTTTTCATCGACATCGATTAATTGTGCAAGTGAAAGATCAAATGAAATATTTACAACGTCTGTATGTATACGTGCAGGTCGAACAGTTTTATCATAAACAATCGGATTTAATAACATTCGAGTTAAATTCATTTCAACATCACATAATTCAACGTCTAAATAATATTTTCCAGAACTAAAATGTTTCGTTTTTCGAAAATTTACCTGAGAGAAAATAACAAATAAGAAGAAATAAAATCAATTCCATGCTTCCATTCATCTCTAGCGGCAAATGATGAACATGAAGAGTCGAAGAAGAAAAGAATACTGAGATCCGGCTAATTGAGTTAA
>ERZ778024.2984-NODE-2984-length-13223-cov-5.639125_pt1 | contig 13223 bp, 11 predicted proteins | sample MGYA00375754_ERZ778024 | MGnify/ENA primary metagenome ERZ778024 (study PRJEB29350, sample SAMN05389827) | bioreactor metagenome | isolation source: Thiocyanate bioreactor | place: South Africa: University of Cape Town | collected 2014-02-18 ... | reverse complement strand
TTTTTTTTTTTTTTTTTTTTTTTTTTTTTTTTTTTTTTTTTTTTTCTTTTTTCAATTTTAAACATTAAAAACAAATAAATAAAGGTTTTTAAAACAATTGAAAGTTCCACTCTTATTATTTTGGGGAAAATATTTTACTTGGATTCCCTTGAGAAAACCAATGCACGTCATATTTGGTGAACCAATCCCAGTTGAGAAAATTGAAAATCCTACTCAAGAGCAAGTTGATCAACTTCATCAAGTTTATATGGATAAATTAGAAAAGTTCTTTAATGTTCAAAAACAAAGATACTCTTGGAGTAAAGATTTACAATTGAACATAACATAATCAAAAAATATTGGTTGTAAATTATTTTATTGATCATCTTTTTAAATACAAATATATAAAAAATAAATTGGAGTACAAAGAGAAAATACACTATTTATAATTAAAGTTCTTTTTTCTGGTTTTTTTTTAAAAAATAGAAATTCTATGAGCTAAATGTTCTGTAACAAGAATGGAACCATTTTTATCAGATACAACACATGTTGGACCATTTAAGAGAGTTACTCCAAATTTTTTAATAAAGTTTCCATCCTCATCAAATATTTGAACTCTATGCATTGCATCTGGAACAAGAATATGATCATTTTCATCAATTGTTAAATGCCAAGGATTTGTCATGAAACCATCTACTTTTCCAAAACCTCCAAACTTTCTTATAAAGTTCCATTTAGAATCAAATTTTTGAACTCGGTTATTATCCCATTCAGATACATAAATGTTCTCTTTTGAATCAATTGCAATTCCAAGAGGATATGAGAATTCTCCATCACCATTTCCTTGAGATCCAATTTTTTTAATGAAAATTCCTTTTGGAGAGAAGATTTGAACTCGATGATTATATGTATCTGTAACAAGATAATTTCCTTGAGTGTCAATGGCAATAGCAAAAGGATAATCAAGTTCACCATCTCCATGTCCTTTTGATCCAAATGTCATTAAAAGGTTTCCTGATTTATCAAAAGTTCTAATTCGATTATTATTTGTATCTACAACTACAACATTTCCATGATGATCCACTGAAATTCCTTTTGGAAAGTTTAATTGATAATCTTGAGTGGAACCAAATTGAAATAAAAAATTTCTATTTTCATCAAATACTTGAACTCTATGATTATTTGAATCAACAACAAAAATATTTCCATTTGGATGAGCAAGTAATGAGAAAGGTGAAGAGAATTGTCCTTCTTCTATTCCTTCTTTTCCTAATATTGCATCTTTTCTATCAACTAAGAGGAATCTTCCACGATTTACAGTTATCCTAAAAGGACTATCTTGAATATCTTTTCCTCTTAAAAGAACACGAATTTCAAATTCACCAACATCTTTTGGAGTAAAACTACAAGTATATAATCCATTATTATGATCAGCAATGAGTCCCTTTTATTTATTATTATTATTTTCTTGATTTTAAATGGAACTTTATAATAAATAATAAATAATAAATAAAAATTAAAAATTAAAAAATAAAAAATAAAAAATAAAAAATAAATAAAAAAAAAAAAAAAAAAAAAAAAAAAACAAAAAAAAAAAAAAAAAAAACTTTTGTCCCAGAGGGTCCATGAATGACAATTTTAAAAGGATCTCCTCCTTTTTCAATTTTTGTCCCAGAACGAGTTTCAGCTGAAATTCCGAATGTATAAGCTTTGTTAACACTTCCAAGTTTTAATCCATGAAAGATTACTCGACTAAGATCTGCAAAAGCTTCATTTGTAGTAACACAGCCAAAAGAAAGAATTCTTTCCAACAATATTTCAAGGTTATTTGAAGAAAATTCAATCATTGGATCTTGTTTTGGGAAAATATTCCAATCAGAAGATGAAACAGTTGTAAGACGTGAAACAACTTTGTTCTTAACATAAATAAGTTCTGGATTCTTTAATTCTTGTAAAGTTTTAGTTGCAAAAGAACAAGTTCCAACAATACTCTCATAAATAAACTTTAAATCATCAATTTGTAATGAAACTTCTTTTTTTGAAGCCTGTTTCACATTTTCTAGTTGTTGACTAATTTGATATTCCCTTTCATCAATTACTTTTCTAATTGTTTGAAAAACAAATTTAAGTTCAGAGTTCGCAGTTTCATGGTGTGTATCAATTTCTTTTAAAGTATCTTTTAAAGTTTCTAAAGCCTGTTGAAGTTCAGAAATTCTTGGATTTGCCTTTGATTTTTGTTTGATTTTTTTTATTTCATTTGTATTTTTCACTTGAAATAATAAGAATAAGAAGAAAGAAGAAAAAAAAAAAAACCTTTTGAATCAAATTATTGATTTTCTTCTCTAATTCGTTATCTTTTTGTTCCATCGTAAATATTTCATGACAAGAATGAGCTGGGACACATTGAGAGCAAATAAGTACATCACATGTTTGACAATAAAGATCAAGATGTTTTGTGACATGAATTCTACAAAAGTCTTCAAGTATTATTTGTGGAGCTGGGTTCCTCATTTCCGAAATCAAAATAAACTCATCATTTCTTGTACTCTTTGCTTTTTTATGACTTCTCTCACATGTTGAACAAAAATATTGTTGGCATTGAAGACAATATGAAACAGCTTCCTCCATCTCACATATTTCACATCCCCATTGTTCAGTTCCATGTAATAACTTTTTCAACAAAGCGTCAAGTGTTTTATCCACTTCAAAGCTTGATACTCCACCTTCAGGGATTTGAGTTGATGCACGACATAGGGGACATGTGAAGCAATTTGAAGGACTTGATTTTTGAGCTATAGTCTCAAGACATTCAAGACAGAAGCTATGAAGACAAGGTAAGAGTCGAGGGTCACGGTATTTGTCTTTGCAAAGTGAGCACTCAAACTCACTTTGATCCATCTCCTTATGTTTTTGCTTTGTCCAATATTATTTTGTTTTGTCAAAAGAAAAGCTTCTGAAGATTCTTGATTTCAAAACCAAAAATTAGATATCAAACCAAAAAGTTTTTGATTGAAAATTAAACTTTTTATTGCTTCAAATTCAATTTATTGAATCAATGCTTTTGCTTTGATTCTTTTGCATTCAATATATTAAAGTCGAGTTTCAGGATGATGTTGTTTTTGCTTTTGGTTTGACCTCCCTTCTTCTTTTTCAATACCAAAATTCAATATTTTTTTTTTTCAAAAAAGAAACAAAGTTTTTATTTAAAAATTCTGAAAGTTCAAATACTAAACTTTATGATTGTTTCAAATTTAACTTATTGAATCAAAAGCTTTGATTCTTTACAAGCAACATCAATCTCAAGCATTAAGCTTAGAATCGCACCCAACTCATTTTTTTCTGGACAATCGTGAAAAAAGAAATCTTTGTCTGGAAATTGAGAAATCTTTGTCTGGGAATCGTGAAAAAATCTTTCGGAATCGTGAAAAAATCTTTTTTGGGAATTTTTTTGATTTATAAGATTTCGATCCAAATGAAATCGATTCGGGCTTTTCTTTAATTACATGAAATTCATTTCTATGGTGAGCGCTTTTTTTTTTTCTTTTTTCTTTTTTTTTCGTTCTTTTTCTCCTTATTCTTTTTTTATTTTTTCATCTCCTAGGATAATAATAATTAATTAATTGAGCAATTCATTAATTAGAAACGATTTCTTTTTTCTTTCCGGACGACTGATACTGCGATTTTTTTCTCTTTCTTTCTTTTATGGCTTTTCTTCAGAAGAAAGAAAAAAAAAAACAAAAAGCAAAGCAAAGCAAAATCAGAAAGAAAAAAAAAAGTCAAAATAAAAAATCAATTTTTTTACTTTCAAAAAAAAAAAAGAGCAGAGAACAAACAATCAATAATTATTGAAGGATTGCAGGCAATATATTTTTCAAAAATAGAACAATGCGAACATTAAATGAATTTCAAGGTATGAAATGAACAAAAATAATTTTTTTTCAATGGATATTTGTTACTCTGGGCTGAGAACACACAAAAATGGTGTGGAATTTTTTCGGAAATCAAGGAAAACCATTTTTTTTTCTCTTTTCTAAAAGTGTGAAGCTTCAGCTTTTTTTTTTTGGGCAAAAGAAAAATCAAAAATGGCGAAAAGTGGAATTTTCCGAGAGAGTATAAATACACCCCCTTCAACTTTTTTTTTTTTTTTTTTTTTTTTTCTTTTTCTCTTTTCAAAAAAAAACTTAACAACAACTAACTTTTGACTTAAAAGAACTTTAAAATATTCTATTCTTTTTGTTTAAATTCTTTTCTTCTTTTCTCTTTTCTTTAATTTTTTATTTTTATTTTAAAATATCCTTCTTTGTATTTTTATTATTTGTTTATCCCTTTTTTTCTTTTTATCCCTTTAGAAACTAAGTTAGTCTATTTCAACTTCAATTTTGACAAATTGTTAAACTTTTTTTTTATACATTACAAAATTTTGGAAAATATTGAACAAAAATGACTTTTGAGGATAAAAGTGATGGAACAATTGAAGAAATTGAAAGTGAAGGCTCTGAAAGTTATGAAGGAAAAATTTTCTCATGTCCAAAGTGTGATAAAAGTTTCAACAGACCTGAACATCGAAGAAGACATATGAGATGTCATACTGGAGAAAAACCTTTTATCTGTTTATATCCTAATTGTAACAAACAATTCGCTCGCTCAGATAATATGCTTCAACACATTCGTTCTCATGCTTTGAAAGGATATAGAAGTAAAAAAGTCTCAAATGAGGAGCTCTTTGAAGAGTTAGAAAAAAAAGGATGTTCTTTTAGAAGAAAAACTTCAATGAAATCAAACAAAGCAAGAATTTTACATGATGTATCAAAATTGGAAAAAGTTAAACAAGAACAATCTCTCTCCCCTTCTTCTTCTCCTTCCCCCTCTCGAGAAAGTTTAGAAAGAGAAAGTTCTGAAGAAGGAGAAAAATCTGACATGTATTTCTATCAAAATCCTCAATTTTCATCAAACTCTCCAAACCAAAATCAAGAACTTCCTAAACCTTTAATTCCAAACAATATTTTTGAACAAACTTCAAGAACTCAATCTCTTCAAACTCAAAATCAAAACCTTTTCAAAGGAGAAACTCAAAATCTCAGACAGCAACAACAACAACCTTTTACCAATCGAACTACAACTTCAAATCGCTTCATTGTTGATGAATATTTTTTAAGTAAACTCAAAGTATTTTGAATTGTCAAAAAAAAAAAAAAATGTAATATTAGTGTTAAAATAAAATTTGAAGAATTCTATTTTTTTTCTTCTTCTTCATTTTTCATTTTCTTCCTTTCAAAGTTTATCTTTCTTCATCGATATTATTATTATTATTATTTCCTCCTTATTTTCAAAACCATTTTTGTCCCTATTTTGAATTCCGATATTAAATACTTTATAAAATAAGCAATCAAATAACAAAAGAAGAAAGATTTCAAATTAATATTAAATATGACTCATAACATATCAAAAATTGGAGAGATAAAACAAAATAATCCGAGGTTTGAACGGGAGAACTAAACTTTTAAACAAATCTAAGTTTGGTTTCAAACAAGTCTGGAGTTTACTTTGACTAATTTAATTTCCGCTTTCTTTTTGAGTTTACAAAGGTGACTAAGGGACAACTATTTTTTCTTCTTTTTGATGATAGTTCATGTGAGGGAGTTACCAATAAAAAATATCAAGATATTGAATGATTTGAATCTCTTTTCATCTTTTAATCTTTCCTTCTTTCGAACTTCCGTTTCCAATTTCTCTTGGCTGATTAGTTCAAATCTCTCAAAATGAGTTCGAGGCATCAATGTTTTTCCGTCCAATTCCTTCAAAAAAAAAAAAACAAAAAAAAAAAAAACTCCTCAAAGAATGTATTATATTATCATTCGCTATCATCCCCCGAATAGCTCGTTGAATTAATTCTCTTTCAAAAAAAAAAAGTCCGCAACTATCAGATAGAAAGAGAGAAGGGATCACCAAAGCAAAGGTTGTTTATTTGTTTGGGACTCCATTTTTTTCTGTTTTGTTCACGTGGGCAAATAATTGAAAAAAAACAAAAAAAAATGGCGGAAAAGACAAAAAAAAATTGAACGGAAAAACACGTGGCAGCAATGGCGAAGAAGCCCTTCCAACGCAAGAAAACAAAACTCCCAAGCCTCAAAGTCTCAAGAAAAGTCGATAACAAGAAGAAGAAGGTATCCATTCATTTTTTTTAAATCTTTGATTCTATTTGATTCTTTTATTTCTTTATTTATTTAATTGTTACATTTTTTTTTTTGAAAAAAAAATGAAATGGTGCATTTCCAGTGCACAAAATTAATTGTGGTGTCCATTACATTTCGTCGATTTCATTTTTCGTATGGAAAAAGACTTGAAAAAAGAATTCTTTATTTGTTGTTTGTTGATTTATTTGAAAAAAGAAAAAAAGTCAATGCATAAATATTTTTTAAAAAAATTTTCATTGAAAAAAATAAAGTCAATGCATAAAAAATATTAGACCATTCTTTTGATTTTTAGATTTCATTTATTTCCTCCATTTATCACATATTCACTTCATTGTAACTAATCAAATGTTTGTTTGTTTGTTATTTTTTAAGGTATTTGTTGAAGACCCAACTTTGAGAAGTAAATGGAATAAAAAACAATCTGTTCAAAAAAATTTTAAACGTTTGGGAATTGCTTCAGATCCAAATGAAGCTATCATGAGAAAAGCTACTTCAAATAGTAACCTTGTTCAAAGTAAGTTTTATTTCCTTTTCTTTTTTTTTCCTTTTTTTTTTTGAATGAAAGTTCAATTCAATTAATTTTCTTCAAATAAAAAAAAAAGATTATGAAAGATTTGAGAAAAAGAAGAAGAGAGAAGTCACTTATCAATGTAGAACAGAAAGAAATTTTGCTAAGTTAATGGTTGATACTTATGGGAATGATTTTGAAGTTTTCTTTCTTTCATTCTTTCATTTTATTTAATGAGTTTTCCAAAAAATAAATAATAAATAATAAAATAGGCAATGGCTAGAGATATTAAATTAAATCCATATCAACTTACTCAAGGAGAACTCAAAAGAAAATGTAGGAATTATTTAAAACTATTTGGTAAAAAAGATAAAGAAGCAGAAGAAAAAAGTGTAACAAACTAAAAAAAACCAAATTGTATATCAAGTTGCTAAATATGACTTTCCTTACACATAAAATAAAAAAAATTTCAAGCAAACAAAAAAAAAAAAGAAATCAACAAAAATTCCTTCTTTTTTGAATACACTACTTTTTTTGAATAACCCTGGATACTCTATTTACAACAGGGAAATTACTTTCATTAACTTCAAATCGAAAAGAGATTCCCATCAAAGTATTGTTAGTTTGTTTATCAATGATTCTCTTTATTTTATTTTATTTTATTTTAGTTTTATTTTTATTTTTATTTTTTTAAAAAAATTTTGAGAAAAAGTTTACTTGTAATACAGAGAAATTCCTTAAGACTTTATTCATACTTTGAGGATTATCAAGACCTACCAACTATTTCAAACAAAATTAATTAAGAAATGAAGAAAAAGAATGATTGAAAGAAAAAGGAAAAGAAAAAGAAAGAATTAATTATTTTTACTTTTTCTATAAACCGAACCATATACTCACACATAGGAGACTGATCAAAATAGTAAGCAAAACAATTTTGTTCAACGAGAGGTTCCCCAATCTATTTTATCAATTTTATTTTCCCAAAAGAAAAAGAAAAAAAGAAAAGAAAGAAAAGAAAGAAATAGAGTTATAATATAGAAAAAGAAGAAAAATTGACCTGAACTTTTTCAACAACAGATCCTCCAAAAGAGTAAACAGTTGTAACACATTGGAGTTGTTGAAAGTTATGTTTTGTTTCATACTTAACAGATAAAGAAATAGCTTCAAAATTTTCTTTAATCACACTCATCTTGATAGTTTAGGGGAGATTAATTAAATTTTGATTGTTATATATAAAACAACAATAATAAAACCAAGAAAAAAAGAAAAAAAAACTTTACCAAACATTGAGCCAAAAAGAAATGAGTTGGTAAGTGATCATCAAATTCTTTTCTTATATGCCTTTCAATATCATCATGATAAATACCTCTTATCCTATAATCATAAAAATCTGATTCCATTAAGTTTACATATTTAAGACATGCCTAATAATATTATGATTACTTCTAGAAAAATAATTGAGGAAAAAAAAAACGTTTTCATGGGGATTCTTTATAGAATTTCCTATGTGAGCTGAAAAATATTTTAAATTGATTGAAGGTTTCTAACAAAAAAAATTTGATTAATTGGAAATTTTCAAATATGAGGGGAAAAAAAAAAAAAACTTCAAATGAGGTTAGAGGAGGTGGGGATTCCAATGGTGAAAAATTTAAGAATTGAGTTTCAATTTTTGGGCTAAAGATTAGGGGTTCAGTTTTAATAGGATTTAATTGAGTATCATTCTAAATAGAGTTTTGATTTGAATTTAATTTATTGATTGAGGGAAAGAAAAAAAAAAAAAAAAAGAAAAGAAATGGAAGAAAAATTGACTGGATGTAAATTATATGAATGATGCTGTTGCTGATTTGAATTATATAAGTTATGTAAATTATGTGGACTGTCTAAGCTATTTGACCTCATTAAAGGAGATTCATAGTTTAAATGATGATTTTGAAGATTAAGAGATAGATTTAAAGGAGGAGGGATATTGCGTCCATTGGGAATATTTGAAAGGGATGGGAGGGTTGAGAGATTTGGAAGAGTTGGAAGGGTTGGACGATTTATTAAATGATTTGCTGGAGGATTATTTACAAGATTTGAATAATCGGGAATATTTGATACAGTTGGGCGAGGTTGAAATACAGTAAATTGATGATGAGTTTCTATATTTGCCATATTTGAAGGAGTTTGTAATGGAAGAATAGATTGCATAGATTGCATGGATTGCATATTATGAAGAGGTGAAGAGGGTTGAAAATTTGAGATTGGAGATTGAGGATAAGCAAAAGAGTAATGATTTTGATTTTTACTTTGAGGACTAGTTTTAAAAGTTTCGAAACTCTTGAGGTATTCTTTATAGATGATTTTTTTTTTTTTTTTTTTTGAATTGTTTGACAAAATAAATAAATATTAAAAGAAAAAATAAAAGAAATAAAAAATATAAAAACCTGATGGAATTGAATAATTCATGGGAAGAAAATGAGGAGGAGGTGGTGGAGGTTCAGATCCTTTTTTATTTTTCTTTCCTAAAACTTGAATATGACTTGAAACTTGTTTCCTAGTTCTAATTTTCCCAGTTTTTTGAAAGATATACTTTGCAATCAATTCATTTCGTCCTTTAAAATATAATTAAAAATATGTATTTTCAATTTTACACACACAATAAAAAAGTAGAAATAGATTTCTAAAGTCAACAAATGACGAAACAAAATATCATAATAAATACTCAATAATCAAAGAAATCTCTTACCATACATTTTACCTTCTTCCAATAACTTTCTTCTTCCTACAGGCGGGTATAACTTCAATGCTTCTTGAAACGACCTCTCGACCTCTTCAGGCCATATATCTTCCTCATCTTGACCAACTACAATAAATAACAATTAAAAAAAATATTTTTTAAATAAAAAAATAAAAAGGTGAAAAATATAAATAAAATATAAAATAAAATATATAAAATTACTATCATTTTCACTTTTACTTTGCTTCTCTCCTTTCTCTTTATCCTTCTCCTTCTCCTCCCCTGAACTCGACATGACTAATTCTTTTTTTTTAATTTTTTTAATTCTTTTCAAAAAAAATTAAAAATTAATAATTATAAAAAAATTTCATTGAGAATTAATGGTTTGTATGAATAGAGAAAAAAGAAGAATTATTGAAATAAACCTTTTTATTTTTTGATTGTTCGTTGAGTTATAGAAGTTTTATAAGTTTCAAGATCTTGTTGAAAGGAAAAAAAAAAACTTTTGAAAAAAAAAAAATCTGAAATTGTCCGAAAGTTTTAATTTTTTTCCTTTTTGTCTTATTTTTGTTTTCTTATTTATTCCTATAATTCTCATAATTCATCAAAGAAAAGAATCAATCAATAAAAGAATGAATAACTCAAAGAATTAATAACTCAAAAGAATCGAATATCTAATAAGAAAAAAGATGTTTCATTTATTTGCGAATTTCTATGAAAAAAAATAACTGAAAAAAAATCAAAGTCAAACAATTAATTGCAAATTTCTAAGAACTTATGTTCTTTGTTTAGTTCAAAGATTTCAAAGATTCTTTAATTATTTTTGTATTGAGATCATTGAGCTTAAAGAAGACACACTTTTGAGTCATATCACCAAACAATAAACAAATCCTAGATAAATGTAGAGACTCCATTCAAAATATTTCTAAAAAACAAAAAAACAAAAAAACAAAAAAAATTTTTTTTTAATCCGTTCAAAAATTTATATGTTCTATTGTACAAAAAGAGATGGAGGATTATTTTCTATGTTCCTTGAGAAAAATGTTCGACCCTCAAAGATTAAAATAAAAAGGAAGAGAAAGAAACCAAGAAGAGACAAGGGGATTGTCAGTAGAACCCAAGTAGTAAAAGTATATCCTTTCCAGAAAATATCGAATCTCGCTCCAATGATCACTAAAAAAACACTCAAAAATAAGGCATGAAATCCAAGTCGATTAAAAAATAGATTCCTCTTAATTCCATAATAATTCGAGATTTGAGAATTTGGAGTGTTTAATATAGCATGATAATCAATTTCATTTTTTCTTGAAGAATTTCTTGGGGAAGGAGGAGCGGTAATACTTGAGCGAATAAGTGACCTTCTTTCATTCCTTAAAGAAGATAAGAGGATCACAACATTGAGAGTTGTTACAACGAAAACAGATCCACAAACTAGAAGAAGTGATCCATCTAATGAAAGAAATACAAACAAAGGTTCCTGATTTGATATTGTGCACCAAAGTGTCTCAAATTGAATCTTTTGAGCAAGGAGAGCAGGTAATGAGAAGGTCAATGAGAGAGCAAAACTAAAGAATAAGATCATGAAAGAGCTAAGCTCTCCTCGATTCCAAATAATGGCAGCATGACTAGAAGATAATGAAAACAAGGTCCAAATTGCACAGTTTTGAGAGAATATTAAAAGAAATCCTTGACATGAACAAAATTTTTCATTTTCTTGAAGTAATTCACTTCCTAAACCTGAAATTGTCATACAAATACTAAGTAAAAGTGTTGAGAGAGCAAAGAGATAGAGTAACGAAGAGTTTGTATTTTTCTTTCTTTGTGTATCTCTTATGAATGTTATCAAAATGGCTAAACTACAAAGAATAGAGAGGAAAGAGAAACATGTTATTACAATTTGAAGAGTTTGAATTTGTTTATCTTGGTCTTTCTCGAGGTCTTCTTCTCCTTCTTCCATTTCTAATGGGGACCGTTATCTCTAAAGTTTGGTTTGGGAACTGTCCGTTTGCTTGACTTTTTGTTTGTTTTTATTTTTATTTTTGTTTTTCCTTTCAGATGTTATCTTTTTTGAAATTTTGGTTCAAAAAGTTGAGTTCTTGAATAAAGAAATCAAGAATAGAAAGAGAAATAGAACAGAAGAAAGAATAAAGAAGATAAAAATCTTGGGATATCAATTCAATTTTCTATTTCTTTTTTCAAGAATTCAAGAATTGAATTATTAACAATAACAGGAGAATCAATTTGAGCCCAGTGACCACAATCAGGAATATAATGAATTTCATAGTTTGTTAATACTTGCTCAAGACCTCGATTCACATCTTTTGATAAAAATTGGTCATTTTCTCCCCAAAGTATTAAGCAAGGAGTTTGAATCTTTTGCATCCAGCTTAGATTTGATTCAGCAAGTTTTCTATAATAATTTATAGTACAATTGGTTGCTCCAGGTCTTGACATAGAAAATTTATAATATTCAATATCTTCTTCATTGATTCGTTCCTTGTTTAAAAGTTCCTGGAAGAGATCTTCAAGAAATGAAAAATCGTTTAAAGCTAGATATATCTCTGGTAAATAAGGGATTTGAAATGCAAAGACATAATAACTATGAAGAATTTGAGGAAATGAATACAAGTTCTTTGAAAAGATTTGAGGATGAGGTCCATTTAAAATGATTAACTTTTCAAGTTTTTCTGGGTAAATTGAAGCAAAAGCGTAACTAATGATAGCTCCCCAATCATGTCCTACAACAGCAAAAGCTTTCTTCACACCCAATGATTCTAATAACAATACAATATCTTTAGTTAGGAGTTCTATTGAGTAATTATCTTTTCCAATCGGTTTATCACTCTCTCCATAACCACGAAGATCAAAAGAAATACATCTATATTGTTTTGAAAAGAATTGAAGTTGATTCCTCCAAGAATACCAACACTCTGGAAATCCATGAACAAATAAAATTACAGGAGCATTCCTTGGTCCACTTGAAGCAAGATGTAGTCTAACTTTTGAATTGATTCCAATTAATGAATGCTCCCACGGTCCTTGCCTTAATCTAAACCCAATTTGATCTCTATTTCTCTTTGTAAAAACCCTCAATGGATGTTTTGCAATTTCAAAAATGACTCTAATAAATGTAACAATATAAATTAAGATAACATAGATAATTTGACCTGGAGGTGTTTGAACAAAGGTTAAGAGGAAATCCATGGAGAGGAGAGAAGGAGAAAGGAATCAGTTTGAGGAGTGATTGATTGTTTTTTGTTTGACTTCTCTTTTCAAATCAATTAAAACAACGAAAATTTAAACAACCAAAGATGTTCAATGCAAAAATAAGAAATTGAACCCAATCTTCGTAAATTTAACTAATGCTTTCAACACTGACTTATTAGAAAGAAGATTTTTGTTTTTTTTTATTGAATTTTGAATTTTGAATTTACAACAAAAATCAATTGTTGAGTCTTCAACTGGGAGATTTCAGATGAGATTCAACAATCTGAGTTGATATATTGGAACATTCAAAATCTAATATTTAAATTGAAATCCTTTTAATTGATATTCTTAAATCTTTGAATATAATCTTTCAAGTTGAGTATAAGTTGATGTTGTAGTTAATTAATTGATGTTTGTGTTGAGATCCCCAAAGAAAAAAAAAAACAAAAAAAAAACAAAAAAATTTTTTTTGAAAAAACAAAAACAAAAAAACCAACTTTTTTGATATTGATATTGATTTTGAACCCATCTTATTCAAATCTTACCTCTTCAATAATAATTTGAAAAAGAAACTCTATTCTTCTTGAACATTATTTTCAAAATAAAAAATAAAAAT
>ERZ778024.2977-NODE-2977-length-13250-cov-6.482910_pt1 | contig 13250 bp, 14 predicted proteins | sample MGYA00375754_ERZ778024 | MGnify/ENA primary metagenome ERZ778024 (study PRJEB29350, sample SAMN05389827) | bioreactor metagenome | isolation source: Thiocyanate bioreactor | place: South Africa: University of Cape Town | collected 2014-02-18 ... | reverse complement strand
ATACGAGATGATCTGGTGACTGGAGTTCAGACGTGTGCTCTTCCGATCTTTAAAAAAAATCCCTCAAAAAAAAAAATTTTTTTTCAAAAAAATAAAAAAGCAATCATAAAATCAAAAATCAACTCAAAACCCATCTCAAAATACCAAACTCAAAACGCATAATCAATTATTTTGAATTGAAAATCAACTTACATAAATACTTATGCAATAAAAAACAAAAGAAATAAATGAATGTTTGCTAATAGGTGTGTCGTTAGAGAAAAGAGAGAAGAGAAGAGAAAGCCACTTACTTGTATCCGCCATGTTTTTTTTATGTTTTTTTTTGTGTGTCAGCTTTTTTTCCGCCATTTTTTTTTCTTCTCTTTTTTCCCGCCTTTATATCACGTGATATATAATTGAAATCGATTTGATGGTCGTTTTTTGTCGTTTTTATCGAAAAATGAAACGATTTTTTTCATTATTTATTTGTGTTTTTGGAATTGATTGTTGATTTTGAGTCCAAGTCAAACATTAACTAAAGCAAACTAAATGAACAAAACTAAATAACTTCATAATTCTTTTATATTTTTAAATTTTAGCTTCTCAGGATATTAAAGTTTTTACTTATTTGATATCAAAAAGCAAAGAAAACAAAAAAGAAGAGGAAGAAGGCGGTTGTTTGCGTTTTTTTTCAAAGGAGATGGCAGTGGCTTTTTCTGAAAGGTTAATCAATTTCTTCACTAATTCCTTTTCATTTTATCATTTTATAACTGTATTTTATAATTGCATTTTATCATTTATCATTTTCTAATTTATTTTAATTTTGTTATTTAGAGTTGCAAAATTCGAAGCAGAACTTGAGAAAGATGAAATTGATAGAAAGGCACTCCAAAAGTTATGTTTTGATGGTATTTTCTCCCATTCTTTTTAGAACAAAAATAAATATTGAAGAAATTTGAATTGAATTGAATCGAATTGGTTTTTTTCGTTTTTAGGTATCCCAGATAAGAAAGGACTCAGACATTTATGTTGGAAGGTATTTTAATTTTAAATTATCACTCAGTCATTTTATAATGAGAGTAATCAAACATAATTGTTTTTTTTATCTTTCCCTTTAGTATTTATTAGATTATCTTCCATTAAAGAAAAGTGAGAGAGAAAGCTCTTTGAAGAAAAATCGTGATCTTTATTATCAATTTGTAGAAGAAATTATTACAAGCGAACCAGCAAATTCTGAAGAAGGAGATCATGTAAATTTTTTTTTATGATGGAAAGAAATCTTCAACCAAAAATTTTTTATTCTCATAAAATAGCCTTTAAATATGGAAGAAGATAGTCAATGGAAATCATATTTTAAAGATAATGAAGTATTAACACAAATAGATAGAGATGTTAGGTAAATTATTATTATTATATTTTATTATTTTTATTTATGTTTCCTTATTGTAAAAATTTTCTTTTGTAACAAAGGCGAACATTACCAGATATGGCATTTTTCCAAAAAATTGTTCAAGTAGAAAATGAACATACAAAAGGAAAACCTCTTTATGGACCAATTTTATTTAAAAGATTACATAAACAACCTAAAACAACTGAAACTTATATGATTGTAATTGAATATTATTTTCCACAAAAAATGAAAAAAAAAAAATGAATTGAATCTTGACTTTTTTTATATCTAGGTCAATGATGATACAAAAGAAGCTCATTGGCAAGTAATTGAACGTTTATTATTTATTTATGCTATGGTAAATAACTTTTTTTTTTCTTTCTAACTTCATTTCAATAGAAATAATCTCAACCTTTTATTTATTTATTTATTTATTTATTTATTTCTGAAAAAAAAAAAAGTTAAATCCTGGAGTAAGTTATGTTCAAGGAATGAATGATATTATTGGACCATTATACTATGTTTTTGTAACAGATTCTGATCCAAGTTGGCAAAGTAAGAAAAAAAAAAAGAAAAGAAAAAGAAAAAGAAATAGAAATAGAAAATATTTCTTGAAATTTATTAAGGAATCCATTTTAATAATTTTTAGACTATGCTGAAGCGGATTGTTTCTTTTGTTTTGTAAATGTAATATCTGAATTTCGAGATGGCTTTGTAAAAAGTTTAGACAACTCGAAAAGTGGAATTAATGCTTTAATGTCTCAATTTAATAATATTTTAAAGGAAATTGATTTAGAGCTTTGGGAAGATATGGTTAATTTTCTTTTCTTTTTTCTTTCTATTTTTTCTTTTTTCTTTCTTTTTTTGACAAATTATCATGAAATATAGGAATTGAAACAACTCAATCCAGAGTACTATAGCTTTCGTTGGATCACTTTACTTTTTTCTCAAGAATTTAAGCTTCCAGAAGTTATTCGGATATGGGATTCCTTTTTTTCTGAAACAAAAAGAAGTGAATTTGTTATTTTTTTCTGTTGTGCAATGCTTACGTATATTTTCAATATTTCTTTCTCATTTTTAATTCATTATTTAATTAATTATTTAAAAATAAACCAATAAATAAATCAGTTGCATCAAAGATGAATTATTAATGGGTGAATTTGCGGATAATTTGAGTCTATTACAAGTTCTTTTTGATTTTTTTATTTTTATTTTATTTTTCTTATTTTCTTGTTTTTCAAACCTAATATCTTTTTTTTATTTTTAGAATTATCCTTTGACAGAAATTCAAGTAATTTTAAATGAAAAAATAAAATTGAAACAAATCGCACAAGGATTGGGAATAGAAGTTAAACTTGATGATTAAGTTGTTGTTATAAAACAATTTTGCATAAATAATTGTTTAATTGTTGTCAAATTCTTTTTATTCATCATTAATTTCTTCATAAATTTAAGAAATTTCAGCAAGATCTGCAGCAGAAGCAAGTAAAATACGAGCAATACTTTGAATTTGATTGAAATTAAATCCACTACGATTAGCAGTATCATCTATATAAATTAAATTTGATAAATATAAATATAATGATAAATTCTCTCAAAAGATAAGAAAAATAAAGAAAACAAAGAAAATCAAGAAAATGCGAACCAACATTATGATATTTAGGATCAATAGTATAACCTCCACCTTCAACAAGACCAACTGAAGGATAACCAACTTCATAGAAACTTTGATGATCTGAACAACATGCTGTGGTGTCAACTCGAGTAATTTCTGGAACATAAAGAGTAGCAATTTCCTTAGCAAATGTGGTTAATGCAGCATTTGTGTATAAGGAGACAAAGGCTGCTTGTGGGGTAGCATAAGCTTGATATCCAATCATATCAGCTATTTTTCAATTAATTATTTTATTTATTTATTTTTGAAACAATTGAAATGAAATTGAATTAATAAATTCGTTACCTTGGAACATTGCAACAATATTTTCATCATTGTCTGAAGATTCTTTAGCATGAGCACGAGATCCAATTAAACCTTGTTCTTCACCACACCAAAGTGCTAAACGAAGAGTTCTGGCAAATTTAACATTTAAAGTACCAATAGCACGAGCAAGTTCAAGAATTGCACTTGAACCACTTCCATCATCATTTGCACCCTAAAATAATTTGAGAATTGAGAAAAAAAAAAAAAAAAAAAAAAAAAAAAAAAAAAAAAAAGATGATGAAAAAAGAAAAAGGAAATCAAACTGGAGCTCTTGTAGTTGAATCAGAAATATCTCTATTTCTACAATCCAAATGTGCACCTACAATAATAACTTCATCTGGGTAAAGTGTTCCTTTCATTTCAGCAATAATATTTGGACAATATGCAGCACGGAATGATTCAGAGGTGGCATTGAATCCATGTTGTTGGAAAACACCAATAGCATAGTCTCCTGAACGAACGGCATCACTTGAAGTTGAATGACGAGTAATAAAATCAGATCCACTTTCTCCAGTTAAGTATTCAAGGAATGTGCGAAGATCTTGTTCATTTACTTCAGAGATGAGTTCTCCAATTGATTGACGAAAAGTTAAATTTTCAAGTTTTTTCTTAATGATTTTTTCTGGTGCAACTCTAGGAAGAAGAATTGAGCTTTCTGGTAAAGAGATGTATTCAGCTTCACGTGGGAGTCTTAAAAACTTTGAAACATCAAGAAGTGATTTGTCATAAACTCCAATTAAAACAAGACTTGGAACATCCAAAAGGACAATGATATCTGTTTGATAAGAACGAAGTTGTTGAACCATAGATCTCCATTCCAAACTTGGAGCTTCCTAATATTCGAAAAAATTTATTATTTATTTATTGTTGATTTTTTTTTTTTTCAAAGAAAAGAAAAGAAAAGGGATTACTTCTTGAATAACAATATAAGAGAGTGCTTGTGGTTTACCAAGGGAAACAGCATCAGGAAGATAAGATTTAAGAGAAAGGTTATCTGGAGAGAAAATAAATCCATAACCATCAAAAATTCCTCGAACATCAAAGCCAGCTTTAATTAATTTGTACCTATGAAAATAAAATTCAATAAGTTTTTTTTTAAAACAAAAGTCAAAAGTCAAAAATACATAGTTGCTTCATCTAAACCTTCACTCTACATTGAATTGTATTTGTTTATTATTATTTTATTTGTGTGAGAAAATTTATAAAATTAAATAAACAATTTGAAATTTAAAATAAAATTATACAACAAAGAGACGGTCATGTTTAGCAAATCCCAATGAGGAGAGACACAATACAACTAACAACAACAAAAGTGTTCCTTTCATTTCGAACAAGAGATCTATTCAATAAAGAAAGAACTATTAAAATTGCACACAGAAAAACACAATAGCTAAATCGAAAAAAATCAAAATTTTTCAAAATTTTTTCAAAAAAAAGTGAATTTTCTAATAATTTCATGATGGTGATATAAATAATTGTCTTAGTGAATGAATGAATCTAGGAGTGAATAGGAAGCAATCAAGAGAAGATCTTATAAGATCATAATAAGAGAATGAATAAGAAGGAGGTGTTCGCAGTCATCTGATCAACAAAACAAACTGGAGATTCGATTACCAATCGATTCGATTCTAACTTCACTGTTCTTGTGATTCAATCTCCTTTGAATTCAATTGTTTTCTTGAAATTGTTTTATAATCTCACCCTCTCATTTTCTTTGGTTCAGATTCAATTATGATGCACAAATTAACTTCTTTCTTCTCAAAATGAAGTTAGATTCGAATCTCAAAGTGATTAAGTTCATCATGATGGAGATATTATCGTTTGGTGATTCTTGCTCAACTGAACATTCATTTCTTTTTCTGACTACCAATTTGTGAAGGTTTGGTTTGGTTTGGTTTCTTTATTATTGATTAAACAATTTCTTTTTTCAATTCTCTTTTCAAAACGGTTCAGATTTAATAATAAGGCCCTTTAAAAAAAAATATTAGGTCAATCAGCCTATATAAAAGAAATCTATTAGTTATTTAAACTTTGAATTGAACGAATAGGATGTCATCAACACCAAAAGAATTAGAGTGCCCTTTATGTCAAGACAAATTTCAGAATCCAAAAACATTGAACTGTCTTCATTCTTTTTGTTTAGATTGCTTGGAAAATTTGATTGCAAAAAATCATTCAAATATTCAATTAGCTTGTCCTATTTGTAGAACAAAGTTTCAATTAGAAGCCGAACAACTTTCAACTTTGCCAACTGACTTATTTCTTCTTAATTCTCTTGAGGATTATAATTCTTCTTCAAATTCATACCATGGAAAAGATGATCAAATTAAATGTTTGGATGGAGAGAATGAAGCAATTTTATATTGCCTTGATTGTGGAGTATATTTTTGTGGATTATGTGCAAGTTCTCATAAAAATCTTAAAATGTCAAAAAAACATAAAATAATTCCAATTGAAGAAATCAAAGTTGAAAATCAGACATATTCAACCACAAAGCCAATATGTTTAGATGGAGAAAGTGATGCAACATCTTATTGTTTGAATTGTGAGACATATTTTTGTGAAATATGTTCAAACTCTCATAAAAAAACTAAAATGTTTAAAAGTCATAATATTATTGGAATTGAAGAAATGAAAGATGAAGACCAAATTCATCATCTAGACACAAAATCAAATCCTCAAAATTATTGTCAAACTCATCAAGGTAAAGAAATAGAATTGTTTTGTGATAATTGCAAAGTCCCAATATGTTCCTTATGTGTTGATCAACATGCCTCACATAAAATTCAAACTTTGATCAATATCATTGAAAACGAGAAAAAACCTATTATTGATTTGGTTAATCAGGTTCATTTCTTTGTTTTATTTAAACAAATTGGAAGTTTGATTTCTCAATAAGTAAATAACATAAGGTAAAACCAAAAGAAGAAGAATTCAAAATTGGAATAAATAAATGTGAAGAAGTAATCAAAGAACTTGAAATCAACTCAACAACAACTCAAACTCAAATTAATCAACTTTTCAACAAAATTAGAAATAAATTAGATGAAAAAGAAAGCGAACTCTTAAAAAAATTAGATGAAACTGAGAAATTTAAAAAGAAAGAATTAGAACTTCAAAAAGAAGAATTGAAATTTGGAATTGAAAGCATTATTGGATCTTGTCAAATGATTGAAAATTCACTCTCTTCATTAACTCAAAATGATGTTAGATTGTTATCAATGAAAAAGCTGTATCATACAAGATTAAATTACCTCCTCAATAACAAATGGAAAATTGAACCACGTCATCATGCATTATTAGAGTTTTCAATTTGTGAAAATAAAGAGCAAGAAATTTATTCAAGCCTTTCTAAAATTGGAATAATTAATTCATATGATGTTTCTGGAGAAAAGTGTTTAGTTTCAAGAAATAAAAATCAAAGAGTATATGAAAATCAAGAATACATCTTTGAGATATTTGGTTACTCAATTGAAGGAAAGAAACTTGAGAAGGGAGGAAATGCTTCCTGCTTTGAAGTTGTAATGGAGGGAGATTCAAAGGACAATGAATGGAAAATTGAGGACTCAAATAATGGAAATTATCAAGTCAAAATTAAAATCCAGAAAAAAGGAAGGTATTCAATCTCAGTCCTATGTAATGGAGTTGAGATTCAAGCTTCTCCTTTTCAAATTCAAATTTTTTGTAAAGAAGGCCTAAGAGTTTATAACGGAACAACTCAACAGAAACTTACGATTGCGGATGGCGAGTTGTATAATCCTTATGGATTAGCAATTGATTCAGAGGGAAATATTCTTGTTTGTGATTCTAGCAATAGTAGAGTTCAAGTGTACTCTTCAAATGGTGAACTTATTTCGTCTTATTCCCAATTTTCAACTCCAATGGCAATAACTACGAATTCAAAAGGAGAAATTATTGTTAGTGATTCTGGTAACTCCACAATTCAAATATTAAATTCTGAAGGAAAAACTACTTCAACATTTGGAAATGGTCAACTTAGTAATCCTTATGGAATTTGTGTTGATGCAAATGATAATATTTATGTGAATGAAAATGGTAATAATCGAGTTCAAAAATTTGATTCTCAAGGAAACTTTATTTCAACTTTTGGATCAGGAGGAAGTGGAAATGGTCAATTTAATGGTCCTTGGGGAATCACAATTAACTCAAAAGGAAATATTATTGTTTGTGATTCTGGTAACAGTAGAATTCAAGTATTTGACTCAGAAGGAAAGTTTATTTCAACGTTTGGGAATGATCGACTTCGCACCCCCTGTGGAATTTGTGTTGATTTAAATGACAATATTCTTGTTTCTGATAATGGTTCTAATCAAGTTTTTATATTTAATTCAAATGGAGAATACATTACACAATTTAATGCGAGCTGTGCAATGGAGATTGCGTTCGACTTTGCTACACAAAATATTTTTGTTTCTGAACTTGTTTCTGAACTTGTTTTTGATTATGATGAGGATGGTTATGAAGATGCTCGACATCGAATTTCGGTTTACTGAAGACTGTTCTCAAAAAGAAACTATACCAAGTGTAAAATTAAAATTAATTATCGAAACGCATTTATTATTTTTATTGTTGTTATTTCAAAAAAAAAAAAAAAAAACACAACACAAATATTATGTTGGCAATGAAACCTAAGGGTGAAGAAAAAGAGACTTCATCTTCTTCAACGAGCTGATCAAAAATAGAAAAAATTACTTTGTCCTCTAAGGTTCCAATATACCTCATCCGAAGTCCTAACTATTGGGCAAAAGAAGGACAATCTCTTTAGCTCTTTCACTATTCAGTGATGGGTAGAATGCCACAACGAACAAATTATTTGAAAGCTTTTTCTGGTAGTTTTGATCAAGGAGCTCAACTTGCGACTACTAATGATTGAATAGAGGACTCATTTTCCTCAGTTCCATTTTTAAGCCAAAGAAAAGAGAAGACACATCCATCAATTCAATCGTGATTGACTCAGAATCCACAAAAATATAAGAAAGCTAATAATAACTTATTGAATTTTTGGAAAAAAAAAAATAAAAAATAAACCCTCATAATTTCTTTTGGGAACTTCCAGGATCAAATATTTATGCCCAAATAGCACCAGATCTACTCCACCAATTCTTTCTTGGACTTGTCAAAACATATCTTTTTTTTTCATTCATTATTTTTATTTATTTTATTTTTTTAAAAAAATAGATACAAAGAAGCTTTCTTAGATTATTTACTGGAATTAGATCAAACAATTCTATCAATCTTTATCTGAAGAGCGATAATCCATTCATTGTGTAAAAAGAAATAAAAGAGGGAATGTTTGAAGATTTAATTTCATTTTCACAAAAATATTCCTAGAGTATGAAGTTTTTTTTACATTATTATTATTGAATATCAGAAAGAAAGAAAAAAAATAACCAAATCTCTAAGTTGATTATGTCGAACTATCCCATGATCTCCAAAAGAGGGTCTTAAATGACAAAATATCAGCTATTGGAGTCTTATATATTAGTATATTAAATTTGCCAAGAAGACTTCGATTTAGAAAGGAAACAACTTAGGCAGCCAAAGAAAGTGAGCATTGGCAAACTCCATTCACTGATGGTTTAATTCCAAGTTCTGGACAATGCAAAAGAATGACTACAAGAGTTTGCCAAGGAAAATGGAACTGGAAATCAATCAACGACTACGGGAGGTTTGTATTTGCATCAAGGAACTGCGGCTGCATCGAATATGGATCTTGACTTTTAAAAAAAGGGAAAAAAAATAAAAAAAATGGCCAAAAAGAAAACAAAAAAAAACAAAAAAAGCTTTTTTTTTCTGGTATTGCGCCATTCCCTCTGTATTAATTCTTCTTCTTATTGAACCTTTAAATACAGAAACATAAATTTTGAAAACTCTTCATTCTTTAATTTTTTAAAAATTTCTTTGCTTTCCTCTTTTTTTTCATTTAGGTCTTTAGGAAAGGAAGAAGAAGTGGCCATCAAGTTTTTTTTTTTTTGCAAAAAAAAATTCTTCTGCAAACCAAGAAAGAAATGTATTCTTTTTTTTTTTTTTTTTTTGAATTATTATCTTCAATTAAGCAATCAATAGGCATAATAATTTTTTTTTCAAAAAAAGATAGATAAAATAGATAAAATAGATTAGAATAGAATAAAATCAAAAAAGAAATCATAGAATCAAAATGAAGCAGAGATTTTCTGCATTTGATGCTCGTTGCATCGTAGCCGAACTTAAAAAGTATTCTTTTTTTTTTTTTTTCAAATAAAGAAAAATAAAAAATGAAATTGAAAAATTAGATTGGTTGGAATGAGAGTTGCAAATGTATATGATATAAATTCTAAAACTTATCTCCTCAAATTTGCTCGTCCTGATGAAAAAGTTTTTGTTCTTCTTGAATCTGGAATTAGAGTTCATACCACCCAATTTGCAAGAGATAAAAATACTCTCCCTTCTGGATTTTCAATGAAGGTATTTTTGATTTTTGTTTTTTTGATTAAAAATAGGGAGATATTAAAATAACATTTTATTTTTTCCCTCCCAATAAATTTAGATTAGAAAACATATTAGAACAAAAAGATTAACATCTGTTGATCAATTAGGAATTGATAGAGCTATTGATTTTAAATTTGGTGAAAATGAATTTGCATTCCACTTAATTATTGAATTATATGCTGGAGTATAATCTACTTTCAAAATTTATTCAATTAATTTATTGATTCGGAAATGAAAAAAAAAAAAATAGGGAAATATTATTTTAACTGATTTCGAATATACAATTCTTACTTTACTTAGAGTAGTTTCTCCTAATGAAGAAGTTAGATTTGCTGTAAAAGAAAATTATAATATTGAATTAGCTAGACAATTTTCTCCTTTAACACAAGAAAAATTATTGGAATTATTAAAGAGTTCAAATCCTCAAGATTCTTTGAAAAAAATTTTAAATAATGGATTTGGTAAATATTATATTAAGTGAATTAAATATTTATTTAACATATTTTTTAATGACAAAAGATTATGGACCAGCCATTATTGATCATTGTGTTTGTCTTGCTGAACTTAAACCTGGAATTACTGTTTCTCAATTAGATTGTTCAGAAAGTTTTTTTTTTTTTTTTTTTAATTTTTTTTCTTTTTTTTTAAATTAATTTTTAAATTAAATAAGATTCTCAAGAAATTCAAAGATTATTACAAGCTTTTGAAGAAGCAAATAAAATTATTGAAGATTCAATCAACCCTCAAAAAGTCAACTTTTTTTTTCTTCTTTTTTCCCCCAAGTTTATTTAATTCAAGTAATTAATTAATTAATTTAGGGATACATATTTTTAAAACCTGGACCAAAAGGAACAACTGGAAAGATGTTTTTCTTTTTCTTTTTTTCTTTTTTGTCCAGAACTATCAAAATTGAACAAAATTCTTTAGTTATGATGAATTTCATCCTTATCTCTTTAAACAATATGAGAAATTGGAACACATTGAATATCCATCTTATAATGAGGCTGTTGATACATACTTTTCATCAATGGAGGAACAAAAAATTGAATTAAAAGCACAACAACAAGTTTGAATATTTTATTTTTTTCCTGTTTCTTTCTTTTTTTGAAAAGTATAAATTGGTTTTTTATTTATTTCTAGGAACTTCAAGCAATTAAAAAACTTGGTGCAATTAAAAATGATCACGAGAAAAGAATTCGAGCATTAGAAACATTACAAGAGAGTAATATTCGAAAGGCACAATTAATTGAAGAAAATTTACCATTGGTATTTACTTTCTACTACTACTACTTCTTCTTCTTCTTCTTCTTCTTCTTTTTTCTTACTTCTTTGAACAATTAATTATATTTTAAAAATCTAGGTTGATGCTGCCATTCAAATCATTCGTTCAGCACTTGCACAATCACTTCAATGGGATGAAGTCAAAGAATTAGTTGATGAAGAAAAAAAACAAGGTCATCCTGTTGCAAATATTATTCACCAATTAAAATTTGAAACAAACCAAATGACACTCTTACTCAAGTAATATATTATCTTGATCTTTTTTTTAAAAAAAAAAACAATATGAGAATTTCTTTTTATTTATCCCTTTTTTTTATTTTTTCTTATTCTAATAGTGATTGGTTAGATAATGATTCTGACAACTCAGATATAGATTATGACGAGGAAGATGATGAAGACGAAGATGAAGATGAAGAAAAAGAGAAATCCAAACAAACTAAAAAAAAAGAAAATCAAGGAAAAAAACCAACTAAAGTAGATATTGATTTATCACAATCTGCATATGGCAATTCTCGTAGTTATTATGACAATGTTCGTTCTTCTGCACTTAAACAACAAAAAACCATTGAAGTTTCAAAAAAGGTATTTATTTATTTTGAATTAAAATCGAAAAGTAATTAATTTTTTTTTAAAAAAAACTAAAGGCAATGGTTTCAGCTGAAAAAAAAATTAATAAAGAAATTCATCAAGTGAAAGTTTCAACATCCATTAATAAAATTAGAAAACCTTATTGGTTTGAGAAATTCCTTTGGTTTATTAGTTCTGAAAATTATTTAGTTATTGGAGGTCGAGATATGCAACAGAATGAATTACTTGTTAAACGTTATTTAAAGAAAGGTTTGAAATAATATTTTGTTCACTTTTTTTTTTTTTTTTTGTTTCAAAATATTTATGATTTTAATTATTTAGGTGATGCATATGTCCATGCAGATCTTAATGGAGCATCATCTGTCATTGTAAAGAATATAGAACCAAATAGTACAACTCCAATTTCTCCTATTACTTTAGCACAAGCAGGAGCAATGGCCATGTGTCAATCAGCAGCTTGGGATGCAAAAGTTGTTACATCTGCATGGTGGGTTCACAGTCATCAAGTTTTTTTTTCTCTTTTTTCTTTTCGTTTCTTCTTTCTTTTTTTTTTTTTTGTTTAGAAAAAAAATAATATCTTTTTGAATGAATCAAGGTTTCCAAAACTGCCCCAACAGGAGAATATTTAACAACAGGTTCTTTTATGATTAGAGGTAAAAAGAATTTTCTCCCTCCAACTCAGCTTGTGATGGGATTTGGTATCCTCTTTCGTCTTGAAGAAACTTGTATTGCAAGACATCTTGGAGAAAGAAAGTTTACTTTAATTTTATTTTTAATTTTATTATTTAATTTTATTATTTTTCTTCTTTTTCTTCTTACATTATAAAATAAAGTTCAAACTAAATTCCAATTGTTTTTTTTAAAAAAAAAATCAAGAACTAAAATTGATATGTCTGACCTTCAAGCTTCAACAATGGGATTAACTATTGATCATGAAAAATATGGATTACAAACAGAAGGAAATCAAGGATCCTCTTCAGGTAATTTTTTTTTTTTTTTTTTTTTTTAATTTAATTTTTTTCTCAATATTGACAAAAAATAATCAATTCAAAACAGGGAAAAAAGAAACTCAAACAAAAGATAAATCTAAAGTTGAAAATGGAGACCTCAAACTTCAAGAAATTAAACAAGAAGAGGAGGAAGAGCATTATATTGTTAATCCTTCAGGAGCCACAACTTTAGGAGTTGAGGAAAATCAAAGTGAATCTGAAAATGAAGAAAATGAAGAAAGCCAAGGAAATAATGAAGAAAAAATTCAAGAAGATGAAAATGAAGAAGAAGAAGAAGAAGATACAAAAGATGATGAAACAAAAGATGATAGTGAAAGTGATGGTGATGATGAAAGAGGTCTATTTCCAGATACAATGGTTTCATTAAATGCTCAAAGACCAATTAATTCATCTCCTTTCTCTTCAAGTTCTGATTTACAAGAGAAATCAACTTTAGAGAAAGTATTATGATTTTCTTTTCTCTTTTCTTTTTTTTTTTTTTTTTTTTTCAAATTTTTCATTTTTCATTTTTTATTTTCATTTTTTTTTTTTT
>ERZ778024.2975-NODE-2975-length-13251-cov-6.064186_pt1 | contig 13251 bp, 13 predicted proteins | sample MGYA00375754_ERZ778024 | MGnify/ENA primary metagenome ERZ778024 (study PRJEB29350, sample SAMN05389827) | bioreactor metagenome | isolation source: Thiocyanate bioreactor | place: South Africa: University of Cape Town | collected 2014-02-18 ... | reverse complement strand
AAGGAAAAGGTCTTTTTTTTTTTTTTTTTTCTGATAAAAAAAAAAAAAAAAAAATGAAACATTAAAATAACAATAACAAATAAATAAATAAGAATTTTTATCACAAGAAAAGAAAAGAGATATTGCAAATCCTTTAAGCTCCAGGAAATCATTTTTACAAGTTTGTCAAGAAGAAATGAGGAATCGAAAAGATAAAAAAATATTACTTCAAGAACAACTACGACACCAACAAAATTTGGCTTGGTACTCGATAATGGGAGCTCCTGGATATCAAATGGGAATGCCAATGGGAGGAGTACCAATGGTGCCTATGGGAATGGGAGGAGTACCAATGGTGCCAATGGGAATGGGTTTCCCCCCTGGAGTCCCTATGGGTTACTTACCTAACGAAGAAATGCATAGAAATTATCAAGTATTTTTTTTAAATTTTTTTCCAACAAAAATTCTTTTTCTAATATTTTTTTTTTTTTCCAAATAGCCAAATTATCAAAGATTCAATAATTATCAACAACCACAAAGATTTAGAGCAGGTAAATTGAAAAAATTTCTATCAACTTTTTTTTTCAAAGACAAATTAAACGAATAAAATAAAAATAATAGAAGGACGTACAATGGATTTCTCTGGACATTCGAGAGAGAGTATTTTCTTTTTTTTCTTTTTTTTTAACTTTCTTTTCTTTCTTTTCTTTCTTTTCTTTCTCTTCACAAATAAATTAATTACCAAAATTAATAGGAAGAGATGTCGTTGATTCAGAATATGATGGAGGAAGAAAGAAATAATAATAAAACTATTTCAAAGAGCTTTCAATTATTTTTCAATTTCAAAGAAAAGAAAAAAAAAAACTGAAAAAAACTTGTAAAAAATAAAAAAAAAAAATGGCGGGGAATGGAATTTTGGGCTTGACCTTCGCATCACTTCTGATTGATTTGCTTGCTTTCACTTCAATCTTACCGTAATAACTCATTTCTTTCTCTTTCAATCTTCTTTTCAATCACTATAATCAATCAATTGATCAATTAATCATTGATTCTTCTTTGGATCAAGTTATGGATTTTAAAAAAAAAAAAAGAAAAAAAAAATGAAATTTTTATTTGTTGATTTATTTGTTTGTTGATTAATTGGTTGATTCGAATTGTATTTGAGACTTAATTGTGGATTTTTCTTTCAAAAATCTTAATCAAATTAACAATAAAAAAAAAAAAATTTTTTTTTTTTTCATTGTAGTCTTTTCCCAAGGATCTTGCAACATTATTTAGTGAATCAGAGTCAAGTATGAGAAAAGAAAATTTTTGATTGTTTGTTTGATTTTTTGATTTAAAAAAAATGTTGATTTGATTCAAAAAAATGTATTCTTTGATAAAAAGGTTGGCCTATTTGGATTTTTATATAATGGAGTGAATGTTCTTAAAGTATGGATTCATTCAGATCAAAAGGATTTAGATATTGTACTTTTTGGAGGGATATTAGGCTCATTATTTTCAATTCTTCAATTCATTTGTTCTCCATTGATTGGATATTACTCAGATAAATTTGGAAAAAGACCTGTATTACTTTGTTGTACGGTAATCAATTTGAATCAATTTTTTGAATCAATCAATTTTTTTTTTAAAAAAAACTAGATTGGAACATGTATTTCTTATTGTTTATGGTTATTTGCTGATGATTTCTCATTATTTCTTCTTTCAAGAGCAATGGGTGGAATGAGTAAAGGAATTGTTCAAATTTCAACTTCAATTGTTGCAGATGTTACTTCACCAGAGTCCAGAACAAAAGGAATGGTAATGCTTTTTTTTTTTTTTCATTTGATAAACCAATCAATCAAATTTTTTAAAAACCAATCAATCAATAAATAGGTCATGATTGGAGTTGCATTTTCAATAGGATTTACAATTGGACCTGCTTTAGGAGCTTATTTTGCATCAGTTGAAGACTTTTTCCATTTACATCCTTTCTCAAATGCTTCTTTATTTTCATTGACATTATCGATATTAGATCTTATTTTTATTTATTTCTTCATTCCAGAAACTATGGTCTTCAAGAAAAAAGAAAAAGAAACCACGAATAAGTCAACAACAATTTCACCAAATTTAATAGTTCAAAATGCCCTCAACAAACTTTATTTAGTTCATTTCCTTTTCCTTTTTTTATTCTCTGGAATTGAGTTCAATTTAACTTTTCTGACCTTTCATCGTTTTGATTATTCAAATATGCAAAATGGAAAATTATTGGGTTATATTGGAATTTTATCTGCCATTGTTCAAGGAACTTATCTACGTCGTAAATCTCAAAATGGTATTTATATTAATTTTATTTGTTGATTATTTTAATTTATTTGATTAGTTATTCACTCATAGTTTCGTTAATTGTATTAATAATTTGTCCCAATTTTCAAAATATTATAGAACAAAAGATGATTCAACAAGGAATATTATCTTTGATATTAAGTGCTTTTATTCTTGGAATATTTGATAGTGAGTTAATGTTATATGTAGGAGTTAGCTTATTTTCATTTTCTTCAGCAGTTGTTGTCTCATCTTTAAATTCAATGACTTCTAAACTTGCTGCTCAAACTGAAAAAGGAACTAAATTGGGGTATTTAAGATCAGGAGGTCAACTTGGACGAGCTTTTGGACCATTAATCATTTCCATTTTTTATTGGGCATTCGGTCCACTTTTGACATTTTCAACAACTGGAATATTATTACTTATCCCTTTGTCAATTTTTATGAAGATTCGTGATTATGGAAAAGTGGAATAACAAAAAAAAAGCTTTCACAAATACACAAGAAATGTTCATATTTTATTCAATAGAAATAGATTGATAATGAGTGTAATAATTATAAAATAAATTTTTTAAAAAAAAACTTTTTCAGAATTTATTCAAAATGTTTGAAAAGTAATTTTTTGATCTTTTGTTTTTGAAGAAAGATGAATTCCAAACTTCCAATTACCACTATATACATTAAATTCAGATTTAAATCCTACAGATATTTTAAGATGATCAAGTGCTACTTCGAATAAAGAACTTAAATTTCCTCCTGATTTTGCTCCCAATTGAAACTTTTTTTTTTTTGACATTGGATATTGAAGTTGATTGTAATTTTTTTTTTTTTTTTCCAAAAAAAGTTTACCTTAGATGAAGTTGTCTTAAGATTTGAATCAAGTGAAGAAAAATCTAAAAATTGCTTTTTTTCAAAAGTAAATGAAAGAGGGGAAAGATCTTCACGGTTTGGAGAATGAATGAAATTTATAAAAATATTTCCAAATGTTCTTTTGGTTGAAAGTTGAGCTTCAAATTCTGAAATTGAATTTGTTTGACAAGTAAAATGTGAAAAATTATCAATAGCATAGATTAATCCAATACTTGAAATTAATGATGTTGAATGTTCGAAATCAATTTTGTTCTGAATAAGTTTTGTCTCTCCTCCTACTGAAAGATTTTTTGTATATCTATAACAAAGACTTATTCCCCCTCCAATTTCATGTTTTCTTCTAAATAAAGAATGTGAATGTTAAGTCAAAAATTTTTTTTATTATATAAAATAAATCAATAAATAACCTAGTATCAATTTGATTTAATGGTTGATCCTTTAAAAATGTTGAGATTTGGAATCCAAAATCTTCATATCTATAATTTAAAGTCAATGATGCTAGATTGAGATGAAACTTTGGATCTATTTTCTAATTATATTTTTGAAATTAAATAATATAAATAAATAAATAAATTGATTAATGGAGTTGATGTGTCAATTTATGATGAAAAATGAAAGAGAACGCATACCATACTATTCTCCACTGTTGCTTGAAGATCTAATGCAGGAGAGTGATGAATATGTGATGCAACATCTTGTGATTCCAAAACAATGAGATCTTCAAACCAAGAAGTTTGTAATGATAATGATGAGGTTGGATTTGTTTTAAATATTGGCGCAATGGAGGAGAAAATGGAGCCATCTTTTGGTGTTGATTGAGTAATTGGAGTGAAATAACGAAAAGAACTTAACATCATCCTTGGAGAAGGTTTATAAGAGAAAGGACGTTGGGCAAAGATAGGTCCATTTGAATCTGAATGATAGTTCTTGAATAGTGAGCAATTAGCAGGACATGTCCAGAGCTCGCTGAAGTAAATTGGAAAAGAACCTTTCATCTATCTCAATTTTTTTTTTTTTTTTCTGATCACTTTCAAATTAATTGCTTTGACAATAATAAAAGAAAACTAGAATCAAAACCCAAAAAATTAATTCATTGTGATTGTGTATTTATTTTTTTTTAAAAAAAAGTGATTTAAAATTATTTCAATTTATTTATTTTGGATTTGAACAAAGAAGTTTTATGAAAGAAGATCTGCAATGGAAAATGTGATGCCAATTAAATGTCAACTGGGAGATTTCATTCCTGTAATTGGTTTTACGAATGGCAGGAAGAAAACGAAGCTCAACAACTCAATTTCATTTTCCAGACTAAATACATCAACGAGGGTCCTAAAAATCACACTTCAAAAAGCCATCTTACCAGCATGGATTTCTCAATTATTAGTATATGGAGGATTTGTGAATCTAAAAGGGAGAAGAGGGAAGAAATTGATCGGGTTCAAGAGTATGACAACAAGACCACAAAGGAACATGTCAAAACCTGAGGTCCGAATCTTAATCCACAAACAATGGAACTAATTTCCATCTCGAGAATGACAAACTAAATACTAAGAACATCTTTAATGTCTGATAAATCAGCAGTCCAAGTATTATTAAACTCTTTCATCGAAGGAAATGAAGAAGGAAATTGGGAAAACCAAATTAAAAAAGGAAAAGCAAAACAAGCTTTAGCAAACATAAAACATAAAAAATTTGAGATCAGAAAGTTCAAACCCGAGTCTCTTCCAGTCTAGCCAGAAATCGAGAAGCATTCATCCTAGGTTTTATATGTTTCATAATAATTGTAATCCCGGGAATGTTAATCGTCCCTCTAATCTACGTCTCAATAACGGGCGACAAAAAACATTTAGTTGAAAAATAAAATAAATGGATTGTAGTTGCTGAATTGAAACTAAACTAAACTAAACTAAGCTAAACTCAACTAAACGAAACGAAACGAAACGAAACGAAAAATTGTTGATGGATGGATGGACGGATGGATGGAGGGATGGAACCTCAAATCCACCATTTTTTTTTATTTTCTATTTTTTTCTGTTTTCCGCCATGTTTTTTTCCATTATTTCATCGATAAGAAAAAAACAGGCACTTCCATTTTTGATTTTTTTTTTCTTCTCAATTTCACGAGCTTTTGAACTCAAAACTATTTTTTTTCTTGTTAGATTTCTATCTTTTGCAATATTAAAAATTCAAGAATCCTCAAAGAAAGCATTTGAAAAATGGGCTTCGTTATGCATATTTTCTTTAGATTTCATTAGATTTCACTTTTATTTTTCCATTTCTTTTTCTTTTTGAAATTTTTTTTTTTTTTTAGAGTGTTCTTCCTCACTATGGCACCATTTCCAACCAATGGCCTTCATTCTCTTCAAAAAAAGGAAATCCCATGCGCATTGATTGGGGGTTTTGGTTTTGAGACGTTCGTTTCTGATTGGTGTATGGCGTTTTTTTAGATTGGGTTGGATAAAGAACCCTGCATCAGCCCATTTTTTCCCCAAAAAAATAGAAAAAAAAACAAAATGCAACTATTATAACAACTTATAACGACTTATTGTTCCTGATTCTATTTCTTCTACTTGATTCTAATTGATTCTAATTGATTCTTATTGATTCTTATTCTAATTCTTATTCTATAAGTTTGTTTCGTTTGCTGACAATTCTCTGAAAAAAAAAAACGAAAATCGAGCTAGAAAAAACAAAAAGAACAAAAAAACAAAAAACAAAATGCAACCAACAACAACTATTAGAACAACTTACTGATCCTTCTAATTGATCCTAATTGATTCTAGCTTGATTCTGTTCTAGTTTGATTCTTATTTATTCTAGCTTGATTCTTATTCTAATTCTAATTCTATAAGTTGTTACAATTCTCTGAAAAAAATAACGAAAAACAAAAAGAACAAAAAAACAAAATGCAACTACAACTTACTGATTCTTTCAATTCTAATTCTAATTCAATTCTAACTCATTGATTCTAATTCTAATTCTAATTGATTCTAATTCCTATCCTTATTATTGCCTTCTTCTTATTATAATTTGTTTGTTTCATTTATTGACAACTCTTTCACAATTCTCTGAAAAAATAACGAAACGGCTTAATTATAGTTTCTTTGACTCGAACTCTAATACTCTTCTAGTTCTTATTCAATTCTTATTTTTCATTCTATTGTTATATTCTATTTTATTGTTCTTTTAGCAATATTCAACAATTCCCATTCTTAATTTGACCTAAAAACAATTCTTAATTATTCTTTTCTATATTTATATTCATTGAAATTCTTACATTGAAAAAAATAGAATAGGCCAGAATACAATTTAAACAAAGATGAGTGTTATAATTATGATATTGGATTTAAAGAATTTGAATTAGAATGAATTGGAAACGGAAAAACTAAAAAAAATAATATAAAAGGAACCTGAATAATAGCTTTTCAAAAATTCAAATAATTAATACTATGATTTTTATTTCGTCATATTATTCCTTCTCCTCTTTTTCCTCTTTCAAATTGTCTAATTTATAAATAAAACAAATAAAATAGATAGAAAACAGATAAGAATTATTGAGACATGAAGATTACACACAAATTAGAGAAGGCAAGAGCTGAGAACCGAACAAGTTGGTCATTTGAATACTTTCCTCCTAAAACTCCTCAAGTAATTCGAATAATTAACTTTTTTTTTTTTTCAAAAAGTAACTAATGAATTCAATTTTTCTTTTTTTTTTTAAAAAAAAATAATAGGGAGTTGAAAATCTTTTTGATAGAATGGATAGAATGTATCAACTTGGTCCAGAATTCATTGATGTAACTTGGGGTGCAGGAGGAACAACATCAGATGTATATTTTTTAACATTTTCTTCTTTCTTCAATTTGAAATTTCAAAATAAATAAATAAATAAATAAATAATTTTGAAAAAAGACAACTCTTGAAATTTGTACAAATGCTTCAAAACATGGAGGTCTTGAAACATGTATGCATTTAACTTGTACAAACATGGATATTGAGAAAATTGAACATGCACTCAAAGTTTGTCATCAAGCTGGTATTCAAAATATTCTTGCATTAAGAGGAGGTTAACTTATTTTCTTTCTTTCTTTCTTTTTTTTTTTTTTTGTGACATTTTTTTTCTTCCTTTTCCTAGATCCTCCAAAGGGACAAGAAAAATGGACAGCCATTGAAGGAGGATTTGAATATGCAGTCGATTTAGTCAAATATATCCGTGAAAAATATGGAGATTTTTATGGAATCGGAGTAGCTGGTAATGTTTCTATTTATTTATTTATTTATTTATTTATTTATTTATTTATTTATTTATTAAATAAAAAATGATTCTAAACACAAAATATTAATTTTGTTAAATCAAATTTAATAGGTTACCCTGAAGGACATATTGATTCTGAAGATAAATCAAAAGATATTTATTATTTAAAAGACAAAGTTGATGCTGGAGCAGATTTCATTGTTACTCAATTGTTTTATGATGTCGATAACTTCATTCAGTGGTATGATGAATGTAGACAACTCGGTAACTTTTAATATATTATCTATCAAGAGGAATTTTTTTTTTTTACAATTGTTAATTATTTAAGGTATTACAATTCCAATTTTCCCTGGAATTATGCCAATTCATACATATGCCGGATGGAAAAGAATGACAACTCTTTGCAAAACTTTGGTTCCAAAACAAATTGAAGAAGATTTAGAAGCTATTAAAGTTCATTTTTTTCTTTTAAAAAACAAAATCAAAAACAAAAACAAATTTTAACCAATAAATTTTGAATGATAGGATAATGATCAAGCTGTGAAAGAATATGGAATTCAACTTTGTATTAATATGATTCAAAGGTTGATTGATCATGGAGTTAAACGTAAATATTTTCCCTTCTTCTTCTCCCTTTTCTTTTAATTTTTTGAAATTTAATAATTCTTGTTGTTTTTTTTTTTTTTTCATTTAGATTTCCATTTTTATACACTCAATCTTGAGGTTTCAGTTGTTGCAATTCTTGAAGGATTGAAACTTGTAGCTCCAATTGAAAATGTTAGAGCACTTCCTTGGAAAAAAGTATTAATTTTTTCTTCCTTTCTTTTTTTTTTTTATTTTATTTTTCTTTTCTTTCTTTCCTTTTTTCATTTCCCCTTTCTTTTTTTGATTTTTCCCTTTTTTTTTCAAGTCAACAGGAAAAAGATCAAAAGAAAATGTTCGTCCTATTTGTTGGATGAATCGTCCAAAGAGTTATGTTGAAAGAACTGATTCATGGGATGATTTCCCTAATGGAAGATGGGGAGATTCCAGATCTCCAGGTTCATTTTTATTTATTTCATTTATTTATGATTTTTTTTTTTAAAAAAAAAAAACTATTTTTTCAAAAATTTAGCTTTTGGTGAACTTGATGGATATGGATCTTCTCTCAAATTAAAGGTTCATATTATTATTTTTTTTTTAAAAAAAAAAATTTAAAGGAACATTTTTTTTAAAAAAAAAAAAAAAAAAAAAAATAGAAAGATGAAGCATTAGAAAGTTGGGGATATCCAAAATCAATTTCTGATGTTGGAAATGTGGTTGCCAATTATTTAGAAGGCCAAATTTCATCCCTTCCTTGGTGTGATTTACCCTTGTGTAATGATCAATTTTTTCTTTTTTCTTTCTTTTTTTTTCCTAAAACAAACTAACAAAAATCTAATTTTCTTTTTTTTTAAAAAAAATAAAAAGTCCTTGAAAGTAGCAAAATTAAGACAGAATTGGTCAATTTAAATAGAAATGAAGAAGTATTCACAATCACTTCTCAACCATCTGTAAATGGTGTACCTTCAACTGATCCAGTTCACGGTTGGGGAGGTGCAGGTGGATATGTTTATCAAAAAGCATACTTAGAATTTTTCGTTTCACAAGAGAAATTCGAAATTTTGGTTGAAAGAATTTCCAAAACTCCTAGTATTACCTATTACGTTACCTCAAATGATATGGTATTTATTTATTTATTTATTTATTACAATTACTCTTTAATTCTAATAAATAAAATCATCAATCAAATAGCCTGAAGTTAGAACAAATTGTAAATCTGAAGGAAGACCAACAGCATTAACATGGGGAGTTTTCCCTGGTTCAGAAATTGTTCAACCAACTATTATTGATGTTCAAAGTTTTGCTATTTGGAAAGTAAGATTTTTATTTATTTTTTTGGATACAATTTTTGATTTATTTATTGTCACACTCAACAATTCCATCACCTTTTTTTTTTTTAAAAAAAAAGTCTGAAGCATTTGAATTATGGCATCAATGGGCAAATTTATATGAACCAGGTTCTGAGACCAGGAAACTTCTTGAACACATTCGTCAAAACTGGCTCTTGGTCAATATTGTTGATAATGATTATGTTAATGGAAATATCTTTTCGATCTTTCACGATCTTTGAAATTAATAACTGAAAAATATATTGAATATTAAATTATTAGTGAATTTTTTTTCTTTTTTCTTTTTCTTTTTCTTTTTCTTTCTTTTTTTTTTGATTAAAGGAGAAGAGAGAGAGAAGAGAAGAGAAAAAGAAAAATTAAACTCAAAAACAATTTTAATTCATATTTAACCCTCAGCCATTAACAATTTCCAAATAAAAGTATCTTTGAATGAATCAGCACTTTGTTTTTTGGCAATTTTAGCAGCTTGTTTCATTGAACTAAGAACTTTCATATTTCCATCAAAAAATCTAGATTTTTGTTTTTAATTTTAATTTTATTTTTTTGCATGTTATTTTTATTTCAAGGAAAAGAATAAAATGATTACGTATAAGAATGATATTTGATATTGTTCCTCTTTGAAAATGGTACAACATATTTTTCCATAACTTTTCTTAAATTGTGTCTTGGTAATCGAGGGAATAAATGATGTTCAACTTGGAATTGAAGTCCACCATGGAACCAATCAAGTAATTTCCAGCAAATAACATCCATTGTTGTGTTGATCTTTTTTTTTAAAAAAAATCAATCAATTGAAAATAAAAGAAAGAAAGAATGAGTGAGTGAAGAAAATTTACTTGTGTGCGAATAAAGTCTCCTGAATTTTCATATCCAACTCCATCATAAGTATCCATTGCAAAATGGCTAAATGAAATATCAGAAGAAAAAAATTAAAAAAAAAAAATTAGAAAGATAAAAAATCAAAATAGTTAAATCAAATAATTACCTCAAAGTAATTTGAATATGAACAATTCCACAAATAGAATGACTTAATAAGAGATAACAAACAAGGGTGATAAAATTTGGAAGAGTTGAAAGTAAACATATATTCCTAAAAGAGAAGAAATTGTATTAGTTTGATTTGATATTCATATTTAAAAAAAAAGAAAAAAGAAAGAAAGAAGTATACCAGGAGATGTAAAGGATAAGAGCAAATTTTTCAGGGGTTCCAAATTGAGATTGAAGAAGAGGATTCCAAGCATGAAGAAAACTAATTAATTTCATTTATTTTATTTATTTTATTTTATATAAAATTAAATATAATAAAATATTATTACCTTTGAACATATAAATTAAAACGAGCGACCAAAAGGACAGGATAATACAAGTAATGTTGAATGCTGAAGGGAGGGAGAAAATTGATATTAGAATATAAAAATGTTAAAATAATTTAAATCTAAAAGAAGAAGAAAAAAAAAAAAAATTGGAACCTGACAACAAATTGAGCAGCTTTATCAAATTTAAAGATTTTTTTATGGTAAAATGAAAAGTAATCACCACAACTTTTGTAATTAACAGCAAATAAAGGTAAATATTGAATATCAGGGTCAAAATTTTCTAAAGAGAAAAATTGGTCAACAATATTTTTCAAAATAAAATAAAATAAAATAAAATAAAATAAAATAAATCAAACGGGAATTTGTTGCAATATGATGAACATTATGGCTTCTTCTCCACCAGTTTCCACTTACTCCAATGAGGGAGGTTACAATTAACCCAGCAATCCCATCATAGGTTCTATTTCAAATTTACATGAATTAATTTGATAAAAGAATATCAAAAATCTTTTTCTTACTTATTATGGAAAACTCCATTGTGACCAAAATCATGTCCTAAAAAGGATGCTTGTTGCCAAAAGAGTCCCACCAAGAAGGCACCCAACATATATGCACCAAAACTTTGAGCAGTTAAAGTAATATAAATACCACACGCTAACATTATTAACAAACTTGTACAAAGGCGGAAATACCTTTTTTCATTATTATGATGTTTTTTTTTGATCTAAAGATGAAGATAAAAAAAAGAAGAAGAAAAGAAAAGTATTACCACCAATAATCTGTTTCAAAAAGACCTTCATCTTCTATTTGTTTTTTCATTTGATGAAAATCTTTTTGTAAAGCTGATTGTTTGTAATCAGAAATCTATATATATTTTTATCACAGATTTCTCACAATGAAGAAGAAAAAGGAAATGAATGAATGAATGAATGAATGAATGAATTACATTTCCAATATGAAAAGCAGATAATCTATTCCAAACATCTTTTGGGTGGAAAACAGTAAAGGGATCTGTTACATCTTTCCCATTTAATGTTTCAATAACTATAGCACCTCCTGGATGATAACTAACCCAATTTGTGAGGTCATAGATCTATACATTAGAAAGTTAAGAAATTAACAATTGAATCAATGAACAATTTTTTTTTAAAAAAAAAAAATGAAAATGAAAATTAAAGTGAATAAATGAAAAGTGATTAACGAACTTAATAGTGTTGATGGATGACAAATTAATAAAAGAATCAAAGACAAAAAATTGAAAAGAAATGTTTTGAATTCAATAAAAAAAAAGATTTTTTCTTCCCTTCAAAAAAAAAAAATTTTTCAGCAATTTTTTAAAAAAAAAAAAAAAAAAAAAAAAAAAAAACCAAAATTTATGAAATTTAAAGTATAAAGAAAATAAAATATAACAATAAAATGAATCAATGAATAGAATAGAATGAAATAGACAATACCTTTCCTTCAATAACAACCTGCACCTTCTTCTCTTTATCCAGTCCCTTCTCAAACTGCTCCCATGTGACACTTTGAACCGAGCGAGCCTCTTTACCTTTCCCCATTCCTCACTCTCTCTCTCACACCTAAAAAATTATCAAACAATTAAAGTTAAAATTCAATCAATCCATTCAACAACATAGTCACAATGTTCCAAAAACTTTGATTTTTAATGTTATTTTTTGATAAAAATTCAAAGATATTGAAAATTTTTGTAATTTTTAGTAATTATCCGAGAAGGAAAAATTACAAACTTATAAAACCAATTCAAATGAATTTCTCTTTTTGTGTTCCCAATTACAATTACAATTACATTCATTCAATCAAATAAGTTAAAAAACAAATATGAATCAAACAATTTTTTGTTATAGAACACATTCAGGGTTATTATATTTGTTATAACTTGAAACAATTCGAATTGAAATTATAAGTTTTTTTATAAGTTTTTATAAGATTATTTTTATTTTGTGATCACGATTGCGAATCAATAAATCTACCAAGTCCAAACACGTGAGTGTTCTCCTTCCTTTCCTTTTCTCTTTCAACTCATTCACACATCATGGATTGATTGATTGATTCTTTGTTTCTTTTGATTGTTGAAACGAACAAGCTTGATTAGTATTATTTACAATAGCTTGACATCTTCAATTGTTCTTTCGGAATTGATCAATTTAATTGTTTCTTTATCACTTTTTTTTCAAAGATTGGTTTGAAAAATTCAAAATTTGTTTTTTTGCAAAGAATTGATTGGACTGAATTAATTGCTGGAAACTATCATTCTGTTCAAAAAATTCATTGAATTTTAAAAACTTTAAATAAATACGAAAATGAATCCTGAGAATGAAAGTTTAATTTTTATTTCACTTTTCTGCAATAACAATAATAACAATGAAGATCTAAGTTTGAATGATTTCTTGTAATTTTGATATCCATTGATTTAAAATAGTTTCATTTGGGAATTGAAGATAATAACACTTTTTGGATGTTTTCAATTTTAAAATGTGTTCTTTTGAAAATTTTGATTTTGGAACTGGTTTGATTGTTTCAATTTCTTGAGTTGAGATTGAATTTACATAATCTCCCTATTAATTTTAATGTTAAT
>ERZ778024.2974-NODE-2974-length-13251-cov-7.233404_pt1 | contig 13251 bp, 10 predicted proteins | sample MGYA00375754_ERZ778024 | MGnify/ENA primary metagenome ERZ778024 (study PRJEB29350, sample SAMN05389827) | bioreactor metagenome | isolation source: Thiocyanate bioreactor | place: South Africa: University of Cape Town | collected 2014-02-18 ... | reverse complement strand
TTTTCATTCGAGATTCTGTTGTTCATCAATCAATAACTTATAAGTTCAACATCAACACTCCCCTCTTCATATATTCAACATCAAAAGTTTTTCTTGTTTTTCTTCTTGATTTTTTTTTTCTTCAATATCTTGATCATCAAGAATCTTAACTTCGAAAAAAAAAATCAAGAAAAAAACTTCTTCTTGACTTTTTCAATTAATTTGAGATATGTTATTCACCAATCAATAAGTTCAACATTGCTCTCTTCATTCAATTTTAAATATTTTGACAATCACTCTGAAGTTTTTGATTGTTTCGATTTTTTTTGAAAAAATTTATTGCAATAGTTGTGAAAGTTCATCAATCATTTCAATCAGGAATATCAATCGCAAATTTAAAATTGCTTTTAGGAATTGAAATTTATTGAAATCAAACAATCAAGAAATTTTTGGTTTAAAATTTTTTAAAAAAAAGGAAATTGAAATAGATTGCTGTTGAGAATGGGAGAATGGTATTGTAAAACTTATAATCCTCTTTTATGTGGAAGTATTGATGGGACTGATACTATTCCTCATGATAATGCAATTAAGACTGCTCTTCAATCTCATTGTAAGTTTTTTTTTTTCAACAAATTTTTGATCTTTCAACAAATAACAATAAATTATTAGATGATCCTTTCAAAGATTCAAATCATAAAGGAGATCAAGATAAAACGCTTTTTGTAACAAGATTACATCCAAGAACAACTGAAAGTAAATTTTCGATTTGTTTGTTATAGATCACATAAAATAAATAAATAAATAAAGAGGATTTAACAAATGTATTTGAAAAATATGGACAACTTCAAAGTGTATTCCTTGTTCGAAATATTGGTTGAACTCTTTTTTCCTTTCTTTTCTTTCTTGGGATTTAACAATAATATTAAAAAATCCTAGTGACTGGTGAATCAATGAAATATGCTTTTATTGAATTTGTGAGAGAAAAAGATTGTCAATATGCGTATAAAGTAATAGAAAAAGTTCAAAAAAAAAAAGAAAGAAATTAACAAAAAAAACAAAAATAAATAGAAAAGTGATCATTCAATGATTGATGGACAAAAGATTTTGGTCGATTTTGAACGAGGTAGAGTAATGGAAGGATGGATTCCGAGAAGATTTGGTAAACCATTTATAAATTCGATTTGTTTCTTTTAGTAAACATTTCATCGAAAAAAAAGGTGGAGGATTTGGAGGAAAAAAGGAATCAGGACAATTAAGATTTGGTGGAAAGGATAGACCTTTTAAACAACCTTTGTATAACAATTTTTTTACTTAACTTTTTTTTTTAAAAAAAAATTCATTTTTTATTTTCTTATTTTTTATTTTTTTTTCTAGTGGATCTAAAATTAGAATAGAAAAGAACGTGATTCCAAAAGAACTACAATATGAGGATTGTTGGAGAAGAACCAAAGAAACAAATGAAAAAAAAGAATTTAGTCTTGAAGATGAAATGGATCAAAAAGATAAAAAGAAGGAAAAGAAAAAAGATAAACATGAGGATCGAGACAAAAAAAGAGATAGAGATAGAGATAGAGATGAGGAAAGAGAAAGAGATAGAGAAAGGAAAAGGAAAAGAGATCGAAGTAGGGATAGAGAAAATCATAGAGAGAGAGATAGAAGCAGAGATAAAGATAAAAATAGGAGAAGGTAAAGAAGTAATCAAGCTATAGCCATGAAAGATCTTGCAATTGATCATTCACAATTTGCAAAGAGATGGAATCCAGCACAAAATTAGATTTTGATCCATTAATTGATCACCATAAAGTAAATTAAGTTCAAGTCTGGATATATCTGTGATTGCAAAAATCAATAATTTCATAAAGTTATAAAGTTCAAAAAATCAAAAATTATTGGGAAAAAAAAAAAAAATTTATGAAACTTGGAGTTGGACAATAAAGACAAGATTCAAGGATCTTCACTTTTTTTCTTCTTCTTCTTTCTTCTATTTTTATTATTCTTTATCTTTTCCTTTCAATCATTTTCAAAGTTTTCAAAAGTAAATGTTCAAAAAGCAAGAAAAAAAACTCTGGGAAGCTTGTCGAGATGGAAAAGTTCAAAAAGTTATCAAATTACTTCAAGACTCACAACTTAATACAAATTATCAAAATGGTTCTGATATTTTAACGACACCTTTTTATATTGCTTGTGGAAATGGACACATTGATATTGTGAGATTATTATTAAATGATAATCGAATTGATATCAATAAAGCAAGGAATAATGGTTGGATACCTTTTCATATTGCTTGTCAACAAGGACGGACTGAAATAGTGAAAATATTATTAAATGATCAAAGAGTTGATATTAATCAAGTAGATAATTATGGATGGACACCTTTTCATATTGCTTGTTATAATGGACAGATTGAAATTATAAAATTATTATTAAATGATAAAAGAGTTGATTTCAATAAAGCAAGCAAGAGTGGATATACAGCTTTTTTGATGGCTTGCTCTTTGGGACAAAGAGAAGTAGTGAAATGTTTGTTGGAGAGTGGAGAAGTAGATATCAATAAAATAGATAGTAATGGGAAAACTGGTCTTGTTTGGGCAAAAGAAAAAAGAAACACAGATATTATTAAATTAATTAAAGAAAGAGAAAGAAAGTTGGAAGAAGAGAAGCTTTGAGTTCAGCAACAGAATTTATAGATTGAAAAGCAACAGCAAAAGCATTATTAGAGCTCGAAAATGATGTTAGATTAACAATCAAACTGCAACAAAATGATGAACTTTTTGTTTTGAATGATATAGAAGATTTAGAAGAAGGAATGACAATTAAAGTTTCAACTCTATCAATTACAACCAGAATCAAACTTTCTTCATTATCAAATTTAACAGTAACTGATTCAAACAAATGTAAATAATGAATGTTGGTGAAATACAAAACCAAATGAAAAAACAAAATACATAGGGACAAAATATATTCGATATTTACTTCGAAGATAATAAACAAAATGTTGTTGATAACGGAAATGAATGAATATTTCAAGAAAAGAAAATATAAATAAAATAAAATTTGGAATTTTTCTTTCTTTCTATTAATTACAATTATATACATTTTGAGTGAACATTTTTCGATTCTTTTTGTTTCTTATGGTGTAGAAAAATAATGATCTAGTAATCCAAAAGATTCTGTTCCATAAATCTCTGTTCCTAAGAGTTGTATTTGTTCAAGGGATCGATAGATTTGGTTGATTGAAGTTGCATAAGCAAAGAAATAAAGTGAATGTCCTCTATCTGGTTCAAATGTCCCAGAATCTGCTTCAGCCCATAATTGAAGACGAATTCCTTTTTCATAAACATTTAAATGTTTAAATAATTTGACTCTGGCTTCTGATATGACTGGGAGAAAATAAGGAAGGGGAGCTTTTGTTTGGAATGATGAACGAAGAAGATGAATTGTGAGTAAAACTGTGGTCATTAATTGTTTTCGATCATTTGCTACAACTTCATTGAGAATATATTCAAATCTACCAAATCCTCGTTCATCTATTCCTCTAGTTATAACCATACTATCTAAAATTTTTTGCATCTCTTCTTGCATTTTGGAAATTGCACTAATTGAGAAATAACTTTGACGAATCTCGATTTTAGAATATTGAATTAGAGGGGGGATTTGAAGAAGGTACTCTTGGGTATAACTAGCTTGGGCATGGTGTTTGGTCAAAGGAATGTGTCTATAAATTGGGAGAATCATGAGATACATTTCTCCAAAGTGATGTAGAATTTTATCATAAATCTTCTGAATTGTATCACTAGCTGTTTGAGGCCACATTGTATAACTTAGAATCAAAGTCGCGAGACCTGCAAGTAGAACAATGATACCTCTACTATAAGCAACAACGAGCAATGTTTGTCTCGCACTATCGACATCACAAGGTCCATCCTCAGAATGAACAACAAGATATGTCACATGACAAACTTTAACAAATGAGAATAGGGTAATAATGGCAGGGTCATAATGCTTTGGGTTACACATCAAATGATAAAGTGGCCATGCAATTATAGGGGCTCCAACTAAAACTGTTGCCAGACTACAAGGTTGAATTGCAATAATTGCCATACCTAATAATACTCCCAAAATGGTTCCAAAAGCTCTGTGAAACAATTTACGGTTTTGGAGTCCAAGAGAAGGAGCAAAAATAAGGACAATAATAATTAATGTTGAATCCATTCCCCATAATAAATAGTAGGGTCTAGTTGTTGGAAAATAACGAAGCATTGAAAAAAGTAGAGCTGCCAATGCAATTTTTATTCCAAATTTACTGGCTGGCGAAGTAAGAAGTCCACCCAATTCCCAGAGTCGATCTATAAAAGTTTTCTTTTTCTTTGGGCCAGAGTAACGAGGTGGATTGATTGCAGATAAGTCTGAGTGCTCAAGATCTTGATGATGAGGACGGCAGTTCTTAAAGAAAGGAAATTGAAAATGCCAACGAGGATGAATATGATGAATCAGTTCAACAATATCTCCAAGTGTGTCTGCATAAAGTTCAAATTGACACAAAGGAAGAGTTACTTTTCCAATGTCATCCCAAGGAATATCTGAATTTGGATCAAGTGCTTGTAAAAAATTGGTTAGTTTGGTCGCTAAGTTTGCCATGTGGGCTTTGATTGGTGAATCTCTCATTTCTTGGTTTTCTTCCTCATTGTTATGACTATTATTTTGTGAATTTAGAGAAGATGAGTTCTTTAAAGGAGTTTTCCCAGATATTATATTTGAAAATTCCAGAATTTGTTCAGTCAATCCAGAAACAAGGGTTCCTAAATCTGATTTTCCTTTTATTTCATCTGGGATGATAATAGAATGGAGGTTAGGATGTTGTTGAAGGATATCAAGGTAATCTCTTGATGTAGACTCTATACCAGAAAGTAAAAAAGAAGCATGTTGAAGTAATTCCACTAAAGGTTTGAAATCACTTTGATAATAACGAACAACCATCATCTCTTTTTCAGCATCTACTAAAAGAGGAGAAAGTGAAGATGCCACTTTTCTAAGCTTTTCCAATGATGCATTCATCTTAGAAATATTTTCTTGAGAATTATCAAGATGTGCTGAAAGTAGACCTTCAGAAACAAGTTTTGAAGCCTCTTTCATTGCCTCTGAAACATCATTAATTCTATTATAAAGTTGCTTTGCTGCAGTTCTTGGGAAAATAAGTAAACAAGAAAAAAAGGTTATTGCAATTCCAATTGACCATTCGAGGACGGACCATCCAATAAGTGGTGTTACTGTTTCAAATTGAACAACAGATAATACATTTGCACTACATGCTAAGCCAAATAAATAATATTCAGGTTTTGCAAAACGAAAAGCAGAAATCACATAAAGACATAGAAATAATAAAATCAGAATAACAGCAGGAATTCCTTGGGATATCAATAAGACCAATACTATTAATAAACCTGAGACTAAAATTCCGATAAAAAACTGGAAACATGCACGAAAAGCTGTTCCAATAGTCATCTTTGATTGAACAAGAATAGTTGTGTATAGAATAGGAAGAATTGATGGAAAAGTGTTTCTAAGCGGATCAATCTGAATTATTGATTTATTTATGAAAAAAAAAATAAAAGAAAAGAAGAAAAAGAAGAAAATAAGAAAATAAGAAAATGAGGAAAAAAAGAAAAAAAGAAGAAAATAAAAGATGAATATTGATAAGTACCACAAGAAAAAGAAGATGAATTTTACAAGAAAAAGTGTTGCAACTTCAAAAGCAAAAGTCATTCTGAAATCTTCTAGAAATTGTTGACTTCGAAGGTAATTGTTGAAATCTTTCCATAGTGAACTAAACTTTTCCTAATTTTTGAGGAAGAAAGAAAAAATTAATTGGTTTGATAAAAAAGTAGAGAAAAAGTAATTTTACTTCGAGATAAAATAAAATGAGAGGGATTTGATTTTAAACTCAACACTCAAAAATAAAAAAAATAAAATCATAAAACTAACAGAGATCTCCTTCCTTGATATCCTTGGCCAAAAAATTTTTGTCATTAGTCCTTATCTCTTTTCTTATAGAAGTAAAGTAACTCTAATGTTTAACAACTTTTCTTTGCATAAAATATTTTTTTCCAGTCAAACTTTAGTTCTTGAAAGAAAGAAATAGAAATTGTTGCGCACTATAATTTTGAATTCTTTAAATATTAAGCTGATTCTAAACCTTGAATTTGTTTTTGAAGTTGTTGAATTGGTTGAAGTTGTATTAATTTGAAGTAGAAATTAGAAGCAAAAGTCGTTGAGAAAATGTTTCTGCAGCGAAAAGTTGAGCAAATCCTAATGATTTTTGAATGATAAAATAACTAATATTATCAATTTTAAAAAAGAGAATCAATAAAGAAAGTTACTTCTGAATTATATATGTGTTCTTGAATCAAACCTAATTGTCCTAATTAACATTTGGAAGAATCACTTCAGAATCTTAAACTATTTTGAAGAAGTTAGTGTTGAATTGGGTTGAAGTTGAGAGAGCAGCAAGACATTGTCCTTTTTGAACCAAGTGATTATGATTTTTGTTTCAATTGTAATGCCATTAACATTAATGTGCTAAAGTATTGAAAACGATGTTATAAAGATGTTGTAAGTTTTGTTTGATAGAAGCATCATCTTTGAGATCGTGCGACTTTCAACCTCTCTAATAATTATTTTGTTAAAAGCTAAAATTCATTGTAAACTTAGCAAAGCGATTGAACAATTGAAATGAATGATTCATTATCAGATTGATTCAGATCTTAAGATTGATTCTTTTCACTTCAATCCATTGAGAAGTATTTATATTTTATGAAATAGACTTATTCCAATCATACATTCTTTCACTTTCTAATACAATCACAAAATAAAAAGGACAACAAATTGCATACTTTGAAGTTGAAAATTATTGGAACAGTATTCAAGAAAGAACTTAAGTATTCAAGAAATAGATATCTATCGACTATATTGCCTCAAGTAAGTTAGGAATGGAACAAGAAACTGAATGGGATGAAATACAAAGAAAGTTTGGAAACCTTCCTCCTAAAGAGCTTGTCATTGAAGAAGAGTCACTCATTGAAGCAATTGAGGAAACTGCTGAAACATTCACTGGAGAAAGAAAATATGAAGGATTAGACCTTGATGAGTTGGATAGTTTAGATGTTGAAGAAGATGAAGAGAGATTACTTCAACAAATAAGGTTTTTGTTTTATCATTCAAAGTTCATGTTCGCATTAATTTAATTTACAATTCAATTTACTCTTAAAGACGACAAAGACTTGAAGAACTTCAACAGAGACTTAATAAAGAGATTTATGGAACTTTAATTGAGGTTCATAGGAGAGATGATTTCTCAAATGAAGTAACAAATGTAACAGATACACCCATTTGTGTTTTCTTATATCAGCCAAGGTATTGATATATATCCTTTTCTCTCTTTCTTTTTCTTTGAAATTATTGAATTTTATGGAAATAGAGTTATGGAATGTGAAATTATGGAAAGTGCACTCAAAATTTTAGCAAATAAATTTAAAAAGATGAAATTTGTTAAAATCTTATCAACTACATGTATCCCTAACTATCCAGTAAAAAAATTTTTTTATCTGAAATCAAAAACAACAATAATTTTTACCATTTTTTAAAAGAATTCATTAGTCCCAACTCTTTTAATTTATCAAGAAGGAAAAGTTATCCATAAATTTGTTGGATTAGATGTATTTGGTGGAAAGAGATTGACTCCAGATGGTAAAAAAAGATTCCCTTATTCTTTCATAAACCTCTTAATCAATTCAAATACTTGATCACAAAATTTAATTTAGATATTGAATGGGAACTTGCAGAACTTGGCGTTATTAAAACAACTCTTGATGAAAGTCCACATACAACAATTCAAAATAGAGTATTTCTAAATATCCAAAGGAAATGAAACTCTTCTAATAGATTGAAACTTGTAACTATACAACTTGTAAATTGGGACAAATTCAAATTTCAAAAAATGGTTCTCTCAAATAAATCAAATCAACTTAATTTTGGACTTTCCTTTAAAATTAGATTATCTCCCAATAATTTCAGGTTGAAGCAATTTGTTTTCAATGAAATCGTTTCAACTTCTTTGATGTCTTCCAATTTACAGTCCAAATCGAACAATATAATATCGGAATCCAAAAAATTCATTCTTGTTCACTTGATTGAAGTAACATTTTATGAACTCATTCCTTTGATGATTCGAATGATTGAGAAGGTTTGAGTGTTTTGGTTTGGTTCGAAAGAGAAAAGTTTGACTTTTTTTTTTCTAAAATGATTGCGCCACAAAGCAATTAAAGGAACCATCTCGAAGACTCGCTTGGATTGAAAGCCAAACCCTTTCCAAAGTCCAAAAGTAATTCATTCATTCAATTTATAAATTTAAATTTTTTATATTTCATATTTTCCTCTCTTTAATTTCATTTTTTTTTCTTTCTAATAAATAGGGTCAATCAATCACAAAAACTCAAATATTAAAACACCAAATAGACGAAGATAGAATGGAGAACTTAACTTTAGGACTTCGTTTAATTGAATATGGTCAACCATCTACCACTCTAGCAAATGAAGAAATGGTTGATCTTGAACTCTTGTCTCAACAAACTGAACAAATGACTTTGGAATCAATGTTGGAGAGTGAGTCAATATTTAAGAAATGGTTTAATCAGGAAAAGTTCTTTGATATACGTTTTGTTTTCGAAGATGGAAGTTAGTTTCATTTCATTTCAATTCAATTATTTTTTGATTGACTTTTTTCTTTCTTTTATAAAGGAATTGTTTATGGACACAAGATATTACTCTCACGTTCTAATGTAATGAGAAATATTCTATTAACAAATGAAACTATTCATACATGGACAATTCCAAGAGATGTCTCAGTTGGAAAATTTCTTCAATTTATTTCACATTTTTATCAAAATATGGAATCAATTAATATTTAAACACTCAAACTTTCTAAAATTGAAAAGCAAGTTATTTTTGAATTATTTGGAGAACCAAATGAACGTGAAGTTTTGGAAATTGAATCATTTCCAATCCATTTCAAAGATTTTTTGGAGAGAAACAGTTTAGCGATGCAAAATATTTAAAAGAGGATGGTTCAGAATTCTCACTTCATCGTCTCTTGTTATCTGCAAGAGGAGAATATTTTTCAACTATTTTTGAGATTGGATTAGAAGAAACCCAAACAGGAATTTTAAAATTCTCTGAATTCTCTCTGAATACTCTTGATTTAGTCCTCAAATTTATCTATTATTTTGATGAGAAAGATTGGTTTCACTTGGAGAACACCTTTGAACTCTTATATGCTTCAGATTTCTTATTTTTAACCGAGATGACAGAAAAATGTATGAAAGAACTTCAAAACCATTTCACAAACAATCCAAATGATTTTGAAACTATTCTCTCAATCCTTCAAGCTTCTCATGATCTAAATAATGAAAAACTTAAAGAAACTTGTATTGCATATGCACTTGAAACCTTTGAACAATTTGAGAATCAGGATAATTTTAGTAATATTTCTTTGGATCTTCGAAATGAACTTTCTGCTTTGAAGAATTTACAATCAAACCCACTTGGAAAACCCAAATCTTTATATAGAGCAAAAGAAATCATGGCAATATTGAAAGAATCTCTTAAAGATCAAGAAAGAAACTTGGATCTAATGAAGCATCAATTTCAATGGAATCAATCTAATTATACACTTCGTTCTGGAATGGAAAATGATGAAACTTGGACTTCAGAAGAAAATAAAAAAGGTAGAAAAAGATTCTTGGATCATTGGGAAAACTTAATCCAAACTCAAGAAGTAAAGATTGATGCCCTAAGTCAATATATTCACAAACATGAAAAACTTTTTGAAAGTCTTTATGAACCCAAAACTTCTCATTTTCCAAGGAAATAAGTTATTAAACTTTGTTTAAAAAATTTTTTTCTTCTTGCTTGAAGAAATTGTATCTTCTTTTGTTGTGTTGTGTTGTTTTGTTTTGTAAATAAAAATCAATCAAGTAAATTGTTTTCTTTTTTTTTTTCAATCAAGAAAATATTTGAACAATCAATCAAGCAATCTCAAAATAAGAAAATATTTGAATAATTAATTAATTGTAATGGTCACTAATAAAAAAAAATAGTAATTCATGGTCACTAAATTTTACAACAGGAAAAAATAAGGTCTCATAAAATCAAAATTCGAGTTTTATGATGGATCAAGAAGGATGATGTTAGAAAGAGGACTTCTTGTCTACAAGTTTTGAAAGGTTTGAAAAGAACAAAGGGAGAGAGAAAAGAGTCAGAAAAATTCATGAATGGAGAAACAACTTTGGAAGGCCTGTGAAGAGGGAAAAGTTGAAGATGTTATAAAATTACTTAAAGATTCGCAGATTAACGCTAATTGGCAAGGTTTTCTTGGTTGGACACCTTTTTATCTTGCTTGTGAAAAAGGACATAGTGAAATTGTTAAATTATTATTAAATGATAATAGAGTTGATATTAATAAAGCAAACAATGATGGTTGGACACCTTTTTTGCTTGCTTGTTGGAATGGACATATTGAAATTGTGAAAATACTATTAAACGATAATAGAGTTGATATTAATAAAGCAAATAAGAATGGTGAACCACCTTTTCATATAGCTTGTCGGAATGGACATATTGAGATTGTGAAAATACTATCAAACGATCAAAGGGATGATGTAAATAAAGTGGATAAAAATGGATCGACACCTCTTTATGTTGCTTGTTTTGAAGGACACATTGATATTGTGAAAATATTATTAAATGATAGCAGAGTTGATATCAATAAAGCAGCAAGTGATTGGAGGAATCATGAAGTAACACCTTTTTATGTTGCTTGTAGAGATGGACATATTGATATTGTGAAATTATTATTGAATGATAAAAGAGTTGATATCAATAAACCAAATAATGATGGTTGGACACCTTTTTTGCTTGCTTGTTGTAATAGACATATTGAAATGGTAAAATTATTATTAAATGATAAAAGAGTTGATTTCAATAAATCAAATAAATATAATGAAACTCCTTTTTATGTTGCGTGTAAATATGGACATCTTGAAATTGTGAAGTTATTATTAAATGATGAAAGGGTTGTTGACATCAAAAAAGCAAGGAATAGTGGCGAAACACCTTTTTTGATTGCTTGTGAAAAAGGTTATATTGAAATTGTGAAGTTATTATTAAATGATCAAAGAGTTGAGATCAATGAAGCAAATAGTGATGGAGTAACACCTTTTTTTATTACTTGTTCAAAAGGCCATATTGATATTGTGAAATTATTATTAAATGATCAAAGAGTTGATATCAATAAAGTAGATAATAATGATCATACACCATTTTATTATGCTTGTGAAAATGGACTTATTGAAATAATGAAGTTGTTATTAAATGATAAAAGAGTTGATATCAATAAAGCATCAAATAATGGAGAAACACCTTTTTATAGTGTTTGTTTTTCTGAAAACACTGAAATTGTGAAATTATTGTTAAATGATAAGAGAGTTGATATCAATAAAGCAAATAATAATGGGGAAACACCTTTTTATATTGCTTGTAGAGAAGATCATGTTGAGATTATGAAATTATTATTAAGCAATCAAAGAGTTGATATCAATAAAGCAAATAGTAATGGAGAAACACCTTTTTATATTTCTTGTGAAAAAGGACATATTGAAATAGTGAAATTATTATTAAATGATGAAGGAGTTGATATGAATAAAGCAGAAAATAATGGTTGGACGCCTTTATATGTTGCTTGTAGATGGGGATATACTGAAATTGTGAAATTATTATTAAATGATAATAGAATTGATATCAATAAAGCAAATAATAATGGCGTAACATCTTTATATACTGCATGTGAAAAAGGAAAGATTGATATTGTGAAATTATTATTAAATGATAAAAGAGTTGACATCAATAAAGCAAATTATTATGGGGTAACACCTTTTTATCTTGTTTGTAAAAATGGACATATTGAGGTTGTGGAGTTATTATTAAATGAAAAACAAATTTCATTAAGGAAGAAGACAAACAAAGAAAAAACAGCAATTGATATTGCAAAAGAAGCAAACCACTCAAACATTGTGAAACTAATTAACGAATTTGATACAGGTTATTTAAGAAACGAAGAAGAATATTGACCATTCATAATAAATAAAAATGAAATAGAACAAAGATATCGAGAATATTTAGAAATATTTCAAAGTACTCCTTTCTTTTGTATTGAAAATGAAACAATCAACGAACAAGATTTTCAGATTTTAAACGAATATTTGAAGAAGAATAAGAGCATCAAAGAAATAAGGTTTTTTTTTTTGATTGATTTTTTGCTCACTATATGGCAATAAAAAAATCATTTTAGATTAACAAATTGTGATTTAACACCTTCAAATACTCTTGAAATCTTGAAAACTTTAATTTGGAAATATAAAAATTTGCAATTGAGCAATCTTCAAAACATTGAGTAATTTTTTTAAAAAAAGCTTAGATTGAACATATCTCATAAAGTAATATATTACACTATGTAATATAATAATAAAAAATATTCAATAGAATTGATGATATTAAATTGGAATCAACAGAAGGATTAAAAATAATTCCCATTGAAATTCGAAATCAAGGAACAAAATCAATTGTTCAATACATTTTAGATTTATGTCAATATTCTGGCTCAAAACCACTTTATCGAACAAAATTAATGGTTATTGGTTATGAAAATGTTGGTAAAACTACAATTTTAGATTGTTTATTTCCAGTTATAGATCTCGGTGAAACAAAAGGATTATTGATGAAAACTGAATATTTAATTGAATTACAAGGAAAATATTTAAGAAAATATAAACCAAAGGAAGTCAATAAAGTTTATAGAGAAGCTATTCTTGAGAATAAACAATGGGATGTTCAAGAAATAAAAGAAACAGGATTAGAATTAATTCTATTGAATGATAAATCACAAAATAAAATTGAAATTTATTTCAAAGATAAAGAAACAAGAGATAAATGGATTGAAAGGTTAAAAAGAATTACTTTAAATTCTGCAACTCATGGAATCGAAGTGAATACTCATATTTGGAATTCTTCAACACTCAATCAATATCAAAACAAAAATTTGGAAGCAAAACTCAATGGAAACGAAAAGGAAAATAAAAATAAAAATGAAGAAAAAAAAGATAAAGATGAAGTAGAATATTCAACTTGGGATTTTGCAGGACAAAATGATTATTATAATACACA
>ERZ778024.2967-NODE-2967-length-13279-cov-6.054673_pt1 | contig 13279 bp, 17 predicted proteins | sample MGYA00375754_ERZ778024 | MGnify/ENA primary metagenome ERZ778024 (study PRJEB29350, sample SAMN05389827) | bioreactor metagenome | isolation source: Thiocyanate bioreactor | place: South Africa: University of Cape Town | collected 2014-02-18 ... | reverse complement strand
AAAAAATCTCCCAGTTATCATCAAAAACCATTTAGAACTATGAAAACCAAAGTTTAATAATCACTTTAATATAACTGATATCTAAACATATGTTTCAACTCACAAAGATTTTCTATTTCAATGATCATCTTCATCTTATTATTTCATTTCTAAAACTTTGATCAAAGAAAACATCTTTTCAAATCTTTCTTTGATTCTCTATTGTTTCAAATATTAAAAATATTGAAAACTTGAAAATAATACAATATTTTATATATCTATATAAGAATTGAATTTTATAACAAATTTCTTCATAATTTCATTTGCAATACTGAATGAATTCATGAATGAAATAGTTGATGAAATATTTATTAAATAACTATTGAAAATATGAAATAGAACCAGAGAAGTCATGGGAATGAAAGGAACTATTACTATTCAAGAGGCTTTTGCAACAGAGGATAATAAAGACCTTCAATTTAAAATTGTTACTCAATTTGAAGTAAGTTCATAATAATAATTATCATTTTCTTTATATTAATCATTAAATAAAGAATGGAGAAACAGCTATTGTGTTGAGAGTTCATAATCATTTTGTTTTACTCCAAGCAAAACTTGCAGAGTCAAATAAAACTAAGATCCTTCCTTCAATTCCAGATCCAGTTATTATTTCATCAATCAATGAAACTGAACATCTTGAGAAAAAGAGAAGACAATATCAAAGATATTTAGTTAAACTTATGGCTGGAGATTATCATAATTTTGATGAACTAAAAATCTTTTTAACAAATACTTCTGTAAAACTTTTTTTTTTATTCCTTTGAGGATTTTATTTTATTTTATTTTATTTTGATTCAACTTTGATAATAATAAAAAAAATATCTAAAAATTAGCTTATAGTTGAACCAAAAATTCCAAAGTCATTAACAGCTTCATTATTGAATAATTTGACAATCAAAACTGAAAATGGACTTCGTATTTATAAACCAGTTACTTTTATTGATGAAGATGATGAAGCTGAGTTTGAGAAAAGAAAAATGTATATCCTTCAATCTGAAAGAGATTATAAAGCAACACTTGATTCTTTGGCAGATCTTATAAGAGCAAAAAATAGTAATTTTATTTTCTTTTGATATTTTCTCAAATCAAATTGAAAATAAAAAATCAAAATAATAAATAAATAAATAGATATTGGAAGACAATTCATTCAATTAGGACAATGTATCTCTGATCTTAATCTTTCTTCTCCTCATTCAGATAAATCTATGACCCGTACATTTGGAGAATCTGGTATTCAACTAAATTCAATTTATCATGATCAAGTTAGAGAAGAAGTTTATCATTTTGGTGATGTTATTTTAGAATATCGAAACAATTCTAATGTCAAGGTTTTGATTTTTTTTTATTTGTTTATTTTTTTTTTCAAAATGAAGAATATTCAAATATTTCTATCTATCTATGATACCTAATTATTTATTAATAATTAATAATATTATTAGACTGTACTTAATAATCGAACAGATCTTTTGGTTGAATGTGATACTGCTAAAAAAATGGTCACAAAAGCAAGTGAACAATTGGAAAAATTGAAAAAAAAATCTGTATCTGATGCTTCTCCAGAATATGTTGCAGCAAAAGAAGAATTAGAATCTGTAATTTTTTTTTTTCCCAAATTCCATAATTTTCAAAAAATAAAAATAAAAAAATATAAACAAATAAAATTCAGGCAAAACAAAAAGCAAGTGAAACCGAAGAACAATATCAAAAATTTAAAAAGGAAATTCAAGTTGAATTTGAAAATTTTGATAAAGAAAAACTTTCTGAATTCAAAGAAGCTTTAAATCATTATGTCAAAACTCAAGTTGATTTTGAAACCAGAAAATTAGATGCCTTAGTTGAACTTGCAAATTCTCTCAAAAATTAAATGTCAAATGTTTTTTTTTTTTTCAAATAATAACTTTTTTTTTTTCTTTTGAAATTTTATTTTGTTTTATATGTACAGTATCTTTTTTTTTTTTCACTTGATTAAGGATAATCATCAAGGCAATAAAGGTGACAAATAGTCTTTGAAAGTTTGGTTCCAATACCTCTTTTATGTGATTTACAAGAAATATTTGACAAAAGTGCTTCTTTTTCTGAAAGACTTGGGAGCTTTTCATAAGCTTGTAATAACCTTTAAAATTAAATTTAAATTGAGAAATATTTATCAGTAAAAAAGAAAAAGAAAAAGAAAAAAGAAAAATGAAGAAACCTAGTAAGAGTCGGATAAACTTCTACAATTGCAATAGCTTTATCATAACCAAGTGATTGAATTTGCATTAATTGTTTCATAAATAAATCCTTTTGTGAGAACTCAGTATCCTTCATATTTAATCTATTAAAAAGTTGAAAGCTCATATGATACTTTGCTTTTGTTTTAGATTCTAATTCTTCTTTAATTTTTTGATATTCTGCCCTTGTTGAAATAAATCCATCAATAACATTTAATTGAGTATTCTAAAAAAAAAAAAAGAATAAATAAAGAAGGTCAGATTAAGAAGAAATAATTTTGAGGGAAAAATAATAAAGCTAACTTGGAAGGTTCTCTCCAAAATAAAAGTCAAAACTGTTAAATATCCTAGAGAATCATCTGGTCCAGATGTTTGTTTAACAAAGAAATCATTGTGAATCTGTTAAATGTGTAAAATTAGTCAAAAAGAAACAGAGAAAGAAAGAAAGAAAGAAAGGAGGGAAAAAAAAGAGAAAAGAAAAAGAAAAATACTTGTGTATTTATGAGTGCGGTTGTGAGTGATTTTTGTTCAAGTTTTAATTGTTCATGAGATCTTTTATCTTCAACTAAATAAATAACATTCTCTAATGTACATGATTTTAATCTAGCCTAAAATATATAAAAAGAAAGTTATCATTATTTATTTATTATTATTATAATAAAAATTTTTAATTTACTTTTTGTTCTTTGAATCTTCCATCAAAAATACTTGAAACTAAATCATTCATCCTTTTTCTTTCGATAATATAATTCAAAGCGACTTCGGTACCATCTAAAAATCAATCAATATTTAAAATAAATATGAACAAAAATAAAATGAGGAAAAAACAAAAATAACCATTAGCTCTTGCAACCCAAAGAAAGTCTCCAAGATTTAAATTTTTTGTTTCAAAGTTGACATCATTATTTTTTAATCCTTTTTGAAAAAAATCCCTACAAAAATAAAAAAGAATATGTTTGATTTGTTTTTTTAGTTTTAGTTTAAGAAAGAAATTACCTTTCTTTTTGATGTTTTATCTCACGAGGATCGACATAAAGGAAAACTTTAAAAGTTCCTGGTAATAAATTTATCACTTTCCAAGATACTTCTTCCGTTTCACTATCAGAACTAGTTATGAAATTGATTGAGATTAATGATGATAAATTGAGTTATATTTTCAATTTTAAATAGAAAAATCAAAAAAAAAAAAAATTCAAACCTTTGAATTGAATTACTTCTTTGTAGTTGGGTTTCTATGATAAAAAAAAAAAAAAGTTCAAAATAAAATAAATAAAGAAGTTCAAAGTAAAATAAAATGAAATAAAATAAATTATACTTTTGGGTTCTTTTGGTTGAGTTTGTTCTTTAACCAGAGTTCTTAAAGATTGTGAAAAACTTTCATCATCTAGTATTTCAATATCTTGTTCCAAGTCCTGAGAGTTTTTATTTTGGATGTTGATACTCTTTTGTGAATTAGTTTGAGAATTATTTTGTGAATTATTAGTTTGTGAATTAGTTTGAGATTCTCGAGAGCAATTGTTTAAAAGATGACGAATATTATTTTGAGGAATAAAAGTTGATTTCTCGAATGAATTAGTATCATTCAAGAAACCAACAAAATAGTTTAATTGACGATCATGACGAGGACGAATGACTTTTAAATAAAATGGGTGATTGGGTTGATAATTGAAGCCAATTTTAAAAACAATTTCTCCTATTAAGAAATATAAAAATAAATGAAAATGAAAAAGAAAGAAAAAGAAAGAAAAAGAAAGAAAAGAAAAGAAAAAGAGATTTTCAACCTTCAATTATTTCAACAAATGCTTGATCTTTAAATGTTACATTTTGATTATCAGAATTTAAATACCAAAATTTAAAAGGTTCGTCAATTTGTCCATTAAAATCTTTTTTTATATTTCTTTGAACTGTTTCTAGAGAAATAAAAAGATTAATACAAATAGAAAGGGAAAAAAAAAAAAAAAAAATGAAAGAAAGAAATGAAAGAAAATAACCTTGCTCTAGTTGAGAAATATTTCTTTTTCTTTCAATGATGGGTTCAGAAACTTTCGTATTAACTGGTGGTGGTTTAGGAATTTCTTTTTGAGGGATTGGTTTAGGTGTAGGTTTAGGTGGTATCTTATTTGTGGGAATGGGTTCTGTGACTTTATCCTCTAAATCAAAACAACTATAATCAATATTTAGTGGTGGTTGTTCATCTTCTCCTACAACAGTTTCAAATAATTTCTTTCCAACTTCAGCTCCTTTATCTGTCAAATCAAATTTTGCAGGTTTTCCATATCTTTTTAAAAATAAATAAAATAAATCAAAATTGTCAGGTTTTCATGAACTTTTTTTTAAAAAAAAAAAAAAAATTCAAACCTAAAAACAAGTTGTTTTTTCTCCATATCTGTCATTGAACTCCAAGCTGTATAAAAACCACCTCGATCTGGATGGATATATGATGTATCACAATATTTTTGTCCCTAAATCCAATTCCATTTAAAATTTAAGGGAAAAAAAGATCAAACAATAAAAATTAAATAATAAAATTATTACAGTTTCAATAATTTCTTTTTTTGTCAAAAATCCTTTGTAATCACTTTTGACACTATTTGTTTTAGAATTTTTTTTAAACAAAAAAAAAAATTCAATAAAAATAAAACAAGAAAAAGAAGAAAACTGACTGTTTTGCTATATACAATGCAAGTATAATTCCATATCCTCCTGTTCTTCTCCCTGGAATATAACTAATCACAAAAGAAAAGAAAAAGTTTTTTTTTTTAACTATTATAAAAAAAGAAAGAAAGAGAGAAACAGTGCGGGAGGTTTCTGTGTTTTTTTGGGAGTATTTTCTTTTTGAGGTTTTGGAGTTGCATCAAGAGAACCATATTCCTATTATATGAGGAAAAATTTTTTTTAAGTTTCAAAAACCAAATTTTAAAAAAAGAAAAAAAAAAGAAAAAGTAGAAAAAAGTCTAAATCAAACATCTTCAAGGTTACTCAAATCTGCTACTGGATTGTTTATAACCGTTTTTGTTTTCTTTGGAGGTCTATAAAATCGGAGAGCAAATGGTTCAGATTTTTCAGTTTGATCTTTGGTGGGAGTTTTGGTTGGAGTTTTGGAGGTTGAAGTTGTTTGAGGAGTATAAGAAGTTTTTGGAGCTAGGGGAGTTTTAGGGATTGAATTTGAAATTGGAGAAGATGTTACTGAATTTGAACGAGCAATTGGATTATGACGTGAAATAGGTGATGATGTCTGATTAAAAGAGGAAGCTTTTGTAGGAGGTGATTGAGGAGGTAATTGAGAAGGAGGAAGATATTGATTTGGATATTGTGAAAGATATTGAGAAGAATGTTGAGGAGGATGCTGTGAGGAATGTTGAGAAAGGGGCTGTGAAGAATGTTGAGAGGGGTATTGGTGATGTTGAGGAGGAAGGGGATGGGGAGATAAATTAGGATTATATGGAACAGGATATGGATTTGAAGGATTTGAAGGATTGAAATGAGGAGGGTATTGTGAAGGATATGTATTATTATAAGGATATGGTGCAAGATTTTGGGGATTCAATGGAGGATATCCATATGGAGAAGGAGGAAATCCAGGAGCAGGAAGAGGAATGACTTTTATTGTTTATTTAATTATTTAATATTTTTTTAAAAAAATTAAAAATAATCATTTAATTAAATTTCTTCGTCTTACCATCTTCTCCAGAAAGTCTTCGATTATATTCTTCTAATACTTTGTCCAATTGATCAGCAATTCTTGCACCAATTCCGTCCAACTTTTGACAATCTTTTCCATTCTCAAGTTTCTGAGGATGAGCTTTAATTGAATTGATTGCCTTCCTATAAGCAAAATGTGAATGACTTCCACTCTCTTTGGCTTCTTTCTCAGCCTTTACGAGGTGTTCAAGAAAGATATTGTTTGGAAAAGGGAGCTTTGTTGCTTTGGTCATAAAAGCTAGAAAAGAAAAGAAAAAAAATATATATAAAGTCACAATAATATTAATTAGAATCCAAACGTTATTAATATTAAAGAAGATATTGAATAATTGAATAAAACTTCACTTTCAAAGAATAAAAAGTTCCCACAAAGTTATAATAATCTTCCTAAAATTGTTCATCAAACTCTTTTCTTCTTCTTTTCTTCTTTTCTCTTTTGTTATGTTTCTTAACAAATTAATAATAACTTGAAATATTTTGAATCCTTTTGTTTGTATGTTTCAAGAATACTTATTTCAAAACTTTGAGAAATTTGAAAAAGGTTAGCTTCAAAAAGTTTACAAAAACTTTGACTTTGAATTGAAAATAACTTTTGATAACTGAGTTATCAAGCTATTGAAGTCTTGAATTATTGAAAGAGTAAAGAATTGAAATTGAATAATTGCAAGGCTTGTTTACTGGGACTAACTCCACTGAATTACTTGAATAATTTGAACACTTTCAATTATTGAACTAATATTCCTCACTATGTTATAACAGTTATTAATTATTACAATGAACCTAATTAATAGAGTAATTGTTAAGTTAGTTAGTTAGAGTTATTTGTAAGTCAGGTATTAATTAATTAGAAAGAGGAGAAGAAGACCTTGAATTGCAAAACCGTTAAAATTAAAAAGGGAACAAGAAAAACAAATTTATTGTCACTTGTTCCCTTTTTCAAATTTAAATGTCTTCAAAAAAATTTTTTTTTTCTTATTATTGGAGCTACAATCTCAAACTTTTGTATTCTCAAACGAATTTGAACAAATTGATTTTCAAAAAAGTGAAGTAAATTTATGAAAGTGATAACTTTCAAGTTTAGAAGTATTCAAGTCCTTTTGGATAAAAAAAAAAAAAAATTGATGATTTTGTTTTTAAAAAAAAAAAAAAAAAAAAAAAAAAAAAAAAAAAAAAAAAAAATTAAAAGTCTTTTTCAATCGTTTAATAAATAACAATTTCAATTTTTATTTTCAACTTCTTTAAATATATATTGACAATTTCTTTATTCTGTTCGATTTCTTTCATGTTCATGTTCTCAACCTTGTGAACCCAAACAAAAAAAAAAAAATCAGTGATTTTGAGAGATGGAAGAACAGCTTTGGGGAGCGTGTTCAGATGGAAACATTGAAGAAGTTACAAAATTACTTCAAAATTCACAAATTAACATTAATTGGCAAGGTTATATATTGAACAGAACAACTTTTTGGATTGCATGTTTCAAAGGATACATTGAAATTGTGAAGATATTATTAAATGATGATAGAATTGATATCAATAAAGCAGATAGTTATGGTGAAACACCTCTTTATGCTTCTTGTTATCACAACCATATTGATGTTGTCAAATTATTACTAAATGATAAAAGAATTGATATTAATGAAGCAAATCAAGATGATGAGACACCTTTTTGGATTGCTTGTTTCGAAGGATACATTGAGATTGTGAAGTTATTATTAAAGGATAATAGAGTTGATGTAAATAAAACAACGAATGGTGGTTTTACACCTTTTTATATCGCTTGTCAAAATGGACATATTGAAATTATGAAATTATTATTAAATAATAATAGAGTTGACATTAATAAGGAAAACAATGATAGTGAAACACCTTTTTATATTGCTTGCCAAAACGGACACATTGAAATTGTAAAATATATTTTAGCAAGTGGAAGAGAAATAGATGTTAATCGAAAGGATAAGGATGGAAAAACTGCACTTGATTGTGTAAGAGAGGGAGGAGGAAAAGAGGATATTGTTGAATTAATAGAATCATTTGAAAGTAACCCAAATGAAACAAGATCAAAATTAAGAATGGAACTTGGTTTAGCTTGTAATATTTAATTTCTCCATTTTCATTCCTTTTCCTTTTAATCAATTTTATATTTGCTTATATTTCAGATGTTGACGCTGTTGGGATATATGCAATTATGGTTCTCCTCTCAGATAATTATCTTGATTTTCAAAGTAATTTAGCTTTTGAAATACCGATAAATGAGAAGAATCAAAATGGTTCTGAGGAAATCTTGAATTCTTCACTTAATACGATTTCAAATATGAACACAGAGTCACAATTGGTGCATAATTTTCAATTTCAAGCTGATGTTAGCATTAATAAACGGAGGAAAATTGAGAAGAAAGATAAAAAAGGTGCTAAAGAAAGAAAGGAAATTCAAAGACAAGATGCAACAGAACCTTGCAAATCCCAAAAACATCTCAAAAAAGCGAAGAAAAACAAAATTCCTCCCTTAACACTTCCTGTAGCCAGAGAAATCAAAAGTAAAGCTGTTTGGAACTATACTTCTGTGATTATATCCACCCCAGAGGATATTGATTACATTTATTATAATGGATTCTTTGGAAAGATTTTGGTTGAAAATTCTGAAGTTCAACAAAATTCTGGTTTATTTTTATTTATTTTTTATTTCTTTTTATTAAATTTAACTTTATTTTCCTTTTATTCTAGAATCTCAAGATCCATTTGATTTTTTGGATGAAATTCATCAAGTATTTTTCTTTGAAAATTATTATTATTTTCATTTTTTGAAAAATAATCTTTTTGTTTTAGTCTAATAATAGATCCTTAATATTAACATTGGAGGAAGCATTTTTTTTATTTTATGAATTGGGTTCAATTGAGATTGTGGATTTAGATAATGTAAATTGATTTTGTTTTATTTTAAAAAAGAAAAAAAAAAGTTTGTAAAAAAGTTTATTTTTAAAAAAAGTTTATTTAAAAAAAAGGTTGTGCTTGGAATTGATGATTGTTGGAATAAATTTCGAGAAATAAAAAAAGAATTTGTTCACAATTATATTGCTTATCAGCATTTTCGAAATAATAACTGGGTTCCAAAGGTGGGAATCAAATATGGAGTTCATTGGAGTAAATTTTTTTTCTTTTTCTTCTTTTTTTTATTTTGAAAGTTAATTATCTCAATAATAATATAGCATTATACAAAGGAGGACCCATGTACTATCATTCAGAGTAAACTTATTTTATTTTGTGGCTTTTACATTTTTTTTTTTCCTTCTGACAACTCAATTTCTAGTTATTGTGTTGTTGTTATACCAACTTTTTCTCAAGAGGAATCTCAAACAATTTCTTGGCAATTTATCTCAAATCTAGTTCGAGTTTCTTCACAAGTTCAAAAGGTATTTGAACATTGAAAAAACTTTGGATTTATGATGATTATAATAATTATTTTTTTAAAAAAAAATAGCAAGCTCTTTTATTTTATGTCACTTATCCAGAAGGAAAAAATGAACGAGATATTAATTCTGTTTCACTCTTATCACAATTTTCGATCAAGGAATCTTTAATACAAAGATGGATACCTGAAAAAAATAGATGATTTTTGATTAGAAAATTATCGAAAACTGGAAATGTAAATATTGTAAGATATTTATGAAAGCAAATTGGATTTCAATATGTAATTAATACACAAGCTTTGAAATTTCAAATTATAAATTATAATTCAGAAAAATCAATTTTAAAATTTTTGGGAAACAATCAAGAAGTAATATTCAAAACTCAAGTTTCATATTTCAGAAAAATATTGAATGAATTTCAAAATATCAGGACATGAGTTCTTCAATAATTATAATTATAATTATTTTGTGGATTGGATTGGATTGGATAAAAGAATGGCATGAGTCATGCAAAATTCCATGATATCATGAAAATTTCAATTCCTTCCACCCCCTTCAAAGCTACATTCATTTATTTCAAACATTTATATTACATAGATTTAAAAAAAAAAAAATAACACATTTATATCCTTCATTCTCTTTTACCTTTACTTTCACTTTTATTGTTCTTTTACTTCAACATTTTTTTTCTTTTCGTTCCAAAAAAATTTTTTTTCGAAGCCGATGAACTTAAACAATCAAACAATCATCCTCTTACACTAAACTTTGATCACCTATCTACTAAGCTTATTCATGTTTGATATGCATCCTCTAAAATTAATCTCTCGTACTTTTATGAAACGGAATGTTGGAGAAAAAAAGCTTTGGGATGCATGTTCAGAAGGGAATGTTGTGCTTGTTCAAGAGCTGATCAAAAAGAAGAACATCAACTTGAATTGGAAGGATGAGACCCATAAGAGAACACCATTATATAGAGCTTGTTATTTCAATCATTTAGAAATCATTGAAATATTATTAAAAGAGAAGAGAGTTAGAGTTAATTCTGCTCAATGTGAAGGTGCAACACCATTCTTGTTAGCTTGTCAAAAGGGAGAACCAAGAATTCTTCAACTTTTATTAGATGATAAAAGGATTGATGTAACTAGAGCTGATAATCTTGAGAGAACAGGATTCTTTGTTGCTTGTGAAATTGGAAATATTGAAGCTGTTAAATTGTTATTAAAAGATAATCGGATTGATTTTAATAAGCCAAAGAATGATGGAACAACACCATTTTCTGTAGCTTGTGAAACTGGACAAATAGAAGTAGTTAAGTTGCTTTTAAATGATCCTCGAATTGATATCCAAAAGGATGATAAATATGGAATCTCACCTTTTTATATTTCTTGTCAAAAGAATCATTTTGAAATAGTGAACCTCTTATTGAAAAATCCGATTATTGATGTTAACAAAGGAGATTGCTGGGATGCAACACCTTTCTTCATTTCTTGTGAGAGAGGACATATTGAAATAGTAAAGCTGTTATTATCAAGTGATCGACAAGTTGATATTCATAAAATTTGGAAAGCTGGGAATCGAGATGCTTATTGTCAAGCAAAAATAAACTCAACATCTTCTACCTTTGCAAGAGAAAGATCTGAATCACAAGCAAAAACTAGACAAAGTAATTGTTCAAAAATTGTTGAGCTAATTGAAGCCTATCAAAAGGATCAACAATGGACTCGACATCAACTTCAAAAGGAACTAGGAATTTTAATAAATGCTGCTTCAAATATGTTTAGTTTAATTGTTTTATTGGATGATGATTACTTCAAATTGAAAAGCTTTTAAAATATTTGTAAATAAAATTTGTAAATTTGTAAATTTGTAAATGAATGTAGAATAAACTTTAGTAAATAAAAATAAATAGAATGATGACTTTACTTGATTTTATTTTATGTTATTTTCAGAACTTTAATACAACGGATTTTGAATGTTAAATATCAAATTGAATTAGATTAAAAATATCACTATGAAGCTTCCGCATCAGCTTCATCAATAATTCTTAAGAACACTTCTTCCAAACTATTCAACAAAAAAAAAAAGTTTGATTTAATAATTAGTTATTTAAAAAAAGAAAGAAAGGAAAAAAAAACCTAGTCTGAGATATTCCCCAAAATTTAATTCCAATTTGATTTTTATCTTCTTCAATTCTTTTAAAAATTTCAGAAATTTCTCCATTATCAGTAAATTCATAAGAAAGTGAGGTTTCAAAATTGTCAACTTTTTTCCATCCTTCAGGGAGAATAGTTTCAAGATATCTATTTATTTAAATTTAAAATTAATGGTTAAATAGAAAAGGAATAAATATTAAATAAATAAAAAAGAAAAAAAACGGACTGTGAAACTTTTGCATTATCTTTTGCATCACATGAAACAGCAATTTTAAATCCAGTTCCATATTTCTTTTTCAATCTAACTTGTGGCTAAATTATTGAATTGAAAAAAAAAAAATAAATTCTCAATCAAAAACGTTTGATTAAAAAAGTTCAATTAATAATGAAAATTTCTTACACCCAAGCATCGAACAGTTCCTTTTGCCATGATACCTATCCTTTGACATAAAACTTCTGCTTCTTCCATTGAATGAGTTGTTAAGATCATTGTTCTTCCTTTTCGAGCTTTGTTAATGATATCCCAAATCAATCTTCGAACTTCAGGATCTAATCCAGTCTGTAAAAGGGAAAAAAAAAAAAAAATGAAATAAATGTTTCTTAAAATAAATTTGGAAGAAATGATTTTTAAAATATTTACCGTTGGTTCATCGAGGAAAATTACTTTTGCATCACCAATCAAAGATATTGCAATAGATAATCGTCTCTTTTCACCACCTGAAAGTCCTTTTGATAGTCTATTTTTAAATCTTGTAAGGGAAACTGTTTCTAAAGCACGCTTAACTGCATCTTTTTCATTTTTTGGTGAAACTCCTTTAACTCTAGCATAAAATAGTAAGTGTTCTCCAACAGTTAAATCATCCCAAAGAATGTCATGCTGTGGACAAACACCTAGAAAAAAAAAATTAAAAAAATTTGAATGAAATAGGAACACTCAAATAAAGAATTATACCAATATTCATATAAATATTCTTAATATCTCGAGGAATTTGAAATCCAACCATAGTTGCAGTTCCATTTGTTGGAGGATATAAACCTGTTAAAATACTAATAAGTGTAGTTTTTCCAGCACCATTTGGCCCAAGGAGTCCAAAGACAGTATTTGCCTTTTTTTTCAATTCAAAAAAAAAAAAAAAAAAAATATAGAAAAAGAAAAGAAAAATAAAGAAAGAAAAAGTACATCAATCGCAAGTGATACACCTTTAACAGCTAACTTTCCATTGGGATAAATTTTTCTGATTTCATCAATAACAATTGAAGAATCTGCAGGATAAGTTTTGGTTTGAACTCGAACTCGTTCTTCTTTAACGTCTTCATCTTCTAAGTCTTTATCTTCATTAATTGTGACAATTGTTTCAGGGGGAGCCTTTTTTTTTTTTCCAAAATATTAATATGAATTGAAATATTATCTGAAAGAAAAAAAAAATTAAAACTTCTTCTTGTTTAGGATCAGGTTTTTGATACTTTTTCTTGAGCCATTGATATGGTTCTGTAAAGATAAAGTAAAATGGTTTTTGAATTCCAAATTCGCTTGGAAATATCATATTGAGATATCTGATTATTAGTGATATAAAATTTTAATTCAAAAAATAAAAATAAAATAAAAAATAAGGAGAAAAATAAAAGAGAAAAATAAAGAGAAAAATACGCTGCTAAGAGGAAAAGAACAACAGTTTCAACAATTAAAGCCATCACACAATTGAAAACTTCATCTCCTGGAACCATCATCGACATGGTGTAATCCTGAATTTTTTTTTTTTTTTTTTTTTTT